>OGNP01000379.1_pt1 | contig 29762 bp, 25 predicted proteins | sample 1573531 | NCBI WGS metagenome assembly OGNP01 (sample SAMEA2581984, study PRJEB24529) | metagenome | biome: Human gut stool | place: China | collected 2011 | reverse complement strand
CCTCAACCCCGCATAAACACTAGGTTTATTTATCCAAGCTCTTCATTGTCGGGAAGAGCAGAACATCTCTAATCGCAGGTGAATCTGTAAGCAGCATAACAAGTCTGTCGATACCGTAACCGATACCGCCTGTTGGTGGCATACCTACTGCAAGTGCGTTAAGGAAATCCTCATCTGTGTGCTGTGCTTCCTCGTCGCCGTTCTCTGCGTTCTTATCCTGCTGTGCAAAACGCTCTCTCTGGTCGATTGGGTCGTTAAGCTCTGAGTACGCATTACACATTTCCCATGTGTTAATGAAAAGCTCGAAACGTTCAACCTTCTCTGGATCAGATGGCTTCTTCTTAGTAAGTGGAGATATTGCAAGAGGATGATCCATAATGAATGTAGGCTGGATTAAATTCTCCTCGCAGTACTCCTCAAAGAAGAGGTTAATGATGTCGCCCTTAGTGTGACGCTCCTCGAACTCAATTCCTCTCTCCTTAGCAAGAGCCTTAGCTTCTTCGTCAGTCTTAATTGTATCAAAATCAACATCGGCATATTCCTTGATTGCGTCATTCATAGTAAGTCTTCTGAATGGCTTTCCAAGGTCAATCTCAGTGCCGTTGTAAGTAATCTTAGTTGTACCACATACAGTCTCAGCAAGGTGTCTGAACATGCTCTCAGTAAGTTCCATCATTCCTTCGTAATCTGTGTATGCCTGGTAAAGCTCCATAAGTGTGAACTCAGGGTTGTGTCTTGTATCAACACCCTCGTTACGGTATACTCGTCCGATTTCGTAAACTCTCTCAAGACCACCAACGATAAGTCTCTTAAGATAAAGCTCTAATGAAATACGAAGCTTAACGTCCTCGTCAAGTGCGTTGTAATGAGTCTCAAATGGTCTTGCAGCGGCACCACCAGCATTAGATACAAGTGTTGGTGTCTCAACTTCCATGAAGTCTCTGCCATCAAGGAACTTTCTGATTTCCTTGATAATCTTTGATCTCTTTACAAATGTTTCCTTAACCTCAGGATTCATTATTAAATCAACATATCTCTGACGGTATCTCATATCAGTATCTGTGATTCCGTGGAACTTCTCTGGAAGTACCTGTAAACTCTTAGAAAGAAGAGTAATCTCCTCAGCGTGAACTGAAATCTCTCCTGTCTTAGTTCTGAAGATAAATCCCTTGATACCAAAGATATCACCGATATCAGACTTCTTGAAGTCTGCATATGCTTCTTCGCCAATTGCATCTCTTGAAATATATGCCTGCATTCTGCCCTTAAGATCAGCAATGTTACAGAAAGATGCCTTTCCCATTACTCTCTTGAACATCATACGTCCGGCAAAGCTTACATTGATTGGAGAAGCGTCCATAATGGCTCTTCTCTCATTGTAATCGGCATTAACTGCTTCTCTTGCCTGTTGCTCATCTAAACCTTCAGTATTAACTGCTGGTCTGTCACCGAGAAGTTCCTTCTCATGTGCTTCATAGATAGCTCTTATTTCGTCTGTGTGATGTGTTACATCATACTTTGTTATCTGAAATGGATCCTTACCTGCGTCCTGAAGGTTCTTTAACTTTTCCATACGAACCTTAATCTGCTCGTTAACGTCAGGCTGCTGTGCAGATTTATTATCTCCCATGAATGAGTATCTCCTTTTCTATATGTTACTGAAATATATCTTTATTAGTCGTTCTTTACAGATACAACTGTATATTCAATCTCTCCAACAGGTGCTTCTACCTTAACAGTATCACCCTTCTTCTTTCCAATAAGAGCTGCACCAAGTGGTGACTCATTAGAAATCTTGTTATTAAGGCTGTCTGCCTCTGATGAACCAACGATTGTGTACTCGATATCCTCATCGAATTCTACATCGTGAAGTACAACAACGCTCTCCATCTTAACTACATCTTTATTCTTATCGTTATCCTGAATAACCTCACAGTTAGCAAGAATTGCTTCAAGTTCTGCAATTTCTGTTTCGATATCTCTCTGCTCGTCCTTAGCTGCATCGTACTCAGCATTCTCTGATAAATCGCCCTGCTCTCTTGCTTCCTTTAACTTCTGGGCAACTTCCTTTCTTCTGACAACCTTAAGCTCCTCAAGTCTTGCTACTCTTTCGTCATACCCCTTTTTAGTAAGAAACTGTTTCTCTGCCATGTTCTTATCACCTTTCTATATATCTGCTACACTAATATGCTTCTGCTCTACTAGAGAATAAACCCCCACAAGCGTCACAATATTATAAACTATCAGTTCCTGTCTGTCAATGTAACCCTTCCAGTATCCTATCCACAAGCCCATCAAACTGTTCCAGATTAGTAACCTGGTTAGCTTCATTTCTTAATGCCGCTGCGTGCTTGATTCCTGCTGTATACCATGCAAAATGTTTTCTCATCTCGCGGATTCCTGTAAACTCGCCTTTTATCTCACACAATCCTTTGGCATGCCTCTTAATCATCTGGCATACTTCTTCAACAGACGGAGGTGCAATTATTGTACCATTATTCATATATTCAGAAACCTGTCTGAATATCCATGGATTTCCCCTTGCTGCCCTTCCAATCATTATTCCGTCACAGCCTGTCTGCTTCATCATATTAACAGCATCTTCGCCGCTTTTAATATCGCCATTACCAATAACTGGAATCGATACTGCTTCTTTGACCTGTCTTATTATATCCCAGTCTGCTTGTCCTGAATAATACTGCTGCCTTGTTCTTGCATGGACTGCAACGGCAGCCCCGCCTGACTCCTCAATAACATGTGCTATCTCAGGCGCATTTATACTATTCTCATCAAATCCTGCCCTTATCTTGATTGTAAGCGGCTTATCAAGTGCATCAGCCATCTTCTCGACTATTCTTCCGACAAGCACAGGGTCCTTCATAAGTGCCGAACCTTCGCCGTTATTGACTACCTTTGGAACAGGACATCCCATATTGACATCAATTATATCAAACTCTCTTTCTGAAAGTCTCTTCGCTATATCAGCCATGATATCCGGATCTGAACCAAAAAGCTGCAATGCAAGCGGCCTCTCCTCTGGCACTGTCTTCATCAGGTCTTCTGTATTCTTATTGTTATACAGCACAGCCTTGGCACTGACCATCTCGGTACACATAAGCCCGCAGCCCTGCTCCTTGCATAAAAGTCGAAATGGCAGGTCTGTTACTCCTGCCATCGGTGCCAATGCAATATTGTTCTTTATCTCAACATTTCCAATTCTCATAATTACTCCATGCCTAAGAAGAATACCTTGAAGAACATCTCAAGTGATTCAAGAAGTTCTCTCTTCTCATACTGATACTTCTTGACGAGCATACCGCATGCTATCTCGTCATACAGTAAATCGCCCTCGTCTGCTGATGATTTGAACAAAAGATTGCCTTCCTCATCGAATTCCATATCAAGTATTCCACCAACTTCCTCTGTGAAAAGAACGCACATAATCTTTAACTCGTTCTTTACATCATCAGGAAGCTTATCAAAATCAGGGTTAAAATAGTATTTCTTCTCATAAGAATTAGATACACATAAAACTACATTTTCATCAAACATATCCATATAATCCTCTCACAGAAACCTCTCCGGTTCTGATAATCTTCTCGCCCTCGTCTGTCTTAATGATAAGTTCGCCCTCATCATTAATTCCAAGTGCTTTTCCAACAATTTCCTTGTCAGCATATATTGCCTTGACGTCACCGCCCTTATTGACAAGCATTGAATTATAGTCTTCTTTAAGCCCAGCCAGATTCTGTGTCTTAACAAATGTATCATAGTACTTTGCAAAGCTCTCTGAAAATGCGGCTACTATACGGCTTCTTTTCAGATGGTCGCCAGTCTCAAGATACAGAGAAGAAGCAGTTGCCTTGATTGAATCATCAAATTCTGTCGTATTAACATTAATTCCCATACCAATAACTACATAATGTATGTAATCCATCTCAGCACTCATCTCTGTTAATATTCCACATACCTTCTTCTTATTAAGAACTATATCATTAGGCCACTTTATACGGCACTCTGCATCATGTCCGTCCTCTGTAAGAACCTTGTGGATTGCCTCCTGCACAGCCATGGCTGCCACTATTGTAAGCATTGACGCATTGACCGGTGCAATATCCGGTCTTAAAAGAAGTGACATCCATATCCCACTTCCTGCAGGAGAAACCCAATTCCTGCCGCGTCTGCCCCGGCCACCTGTCTGGCTCTCTGTTATATAAAGTGTTCCATCAGCTGCATCATCTCTCTCTGCCGCTCTCTTAGCTTCATTGTTGGTAGAATCTGTCTCGTCATAATATACTACTTCGCGGATAATCCCTGTTGTATTGCCTGTATCCACACAGGTAAGCTGACTCATTATCTCGCTTGATGTAAGAATATCAGGATACTGTGTTATATGATAGCCTTTATTCTGGACTGCCTCTATAACATAGCCTTCTTCTTTTAACTGGTTTATCACCTTCCAGACAGCCGTTCTTGAAACACCCAGCATATTGCACAATGCCTGTCCTGACACATATCCATCTGATTTTCTTAATACATTTAAAATCTTAGTCTTCATACCATTACCCGCCATGCTATTACTGCCATAAGCAGAAGTCCTAACGTAACAACTGTAAGAATAACGCCTGACACCGTTCTGTCGCTCATGAAATTCTTAGCCGCTGTAAGTCCGTTAACTAATGCTCCAAGCATGAATTCCACAGCGAATAATATTCCGCTTCCGCTGCGAAGGAAAAGTATAATTATGAATACTACTCCTATTGCAAATGTGAGTGCTATATTGGCATAGTCTATGAGCATCTTGCTCTTTCTATATGCGCCACTCGTTGTATAATACATAATGCCTCCATACCTTACGGATTAACCGTTGCCAATTACATTTTTACTTATAAGCTCCAAGTGTAGCTGCCATTACAGCCTTGATTGTATGCATTCTGTTCTCAGCCTCATCGAATACAACTGACTGCTCTGACTCAAATACTTCATCTGTAACTTCCATCTCATCAAGACCGAATTTGTCATGAATTTCTTTACCAATCTTAGTCTTAAGGTCATGGAATGCAGGAAGACAGTGCATAAATATTGCGTTCTTAGAAGCATTGTCCATAACTGCCTTGTTAACCTGATATGGAAGAAGTGCCTTGATTCTCTCTGCCCATACTTCGTCAGGCTCACCCATTGATACCCATACATCTGTGTATAATACGTCTGCGTCCTTAGTTCCTGCCTTAACATCTTCTGTAAGTGTTACTGAACCACCGCTTATCTTTGCCCATTCCTCACACTGTGCAACGAGTTCCTTGTCAGGGAAATATTCCTTAGCTGTGCAGGCTGTGTAATGAAGTCCTAACTTAGAGCAGACAATCATAAGTGAGTTACCCATGTTGTATCTTGCATCACCCATGTATACGAACTTAACGCCCTTTAATCTGCCGAGCTTCTCTTTGATTGTAAGCATATCTGCAAGCATCTGTGTTGGATGGTATTCGTTAGTAAGTCCGTTCCATACCGGCACACTTGAATATTTTGCAAGATCTTCAACTATCTCCTGACCGAATCCTCTGTATTCGATTCCTTCAAACATTGTACAGAGAACTCTTGCTGTATCAGCAATGCTCTCTTTCTTGCCTATCTGTGAACCTGTTGGGTCAAGATATGTGACACCCATACCAAGGTCATGGGCTGCTACCTCAAATGAGCAGCGTGTTCTTGTACTTGTCTTCTCGAATATAAGTGCAACATTCTTTCCGATAAGCGGCTGTTCTACAATGCCCTTTTTCTTCTTATCCTTAAGCTCTGCTGCTAAGTCTATCAAATATAAAATCTCCTCAGGTGTGTAATCCTTGAGTGTTAAAAAGTCGCGTCCCTTTAAATCCATGACATCCTCCTGTCTGTATGGCAAATTCGCATACATTGAATAATTAATAACTTTGTTCATTCTATCGCAATTATAGTTCTTCGTCAAATGCGTTGTTTAATTTGTGTAGTTGTAAGACGGTCGGTTGTGGGAGATAGCGGATAGCTTCCGTTAAACTTCTCTGCATAATAATAGGCACTGGGCGTTCCATGCTTCGTCCCCGACCGTTAACGCTGGCAACGCACATCCTTGTGCGCGCCAGCTCACGCGTCCGTCCATGGACGCGTGTACACTCGTTCTTTCTACATGCCCAGTGCCTTTATTATGCGTTCAGTTTAAAGTCAGCTCTCCGCCATCCCCCACAACCTCCCTTCCTCCACACTTCTCCAAATTCAGGGCAGAGTAGCTTCCCTCTCCTACACCTCTCCGGACTGGTTCACCTTTCGGCTGCCAGTTTAAAAGGCTGCACAACCACTCTACTTTCCATCATAATTCATGGGAGGGGATTTGCCCCGTCCCATGAATATTCCGCATCTGCCACACCTTCCGTCCGCCAATAAAAAAGGTGGTGTGGCTTTTCTGACTGCAAACTATGCACATAATAAAAGCATTGAGCAAGTCACTGTCTAAGTGTACGCGCGTCCACGGACGGACGCGCGAGCTGTCTCGTGCATGGATGCACGTTGACAGCGTAACGAGAACTTAAACAGCCTTCCACGCTCAATGCTTATTATTATGTAGCGTAGTTTGTACGGAAGAAAACCACACCACATTTTTTATCCCTTAATGGAATATATGATCTCCAATTATTACAAAATCTGAATAGTTGTTAACATCTACAGTATATAATGCCCTGAATGATGTATAACCACCTATATTATTAACGCCTGATAATGCTTCAAGTGCTGCCTGCATGCATTCTGTGTTTCTTGGACCATTTGCAAGTCTTGCTGCAAATCTGTCTGATGGATTACCAGCGCCATCTGATACACCAGAGAACTGTGATCTCTGATAAACAACACCCGAAACTGTACCTGGATAATGTCCGCTTCTCACTCTGTTAAGAATAACATTTGCAACAGCGAGCTTTCCTGCATATGGCTGATATGCAGCCTCCCAGTCTATAATACATGCCATAAGCCATATATCATCATCTGATACGCTCATAGTTGGGTTATATGTTATATCTGTTCCTGATATTGTGTTAGCAATTATCTTCTGTCGTCTTGCTTCCTCTGCTGCAGCAGCCGCTCTTTCAGCTTCTGCCTCTGCCTCAAGTCTTGCTTCTTCTGCAAGTCTTTCAGCCTCTTCTTCTGCTTCAATAGCTTCAATCTCTGCTATTGTATATCCTGCAAGAAGATTATCTGTTCCAATCTGTTCTGCTATAGCCTCTGCTTCTTCTCCAAAACATAAGCACTGTGTCTGTACATAACCTTCGCAGTTTCCTGAACTAACTTTAGTCCATTCCTTTCCGACCATATCAACATCCACAAGTGTGTTAGTATATAATCTTCCAACAACCTGTGCTGTCTCTTCGTCAGAAGTGTCATAAACATCAAGATAAGGATCAGTAATTGCTACTGCCTTGTTCTTGTATGTTCCTGTTTCTTCATACCCAGTCACAAGAACCTCTTCTGTATTAGCTGAATAAGATGCAACCTTAATTCCCGTGTCAGTATTCTGTGTTTTCTCATAGGTAGTTGCCACTGCTGGAAGAACCGGTGTCATAAACAACACAATTGCAGCTCCCACATAGCAAGCAGCTTTGCTACTTCTAAGTTTCATATTATACTTCCCTTTCCGGCGGCTTATTTAGCTTCGCCTATAAATTGTTACAGAAATGTTACAATTTATTACGGAAATATAATAGCAAAGTTACAGTAATTTGTCAAATATGTTAAAACCCGCTCTATGAGCGGGTTTGCGGGTTTGTTTATTAAATTCATTTTGCAAAATATAGTATATGACCATATATATAGTTGGTTATCTACACGCTTCTCTGTCTGACAGCTTCGTATGTAAGAATTGTACATGCTATTGCCGCGTTAAGAGATTCAACCTCTCCCTGCATTGGAATTCTTATGAGTATATCTGCCTGCTTCGCGATATCATCTGTAAGCCCATTACCCTCATTGCCTATCAGAAATGCTGTTCCTCCCCTGTAATCTTCACCAAGATATGTATTCTTTCCATCAAGATGTGCAGCATATACCTTAATTCCAGCATCCTGACACTGTGAAACGGCCTCGCTAAAATCCTGTACATATACAAATGGCACTCTGAATATAGAACCCATTGTCGACCTTATTGTCTTAGGATTATATATATCCACAGTATTAGAACTCATAACAACTCCGGTAACGCCTGCACCTTCACCCATCCTTAATATAGTTCCCAGATTACCCGGATCCTGAAGATTCTCAACAAGAATCAGCAACGGATTGTCGGTAAACATATCTGAAATACTGTTGTCCTTCATTCTTACAACCGCCATAATCCCCTGTGGTGTCTGTGTCTGTGACATTCTGTCAAATACATTATCAGCAACAATCTCTATACTGTCAGAAGAAATCCCCTGCTTCTTAACCAGTTCATGCACATACTCAGGATTGTTACCATGAAATCTTTCAGACATATATATCTTCACCAGCAAATCTGCCGGCACCTCAGATACCATGCGTACTCCCTCTACAACATATTCTTTATTCTTCTTTCTTTCCCTGGCCTTAGAAAGCAATGATATAACATGCTTTACCTGTGAACTGCTCGTACTGGTTATCATTATGAGGTTACCTTTCTGCCATGCATTACTTCGAAAGTAACGCACTTATATTAAATTCATAATCATTAATATCCTTAGTCATGGCAAGTGCTTCATCAATATCATAATCAACAAACTTACCATCCTTGTATGCTACAAGTCTGTTACTCTTTCCTTCAGCAAGAAGATCAACAGCATAAGCACCCATAATAGACGCATACATTCTGTCCTTACATGTTGGTGAACCACCACGCTGCATGTATCCTAAAATAGTAGCTCTTGTCTCAATACCTGTTGCAGCTTCAATTCTTCTTGCCATTCCTGTAGAATGTCCGATACCTTCAGCATTAATAATAAGATGGTGTTTCTTGCCCTTCTTTCTTCCTTCTATAATATGATTAATAAGAGTCTGCTCATCATTATCATATCTTTCCGGAAGAAGGATATCCTCTGCTCCATTGGCAATACCACACCACAATGCAATATATCCTGCATTTCTTCCCATAACCTCAATAATACTGCATCTTTCATGTGATGTAGATGTATCTCTTATCTTATCAATAGCTTCCATTGCTGTATTAACAGCAGTATCAAATCCAATAGTATAATCTGTACATGCAATATCAAGATCAATTGTTCCCGGAAGTCCGATAGTATTAATTCCCTGTGCTGCAAGCTTCTGTGCACCTCTGAAAGAACCATCTCCACCGATTACGACTATACCGTCAATTCCATGCTTTCTGCATACTTCAGCACCTCTCTTCTGACCTTCTTCAGTCATGAATTCCATGCATCGTGCTGTATAGAGGACTGTTCCACCACGCTGGATAATATCAGCAACGCTTCGCTTGTCCATATCAATTATCTCATCATTAAGAAGTCCGTTATAGCCCTTCTGAATACCCTTGACCTTAAGTCCCTTATTCAAAGCAGTTCTTACAACTGCACGGATAGCAGCATTCATGCCTGGAGCATCTCCACCACTTGTTAATACGCCGATTGTTTTAATTTCCTTTGCCATAACTTCCCCTTTCTTATCTCTTAATATTATTTTCTGCTTTATGTTACCACATTATAAAAGAAAAATCTTCTTTTTTTGATAATTTTTTACCAATGTTAATTAAAATTTATGTTGTAGCAACATTTTTCTCACCATATTTACTCTTAAGAATATAAAGCAGGTCTGATGTCACCTTCACGCACTGACTCTGTGGAAGCGCTATTCTCTGTTTTTCTGCCACACAATATATTGTGACTGTGTCTTTACCGTCCGATTCTTTGAAAATATCAGCAAGCTCATCCCTGTGTGTCTCATACTCAGCAAGACTGTCAAACCTGAGCCACAATCTTCTTGGAACACTGTCAAAGCTCACAACACTGTCTGCCGTAAGTCTTGCAGGTTTGTCGGCATCTGCCTGTATTCTTCCCGTAACAAATACTTTGTTGGTCGTATCAAAAAGTCTTTTATATTTTTGATAATTTCTTGCAAACATGATTACCTCAACGCTTCCAACAAAATCTTCTATTGTAAGGTACGCCATCTGCTGGCCTGAACCGGTAGTAATAACCTTAATGTTACTTATAAGGCCACCTATCGTCTGCTTTGAACCGTTCATAAGCTTTGCCTGTCCGGTTTCCTCATCAATAAGAAAATCTGTACTTCTCGCAGAAATATGCTTCTCCCACATACCAGTATATTCATCCAGCGGATGTCCTGTTACATATACACCGAGAACTTCTTTTTCACGTTCAAGCAGATCCTCCTTTTCAAACTCCTGAATATCAGGCACTTTCATTTCAAGGCTCTGTTTATCCTCTTCACTTACGAAATCGAATAGTGACATTTGTCCTGAAATAGCATCTTTATTCTGCTTAACAGCACTATCAATCATTCTTTCATAGACATTCATCATGCCCCGTCTCGTATTACCAAATGTGTCAAATGCACCTGCAAGTATAAGATGCTCAACTGTTCTCTTATTAATTGCCCCTGCCATTCTTGTAATAAAATCCTGCATGGAGTGAAAATCGCCATTATTGGTCCTTTCTTCAATAATCGCAGTAATTGTAGGTCTTCCCATACTCTTTACCGCATTAAATCCAAACCTTATATTCTTACCTTCAACACCGAAATCAGCAACTGATTTATTGACATCAACAGGAAGAATACTAATTCCCATCTCTCTTGCTGCAAGAATATATTCTGCGACCTTACTTGTTTTATCAGTTACACTTGATATCAGCCATGCCATATACTGTACAGGAAAATGTACTTTCAGATATGCTGTCTGATATGCCACAACCGCATAGCATGCCGCATGTGATTTGTTAAATGCGTATTTTGCAAAATCCATCATCTCATCATATATCTTATTGGCAGTCTCTTCATTTATGCCATTCTTAATACAGCCTGGTACTCCGTTAGCCTCATTACCATATACGAAATTCTGACGTTCCTGCTCCATTACATCAAGCTTTTTCTTAGCCATTGCTCTTCGCACATTATCACTACCGCCCCACGAATATCCGGCAAGGTCACGGACAATCTGCATAACCTGCTCCTGATACACCATACAGCCATAAGTCGGCTCTAAGATTGGCTCTAACTGCGGGCATTCATAGGTTATGTTTCCCGCATTCTCTTTTCCTTTAATATACTGTGGTATGAAATCCATTGGTCCCGGTCTATAAAGCGATATACCGGCAATTAAATCCTCTAGACAATCTGGTTTTAACTCTTTCATGAAGTTTTTCATTCCGCCACTCTCTAACTGGAATATACCTGCACATTTGCCCTGACTTATACATTCAAATACAGACTTATCGTTATATGGTATATTATCCACTGAAAATGCAGGGTCAATCTGCTGTTCACATTTTTCAGTCTGCTGGATTACAGTTAAGTTTCTAAGACCTAAAAAGTCAAATTTTAACAGTCCCAGATGCTCCAGAGTAGGACCTTCAAACTGCGTAACCTTAACATTATCTGCTCCAACTGCAACCGGAACATACTCTCCAACATCCTTCTGACTGATAAGAACACCTGATGCATGAACTGAAGCATGCCTTGGCAGTCCTTCAAGTCTCTTTGCTTTATCTATAAGATCTCTCACTGTCTCATCAGCTTCATACAATGCCTTAAACTCAGCATTTGGCTTAATGTCCCTGTCTGCGTCACCATTCATTGCACTGTCAATCGTAACACCAACCTTCTGTGGTATCATCTTCGCAATGTTATCAACCATCGCATATGGAAGATCCATAACCCTTCCGACATCTTTAATAACGGCTCTTGCTGCCATAGTTCCAAATGTGATTATCTGGCACACACATTCTTTACCATATTTTTCTATAACATAATCGATAACCTTCTGTCTGCCTTCTGGTGCAAAGTCCACGTCAATATCAGGCATGGATACACGCTCGGGATTTAGGAATCGTTCGAACACAAGATTGTATTTAACAGGGTCAAGCGTTGTTATTTCAAGGCAGTATGACACAAGACTTCCCGCCGCTGAGCCTCGTCCGGGTCCAACCGGAATATCATGTGTCTTGGCATAATTAATGTAATCCCACACAATCAGGAAATAATCGACATATCCCATTGAATAGATAACTGACAGCTCGTAAGAAAGTCTCTGGAATATATCATTCGAATCCTCTGCCCTTTTTATAACAACATCCTTTCTGTCTGCAACTATTGATGCTTTTGCCTGCTCTATAATATCTTCAATGCAAACATCTGCGGTCTTGTCCGGATATCTCTTCTTTAATCCCTCATAACATAAAGCATTAAGATACACCCATGAATTCTTTCCATATTCTTCAGGCACATCAAATGCTGGCAGCTTTGTAACTCCGAATTCTATCTCAACATTACATCTTTCTGCTATCTTATGAGTGTTCTCAACTGCTTCCGGTGCGTATTTGAACAATTCCGCCATCTCTTCCTCTGACTTTAAATAAAACTGTCCACCCTCATATCGCATCCTGTTTTCATCAGAAAGCTTCTTGCCTGTCTGTATACACAATAATATATCATGTGCATCTACATCATCTGAATAGGTATAATGAACATCATTCGTACATACCAGTTCAATTCCGGTCTCATTATGCATACGCATAAGCTGTGGATTGACATAGTGCTGTTCTGCTATTCCGTGATCCTGTAATTCAAGAAAGAAATTTCCCTTTCCGAATATATCCTGAAGTTCAAGTGCAGCATCTCTTGCAGTCTCATACATGCCTCTTGACAGATATCTCTGCACCTCACCTGCAAGGCACGCACTCGTAGCAATAATTCCCTCGTGATATTCCCTTAGCACTTCCTTGTCTACTCTCGGCTTATAGTAAAAGCCTTCTGTAAACCCCTTTGAGACTATCTTCATAAGATTCTGATATCCGGTGTTATTCTCTGCCAGCAATACAAGGTGATTATATTTATCCTCGCTCTGTCCTGCACCTTTATCAAACCTTGACCCCGGAGCTACATACACCTCACAGCCAAGAACAGGCTTGATTCCTGCCTTCTTAGCCGCCTCGTAAAATTCAATAACACCATACATCACACCATGGTCAGTTATTGCAAGGCTGTCCATGCCAAGTTCCTTTGCCCGTTTAGTAATCTCTTTTATCTTACTGGAGCCATCCAGCAATGAATATTCAGTATGCACATGCAAATGTGTAAAACTCATAACAACTCCTCCCTATGTCAAAAAATATAACATATTTTCATTTATTAATCAGCATTTTTATGATATTCTATATTTAATTATTATTGTAAGGGAGTTGTATTATGTTAATATCTGATATTCCCGTAGGCGGACCAATTTCAATTGAAATATCCATAGATAATGTAAGCTACGAAATGCCTTCCTCTGTTGTTGCATCCAAGAATGGCTACATTCTCATAGCGCCTTTTACATCAAAAGGTGCTGTAATAGATTTTTCTTCTTATAAGGATATTTTATTTAATCTTTATACCATAGACCCAGCAACAAAGAACCGTGTAGTCTGGAAGAATATTAACATAGAAACTATCACTTATAAATCAACCGGTTTTGCATCTGCTTACTACAAAATCTCGACCAATGTTTATGCCAGTATAGCCTCTGAATGCGACAGAAGATTTAATCAGCGCATTTCAACCGGAGCTTCGGGACATATCTCATCAGATACCACAGAAGCTGATATTCCGGTAACGTTAATTGATGTCAGTGATAAAGGACTTTCATTTTCAGCCAGCAACGAACTATTATATAACTATAATAATACATATATAACATTTTCAGATCAGGCAAACGGAAAGCAGTTTAACTTTCATTTTAAATGTTTTATCATACGCAGCCAGTTGTATGGCGAACGCTACATTTATGGATGTATTATCCCAACTCCGTCCCGCGAATATCTTACATATGTTTTTCTTAAAAAAATTGAATCCAGAATCAGTTCTGCTAAGGAACAGTCTAAACAGACCGCTCTTAAAGATGCTGCTGACGTTGCTTCACAATCTATTGAAAGCACTTCGTCAGGATATCATTCACACATATCTGAAAAGAATAAGCGTTGATATAAGGGGCATATCACAATGTGATATGCCCCTTTATTATTAATCATCTTCTTTTTCTTTAGCTGTATCATCAGATTCATTATCGTCTGAATGACTGCCAATATTCTTCCATATATCGCTTTCCGGCTCACCACTAACTGTCGATGAATAGCTTCCATCTTCATTAAATGTTACGCTTTCTGCCACTTTCTCTGATGTTGAGAATAATGAAGTATCAACCGGTTCAGGTATTCCCTTTGCCTCTCTGAATATCTTCATGAATTCCTTGCCTGTGATAGTCTCATGGTCATACAGATATCTTGCAAGCTGATCCATTACTTCTCTGTTCTCTCTTATAATCTGCTTAGCCTCTTCATAACATGACGCAATAAGCTTCTTTACCTCGTCATCAACCTCTGCCTCAGTTGCCTGTGCACAGTTCATAGATGCTCTTCCGCTAAGATATTCATCTTCAACTGTTGATAATGCAACAAGTCCGAATCTGTCTGACATACCATATCTTGTAATCATTGTCTTGGCAAGGTTAGTTGCTTTCTTGATATCATCATAAGCACCATTAGTAACTGAACCAAATACAACTTCTTCTGCAGCACGGCCACCAACAAGTGATATAAGGTCTGTCATAAGTTCATCCTTAGTCTCAAGATGCTTCTCTTCCTCTGGGAAGTTAAGCACATAACCAAGTGAACCATTAGTATGAGGTATAATAGTAATCTTCTGGACCGGATCAGAATTATTCTTGATAGCTCTTATAAGGGCATGTCCAATCTCATGGTAAGCAACAACCTGCTTTTCCTTCTTGCTAAGAACTCTTTCCTTCTTCTCCTTACCTGCTACAACTGTATCAAAAGCACCAAGAAGGTCCTTCTGGGTAACAACATTTCTTCCATTCTTAACTGCCGCAATAGCAGCTTCATTAATGATATTGGCAAGGTCTGAACCAACAAGACCGCTTGTTGCCATTGCAATCTCATCAAAATCAACTGTATCGTCCATAAGCACATCCTTAGAATGTACCTTAAGAGTCTCAATTCTTCCCTTCTTATCAGGTCTGTCAACGGTAATTCTTCTGTCGAGACGACCTGGTCTAAGTAAAGCCTTATCAAGTACTTCCGGTCTGTTAGTTGCTGCCAGAATGAATATTCCCTTAGATGAATCAAAACCATCCATCTCTGCAAGTAACTGGTTCAACGTCTGCTCACGCTCGTCATTGCCACCGCCATACTTGGAATCTCTGCTCTTACCAATAGCATCAATCTCATCAATAAATATAATACATGGAGCCTGCTTAGTTGCTTCCTTGAACAAATCTCTTACTCGTGATGCACCAACACCAACGAACATCTCTACAAAATCAGAACCTGCAAGTGAGAAGAACGGTACATCTGCCTCACCGGCTACAGCCTTAGCAAGAAGCGTCTTACCTGTTCCCGGAGGTCCTACTAAAAGTGCACCCTTAGGAAGCTTTGCACCAATCTTGGCATATTTCTCAGGGTAATGTAAGAAATCAACAATTTCTGTAAGTGATTCCTTAGCTTCATCCTGACCTGCAACATCCTTGAATGTAACACCTGTCTTTTTCTGGACATATACTTTGGCATTGCTCTTTCCAACACCCATTCCACCCATCATTCCACCATTCTTAGCAATTCTTCTATATACAAATGCAAAGATTATATATATGAATAAAAATGGCAGTACATATGCTAGCAGAAATTCTACAATTGAAGAACTCGAATCCGGAATATATCCTTCAAACTCAATACCCTTTCTCTTAAGAAGTGGTACAAGAGTATCATCATTAACATACCCTGTATAATATGTGTATGAAACTCCTGCTATGCCAGACTGTTTCTCCTCTTCAACAGGTGTAATAAGAATTCTGTCCTGCTCTAATGCTACTTTCTTTACCTTATCTTCATCAATCATCTGCATGAACTGGTCGTAGCTTATCTCCTTGTAAGTTGCATTCCTAAACATATTGCTAAGAAGCGTAAGTCCGATATATGTTACAACTGCCGCTATAATAATGAATATTATAAGGTTAACATTCTTTGGCTTCTTGTTATTATTGTTATTATTGTTGTTATTACGGTTATTGTTGCGGTTATCGTTATTATTATAACCATTGTCATAACCGTTATTGTTATAATTATCCATACTCTTCTCCTGATATGATACTGTACTTATCTTAAGCATTTCCAAATAAGTCTGTTTTCATTATAAAGAAGGAAAAAATATAAATCAACCAAAATCTAAGTGTTTAATAAGATGTTTATATTTACTTTATATTCTTAGTTTTTTTCTTTAAACTATGGAAATTTATAATACAGGGCTGTATAATATTGCATATTTTTTTGATTACACATTCAGATTGGAGGAAAAGATGGCTGTTAAATATGTATTTGTAACAGGTGGTGTTGTTTCCGGTTTAGGAAAAGGTATCACTGCCGCATCTTTAGGCAGACTGCTTAAAGCCCGTGGTTTTTCTGTAACCATGCAGAAGTTTGACCCTTATATTAATATTGATCCAGGTACTATGAACCCTATCCAGCACGGAGAAGTTTTCGTAACTGACGATGGTGCTGAGACAGACCTTGACCTTGGTCACTATGAAAGATTTATTGATGAGAGCCTTAATAAGAATTCTAATGTAACTACCGGTAAAGTATACTGGTCTGTATTACAGAAGGAACGCCGTGGAGATTTCGGTGGAGGCACAGTCCAGGTAATCCCTCATATTACTAATGAAATAAAGAGCCGTTTTTTCAGAGATTATTCAACTGATGAAACTAAGATTGCAATTATAGAAGTTGGTGGTACTGTCGGAGATATCGAGAGTCAGCCTTTCCTTGAAGCAATCAGACAGTTCCAGCATGAAGTCGGACATGAGAACGCAATTCTTATTCATGTAACACTTATTCCTTATCTTAAAGCATCTGGTGAGATGAAGACTAAGCCAACTCAGGCAAGTGTTAAGGAACTTCAGGGAATGGGAATCCGTCCTGATATTCTTGTATGCCGTACAGAGCATCCTCTCGAGGCAGGTATAAAGGACAAGATAGCACTTTTCTGTAATGTACCTAAGTCTCATGTACTTCAGAACTTAGATGTTGAGATTCTTTATGATGCACCTCTTGCGATGGAAGAAGAACATCTTGCACAGGTAGCATGTGAATGTTTACACCTTGACTGTCCAGAACCAGATCTTGATGAATGGAGAGCAATGTGCAAGGCCTGGAAGAATCCTACTAAGAAGGTAACTGTTGCATTAGTTGGTAAATATATCCAGCTTCATGATGCTTATATCAGTGTTGTAGAAGCATTAAAGCATGGGGGTGTATATAATTCATGTGATGTAACTATCAAATGGATTGATTCAGAAACTGTAACTCCTGAAACTGCTGATGAGCTTCTCTCTGACGTATCTGGCATATTAGTTCCAGGTGGATTCGGTGACAGAGGTACAGAAGGAAAGATTGAAGCTATCCGTTATGCCAGAGAACATAATATTCCATTCTTAGGATTGTGTCTGGGAATGCAGCTTTCAATTGTTGAATTTGCAAGAAATGTTATAGGCTATGACGACGCACACAGTGTTGAACTTAATCCTAACACAACTCACCCTGTTATACATCTTATGCCAGACCAGGAAGGCATTGATGATATCGGCGGTACATTAAGACTTGGTTCTTATCCTTGTGTACTTGATAAAACAAGCAAGGCTTATGAACTCTATGGCGAAGAGCTTATACATGAACGTCACAGACACAGATATGAAGTTAATAATGATTACAGAAAAGTTCTTACTGAGAATGGTATGATGCTTTCAGGAATATCTCCTGACGGAAGAATTGTTGAGATGATAGAATTAAAGAATCACCCATGGTTTATTGCCACACAGGCTCATCCAGAGTTAAAGTCAAGACCTAATCGTCCACATCCATTATTCAGAGGCTTCATAACAGCAGCACTTGAATATCAGAATAAAAACCATTAATTATATTATATATGCATAACAAAAAACATCACCTGACGAATCCGACTTTCGTATCAGGTGATGTTTTTTATTGCTTTTGCTTATAAAATTATTATTTATTAAGACCATTAAGAATCTTCTTAATTCTCTTAACTTCATCTTCTTCTAACTTCTGTGATTCACAAATAGAAGCAACCATATCAACAGCCTTTCCGTTGAACCAGAAATCAGCTTCTTCCTTTAAAAGCTGTCTTCTATATTCTTCTTCTGAACGAAGTGGATGAATGAAAGCTGCCTTTCCTTTACGGTATGTATCAACAAATCTCTTGTCCTTCAACTTACCTACGAAAGTAACAACTGTTGTTCTTGCGTAATCCTTACCATAATCGTCTCTTAACTGATCAATAAGTTCCTGTACAGGAATATCCTGTGGTGCTTCCCATATAAGCTTCATAATTAATGCTTCACATGGACTTAATTCATTAAAATGATTTCTGCTCATAAACCCTCCTTAGGCTCTTCCATAGATATACATATTCTATATTATACTGCCATTATTAATATTTTTCAACTGTATAATGAATAGTCGGATATGGATTTCACAATTGTATTACCGATAAACTGAATCCATCAAATTCCTTTTCTACAATAGTGAAATTCTGGGGAAGTCCGCACATATATGCTTTCATTTTCCCTTTCTCTAATCTATAAACTATTTTGTCCAAAATGTCAAGCACACCTTGACCTGTAGCCTTGCCATAAGCCTCTTTTAATGTCCATATTCTGAAGAATCTTTGATCACTATCGCACTCTTTAATCCATTCTGCTTCAGATATGTCAAAGAAGCGTTTTGCCAGATTCTGTCTACCTTTGCGGGCTTTTTCAATATCAATTCCTACCGGTCTGTCGCCTATCACGCACGCTACATAATTAGACGAATGTGAAATATTGAAAAAAATTTCACGATTTGACAAAAAATAAGGTTTTCCTTGCGAATTATATACTATTTCATAATCAAAGTACGGATTATTCGCTTCAATCAAAGAAATAATATCCACCTTCTCATATAGATTTTCATCTGTTTTATAATCTCTTTCTCCTGTTTTTATAGACCATTTTCCTACCGCATAATTAAGAAGTAGGCCTGCCGTCACGGTTTGCAGCTTATTTTCACGCATTTTCATCTTATCAGCCTTAGTTTTCCTGTATTCCGGAATAAGCGAATAGGCCTTTTCATATAACTTTTCATCAGTTAATGAATCTGTCGTTGTCACAAATATCATCATAATCATTCACCATCTATACACTTATTGTCTGTGCATCTGCCATATAACGCTTTGAGAACACAAATACTATATCACCTGATTTAATCAAGGTATCACCATTAGGAACTATTGCATTATCACCGCGTCTTATCATAACTATAAGTGTATGCCTTGATATATCAAGTTCTTTTATCTTGTGTCCAACCCACGGATGATGTTCACGCAGTTCCACCTGTTTTAGGTTTACATCCACATTAACATCACAGTCTCTTGCTCCGATTACAACACAATCTCCCTCAAAAAGCTTCATATCTCCCTTTGGCATAAGTGTCTCACCATTTCTTAACACTGCTGCAAGAATAAGTCCTCTCGGAAGACTAAGCTCACATACCTTCTTTTCATTCCAGTTGTGGTCCTTAGTTATAATAAGCTTAATAAACTTAAGTTCCTTCTCCATAAGGTAATCTGTAGACTTCTTAATAAGGCTGTACTGCTCAACGAAACCTGCAGATAAGATACCTGTTGGAATAGCAACCATTCCGACGCCAAGAAATGTAATGATAATACTAAACATTTTTCCAAGCACTGTCACAGGATAGATATCGCCGTAACCTACTGTAAGAAGTGTTGATACCGACCACCATATTCCTGAAAATGCATTCTTAAACACTTCCGGCTGTGCCTCATGCTCTAAACTGTACATGCACAGTGATGATGCTATGATAAGCATCACAATGATGAATACAGAGGATAATATCTGGTCCCTTTTTCGCCTTATTACCTCTGTTATAACATTTAACGCATCATAATATGAATTGACACGAAATATCCTTAGGATTCTTATAACCCTGAACATACGGAAAGCAACTGCTCCTGCCGGGAAGAATACAGGCAGATAATTTGGCAGGAACGATAAAAGGTCAACAATACCGCTTCCTGAGAAGATGTATTTTATTCTCGCAAGACCTGTACATTTATTAGGATACAGATATTCTGCTGTCCATACACGCAGTATGTATTCAATTGTAAAGCCGATAACTGTAATCCACTCTATAACATCTAACACCGGCTGGTACGGAATTGACTGTTCAAATGTATCAAATATCGCAATGAACAGGTTGATTATAATTGCAGCAGTTACCGCAATATCAAATGTACGGCTTGCAACATCGCCCGCATATCCAATCTGAATAATGTCAAATATACGTTTTTTCTTATTATTCACCGTATCCCATCCTCCTACTTAAGCATATACCACGGAAGCAGCAATGCTCTTATATATTTTGCAAATGGCACATATGCCGTTATGTTAATGAATACCGGACATAATATAAGACACGCTATAAGAAGCACCGGTATTATTGAAATCATTGCATTGGCTCTCCTTACAGGTATTGCCACAAGCCATGCAAATAAAGTAACTGCTATTACATACACAGCCATATGAAGTATATCTGCTGCCCCCTTAAGTTGTCCTGCCACCGCAAGTGTTAACATTGCTGATACTGCAAAAAGTACACATGATATGAATGCATACAACGGCTTTCCTGCCACACGGTACATACGAGGCAGTGTTATAAATGTTCCGGAATTCTTATCAAGATAATATTCCACAATTCCAAAAAGTCCGCCTATATATACAAGAATTATAAGTAATGCCCTTAACGGAAACTCTCCTGTCTTATCTTCAAGCTGTGTCCCATTATCCTGTACACCATCTAGCACCTTAAAATCAATTCTGAATGTGTCATCTCCGGATATGTATTCCTCGTACCCTTTTCTTATCTCTTCCTCTGCCTTTTCTGAATGCTTTTTAAATATGTCTACAGAATCAACATAATTAACTGCAACCTCGGGCGAGTATGCCTTAAACATAGCAGAAAAGAATATCTCATCAGTCATTGAGCTGACAAAATCTGACCTGCATATGATAAGCTCTATAATGTCTCTGTAGCTGCCACTGTCAAGCTTATCCTTAAGCCCGGTACCAACTACATAGCCACACTCTGTGTATTTATTCATTATATCCTGCTCAAGCTTTTCCTGCGACTCTGCTTCGTAGAATTGAACTGAATAATCGCCATTCATAAGATAATCTCTTGTCATTATGGCAATTTTATCGTCATCTTCAAGCACTATTCCAACCCTTACAGCCCCCGCCTCCTTAAGAGACGCTGTATGCGTAATTATTAACGCTGCAACAGGCATTGCAATAAGCACCACGACAATCACAGGATTCTTTAACTGCCTTTTAACGAGCAGATACAGCCAGTATAACAATCTCTTCATTATCTGTCTCTCCTTATCTTAACCGCCAATGCCCCTGCCGCCTGAAATATAATTATCCACAAAACATTTGTAATAATGGTACTGATATCCACAGTTCCCTTGATTATCTGACCTGCAAGTGTGAATAATCCGTTAGTCGGAAGATACATTCCTATAGTTCTCACACCCGACGCAAGAAATGCTGATGAAACAATACATCCGGATGCATACATGCACACCATTCCAATGACAGATACTGTGATTACAGAATACACTGTGTCGTCTACAACTGAGAATATGCAGTTTATAAATGATAGTGCCGCATACACAAGCACCACAATTCCCAGTGTGGAAGCAATGAATTCTCCAACTGTCGAAACCGCCAGAACACCTGATATTGCAGGAATCCCCAGCCTCATTACATTAATTATAATAAAAAGCACTTCAAATATCACTATATACACAATGCCAACTCCGGTGGTTCTTGCAATTCCTGTATCTAATGCTGATATTCCCGCACCTTTAAGACTCTTTGCAAGCGTTCTGCTATAGTTCTTCATATTACCGGCACATGTTATTGCGCTAAGTAAAAGCAGCATTACAATTGCTGTACATACATAAAACTGTACTGTACTCAGACCTTCTTTAGCCGATATATCCCTTGTCTTAAAGTATATGCTTCTGTTAAGCGCATATGAAAGATATATGTCATTAAGCTTATTCTCGTGTGTTCCACGCAGCCCCCTGTAATTCTTAAGCACACCATTGAACAAATCGTCAAATGTATATATACCCGCTTCTGCAGTTGCAAGGTCAGAGCCTCCTGCCCTCACCATCTCTCGGAATATCATCGAAGTATTATTAACCCCCTCTGACTGACACACAACCTCAACAGGTGTATTCTCGCCCGACATAATATCACTTATCATATTCTCCGGCACAATAATAGCCATAACATAATAATTATTTCTTAAACCATCTATAGCCTGCTGTCTGTCAGTATATTCAAATGTACAGACATTCTTAATTGTGTCTATCTCACTGACATAATTGAATGCCATCTTAATATATCGAAACTCCTTATTATTATCTACCGAATCAGATTTTTCTGTATCATCATAATCAGGATACACAACAGCAACCTTCATCCTCATGTCACTGTCCTGTGCCGTTGCAATGCCTATGCATATACTTATTGCGATAACAAGCACTGCCGTCACTATCGTACCCAGAATTATCTTCAGTATAGATAAAAATGCGGATTTAATCTGCAATTTTAATAATTCCAGTTTCCTTCTCATCTAATCCCCCAATTAAATCTATCTGTGAATAATCTCTAAAAGCTCATTACCGGTAACCGGATGGTCAAGTTCATTAAGCTTACCATTCTTTAAAAGGTACATTCTGTCAGCAAGCTTTAATTCACCTTCTTCGTGGCTTGTTATAATGACTGTACCTCCGCTTTTCGTGTAAGCAGACAGATAATTCATAATATCCTGTTTACACACAATATCCAGTGAAGCACCCGGCTCATCTAATATAAGTACAGGTGGATTCTTAGCCAGTGCACAGCATATGCTTAAACGCTTCTTCATGCCTCCTGACAGCTTATCAACACGTTTTTCAAGATATCCTGACACTCCTAACACAGCAGGAACACCGCCCTGTAAGTCAGCTTCCATATTTCTTCCGGTATCACAGTACCAGAATTTAAGATTATCCCTTACCGACAGCTTCTCCATAAGTGGATTCTCCTGCGGCACAAAACCAATATATTTCTGAAACACCAACGCATCTGCAAATGCATCAATGCCGTCTATCTTAAGACTTCCTCCATCAGCCTTAAGACTTCCTGCAAGTATCTCCAGAAGAGTAGATTTGCCACAGCCGTTGGCACCGACTATGGCAATATACTCTCCGCTGGCAGCATGAAACGAAGCGCCGTTAAGCACTGTCGTTTTCCTGCCATATGATTTTCTAATATTCTCCGCCTCTATAAACATACATATATCTCCACATTAATTCTGGGCTGCTGTATCAAACTGGCTGTAATACAGCTTGTGATAGAATCCGTTCTTAGCCAGTAATTCTTCATGATTACCCTGCTCTATAATATGTCCGTCTTTCATAACAAGAATAACATCCGCAGACTGGATAGTTGAAAGTCTGTGGGCTACGATAAAGCTTGTTCTTCCCTCCATCAGCTTTGCAAATGCATTCTGTATCTTTATTTCTGTTCTTGTATCAATAGAAGATGTAGCCTCATCAAGAATAAGCATTGGCGGCTTTGCAAGCATAATTCTTGTTATACATAAAAGCTGCTTCTGCCCCTGTGAAAGGCTTCCGCCATCCTCGCCTATAACTGTGTCGAATCCATTAGACATTCTCTTAATGAATCCATATGAATGTGCTGCCTTTGCTGCAGCAATAATCTCTTCCTCTGTAGCATCCGGCTTACCCATAACAATATTCTCTCTTATAGTTCCTGACTTTAGCCATGTCTCCTGAAGAACCATACCAAAGCCCTGTCTTAAAGACTTTCTGGTCATCTGTCTTATATCAGTTCCTGACACATCAATGCTTCCGCTGTTAACATCATAGAATCTCATAAGAAGATTAATAACTGTTGTCTTTCCACAACCCGTAGGTCCGACAATCGCTATTCTCTGTCCCTTCTTGACATGAAGATTGAAGTTCTCAATAAGCTTCCTGTCAGGTACATAGGAAAAGCATACATCATTAAGATCAACTGTTCCGTCAACCTCTTCAACAACCCTTGCGTCTTTAGCATCAGGAATCTCAGGGTCTTCTTCAATAAGTTCAAATATTCTGGCTGCACAGGCAAGAGCGTTCTGAAGCTCTGTGACAACGCCTGATATCTCGTTAAAAGGTTTAGTATACTGGTTGGCATAACTTAAAAAGCTTGATAACTGGCCAACTGTGATACCGCCATTGATAGCTGAAAATGCACCAACAATCGCAACGCTCACATATACAAGGCTGTTTACGAATCTTGTTGAAGGGTTAGTAATAGATGAGAAGAAAATTGCCTTTAAGGAATACTTCTGAAGTCTTTCATTAATCTCATCAAATTTTCTTACCGCCTCATCTTCATAGCCGTAAGCCTTAACTACCTTCTGTCCGCCAATCATTTCATCAATAAGTGCTGTCTGTTCACCTCTTGTCTCAGACTGAAGTTTGAACATGCTGAAGGTCTTTCTGGCAATAAAGCTTGCAACTAAAAATGAAAGTGGCGTGATAACGACAACTGCCAGTGTAATCTTAGCATTGATTGTAATCATGAATATAAGTGTTCCAAGTATAGTCATGACACCTGTAAAGAACTGTGTGAATCCCATAAGCAGACCATCTGCAAACTGGTCAACATCAGCAATTACACGACTCACAATCTCACCATATGAATGTCCGTCAATGTATTTTAGTGGAAGAACCTGAATTTTCTCTATAGCCTCATTTCTAATGTCTCTGGTTACTTCATATGTGATTCTGTTGTTACATATGTTCATAAGCCACTGTGAAAGTGCTGTAATTCCAACAAATATTCCGATTTGAATAAGTATATTCACAATCTTTGCAAAATCCACATTATCCACACCGATAATGCAGTCAATTCCACGTCCGACAAGGATTGGCACATAAAGTGTTGTTGCAACTGTTACTGCCGCCATAATAAGCGATAATATTATGAAAAAGCTGTGCTTCTTAATTCTTTTAAGGAGTTTTACAAATGTTGATTTATTCTTCTTCATTATGCTACGCCCCCTTCTGAATCTGCTTTCTTAAACTGTGATTCATATATCTCCTTATAAACCTCACAATTTGCAAGAAGCTCGTCATGTGTTCCCATTCCTGCAACCTGTCCGTCATCTAATACGATAATGAGATCAGCATACATAAGTGATGCCGCTCTCTGTGAAACTATGAACACCGTAGGAGAATTGTTCATTCCCCTTATAGCTTTTCTAAGTGCTGCATCAGTTGCAAAATCAAGGGCTGATGCACTGTCGTCGAGAATAAGCACATCCGGCTTTCTTACGATTGCTCTTGCAATAGTAAGTCTCTGTCTCTGGCCACCTGAAAGGTTCTTACCTCCCTGCTCTATAACATAATCCAGACGTCCCTGCTTAGAATCTACGAATTCCTTAGACTGTGAAATCTCAAGTGCTTCATCTATCTGCTCATCAGTAGCGCCCTTCTTTCCCATCCACATATTCTCTCTTATAGTACCTTTAAAAAGTACTGCTTTCTGCATGACGATACCGACCTTATTTCTTAAAGCCTCAATATCATAATCTTTAACATTTACACCATCAACAAGTACTTCACCCTGTGTAGCGTCATACAGTCTCGGGATAAGATTAACAAGACTGGATTTACCTGAACCTGTGCCACCTATAACACCGATTGTCTGGCCTTTCATAGCCTTGAAATTAATTCCTTCAACTGAAGGTGCACCTGAACCACTGTATGTAAGTGAAACATTCTTAAATTCAACACCTGGCTGTTCTTCCTTAGCTACAGCTTCCTTAACGCTGCCATCTGCCATTCCAGATGTTACATCGAATACAGACTCAATTCTTCCTGCACATGCAAGTGCCTTAGTTATTGTAATGATAAGATTGGCAAGCTTGATAAGTTCAACTAATATCTGTGACATATAATTGTAAAGTGCAACGACCTGTCCCTGTGTAAGCGCACCGGCGTTAACTCTTACTCCACCAATCCATATAAGTGCAATTATTGATACATTTACAACAACATAAGTAAGCGGATTCATAAGTCCTGATATCTTACCAACGAATTTCTGCAATCTGTTAAGGCTTTCGTTATCGTTTTTGAAACGCTTAACCTCATCCTGTTCCTTATTGAATGCTCTGATAACTCTCACACCGGTAAGGTTCTCTCTTGTTATTCCAAGAATCTTATCAAGTCCTGACTGTACATTCTTGTACATAGGTCTTGTTGCAAGCATGATACCGAATACGATAAGTGCTAGTACCGGGATTGCCGCAACGAATACAAATGCTGCCTTCACATCAATAGTGAACGCCATAATCATCGCACCAAATACGATAAATGGTGAACGAAGGAACAGTCGCAGTACCATGTTAATACCATTCTGTACCTGGTTAATATCACTTGTCATTCTTGTTACAAGTGTCGATGTACCAAGTGTATCCATCTCTGTGAATGAGAATGTCTGGATATGTGCAAATAAACTGTGTCTCATTCCGGTTGCTGCTCCAACTGCAGCCTTGGCGCTGAAATACTGTGCTGTTATGGCACATACAAGTCCTATGATTGCAAGAAGTATAAGCATAAGACACATCTGCATAATGTATCCCTTATCCGCATTAACAATACCCCTATCGATAACTGATGATACCACCAGCGGCACAAACAACTCAAATATTGCTTCGAGCATTTTAAAAAGCGGTGCCAGAACACATTCCTTCTTGTAATCCTTAAGGAATCTCATAATCATTTTCATAAGAAAACTTCCTCCGTTAATTCAGTGACACTAAAGCATCCATAAGAAACTCATACGAATAGCATCTCTTAGTGCCAAAATATTCTCTATAAACTTCATAATTGTAATATGAATGTTCAAACTGTCTTGAATACAAATGTGCTATATCCACGCGCATTGTAAAATCAGGCTTTCTAAAATCGGATTGCTGCCCGGCAACCCTGTTTGCTGCTGCCATAATGTCCACTGCAAGTATGCCTATAACCGCATTCTTTGCTTTAAGAAGGACATCGTAATCATTCACTGCGTCAAGCATGTATCTATACACATAGTACATTGCAAGCTGCTCATATTCATGTGCAAATGCTTCGCTTCCCGCATGGTAATCTTTCATTACCGCTGCAAGCTCAGAATCATCCGCCAGCCCGTCAAGGAACTGCCTTACTCTTGCCACATGAATATTCCAGTCGGGATTGATTACCTCCATTCCTTTGAAATCGTCAAAGAAATGCCGCAGTCCCTTTATAAGCCTGTTGCCATATAATTTGCGCACCTTAGGCGTTGACTTAACTGTATCTCCGTCCTGCAGCTTATCAGGTAACACTGTGTCCCTGCTTTTTAGCTTGTCAAGCAGTTTCTCTCTGTAATCAGGTCCACAGAACCTTTTTGCAACACCAGCTATAAGCTCGTCCCTTTCAGCGTCAAGATGCTTCTGAATACGCTTTGCATAATTAAGATAGAGCATCAGTCTCTCAAATATACTTATATCCCTGTCTGATATTATTCCAAATGCCACTATTCTTGCCTGCCGAAGCTGCATATATGTATATGCATCTATATCATTAGGCTCCAGAGTAAGGCTGTTATCCTCAACCGTATCAAATGTAAGTTCATCTTTATATGAAAACATCAGCTCACCAGCCGTCTTACACGAGGGTGCTATGCCAATCTCTCTTATATTGCCATAATCATTAATAAATCTTGGAAACTCTGCACATGTTTCACACAGCTTATCCTCTCCAAGTTCTATATATAAATCGCACAGATTATCATCATTAAGGAAAGGACAGCGTCCTCCTTCTTTCAGTGTAAATGTACATTCTCCGTCCTGTGATGGTACCATTACACTCTTCAGGCGCTTTCCAAAATCACCTTTAACTGTTTTATAATATTTGTAAGAATTCTTATCAACATCAACATCCCACCCGGCACAGCATGTATCTGTACAGGCTCCTGCAATGCATCGGAAATCCTTATAATAATGTGGTGTCATTACTTTCATTTTATTATCTCCCGCATATAAACCGGCATATTAAGCGCATCTGTTAACTGCGCAAAAATTGTCTGCCACACCTTATTAGTGCAGCAGACACATTTACATGTACATATTATTATAATTACTGTTCTTTTTCTTGTCCACAATATACTTATACACTGTGACACACGCAAGAATAATCATAAGTCCCTCTGCTACCATGTATGTATAGAACAGATATGGCTGTCTTAACGCTGACACAAGAAGTGGTGAACTCATTGCAAAATCATACATTCCAGCATCACCTATATACTTAGACATAACAACCGTACTCATGATTGTTATATTAGGAAAAGACATATTGCCAAGCACAAGTGCCACAACCAGCACAGCATTGCGTATTAAGAAAAATGTCCTGCTCACCTTAGCCTTACTAAGACAGCTCATAACAATGCCTCCGATTATACATACAAGAAATAAAAGAAACATCATATACATCTCAGAAGCTGCAATTGCAGATACTTCCGTTGTCGCAGTCTCATATCCTGTAAGCAGTGCAAAGAACCCAAATATAGAGCGGCCTCCCATAATACATGCCGCCACAACAAATAATAATAGTAATAAATTCCTTCTGTTTAACTTCCTGTTATCCATAATTCCTCCATTTGTATTATTATCGCAATTCTGGAGGAAGATTTCAAGTAATTTATATGAACTTGCTCCGCCACTTTATTGCCTCATCCCTATACGCAATTGCTGTCTCCATAAGCTCATTGTATTGCGCCTTCGCACTTTCTATTGTTGCCTCAAGCTGCGCAATTACCTGCTTAGACTGCGCCTGTTGCTGCATATATGTATTAAGCTGTATCTCATATTCATGAATTTTTTCTTCATTTTGTTTCAGGCTGCCTGTGTCCTGACACGGTACGAATTTTCCATCTGCCGTAATCTCATAGAAACTGTCTACATATAAAAATGCTCTTCCCTGCATTCCAAACACTTCATACATATCAACATTTTCACAATCCACAGGAATATTAAGACTGTCACCTTCTTCCAGTGGGTAGACAGCTCGCAGCGACAGTCTGTCCGTAAGCGGGTTTGTCACCATATAAAACAGCAATAACCTGTCTTTATTTACTACAAGCTGTGGACAGTGCATATCTGGGTTCTCGCTGCTTTTCACACGAAAAAGTGCTTCGTTGTTCATCACATTTTTAACAAGAATATCTCCGTTCTGGTTCTGATATGCATAATATATTGTGTCTCCCAGCACCACATCTGAAAGTCCGTCCAGAAAGTCTGACGCAAGCATTA
>OGNP01000259.1_pt1 | contig 36683 bp, 31 predicted proteins | sample 1573531 | NCBI WGS metagenome assembly OGNP01 (sample SAMEA2581984, study PRJEB24529) | metagenome | biome: Human gut stool | place: China | collected 2011 | reverse complement strand
TTTTGAATGTGAGTCCAAATTGTTGTTCTTATTAACTCTCCTTGTCGGAGCGTTTCGTCTCGTCGTCGTAGTAGAGCGTAAACTTGCCGCCCACCTCGATGTCGCGAAAGTAGTTGCGCATATTCTCCAGGTACCAAATTGCCTTGTACACCTTGGTGGGTCGCGTCGCAATGCGCATCTTTGTTCTCTGAGGCAGCCCCGACATTACGCGGAATCGCTCCATCATCCATGTGCGCTTTTTCGTTTCCATGCTTTTTCGTTTGGCCTCGGGATTTGTCCTGATTGTGTTTGCGATACACCCCCGTGTCTTTTTGAGTATTCGGGCTTTCGTCTCGTCCGTCTGCTGGAGGCCCAGTTTTTTAACCCAATACCAGACGCTGCCGCTGCAAACGCCGTGTCTTGCGGCTATCTCCCCGGCAGAAGAATACGGGTATTCCCGAATTGTTATGTCTTTTAGCCATCCCTTGTGGCTGTAGATGTTCGTTTGCTTCACGTTAGTTTCTTTTTAGTTAAAAAATAATGTGTGCTATTCTCACGAACGGCACACACAACCCATCTTAATACCATTAAATTATCAGTTACATATTCCTATTAACCCAATTAAAAAGAATTAGAAAGCAGGAGGAGAGACTGGAATCGAACCAGTATCATAGTCCCGGAATTCGTATAAAGTTCCGAGGACTTCGCCTTACCAATCGCGCACTCTCCTCTTTGATTATATAATATGACAAACACTGAAAAGTCTCTGTCTGTTGTTTTTCGCACCTTTATAGACCTTTTGCGGTGCGACCGTCTTGCACGACGAGCGTGCAGCCTACTGCATTCCCTTTTGCTTTGCCTGTGCCGACAATTCAGAGTTCGACATGGTTCATTCTATCCGCTTTCACGGCTTTCGCTACGTCAGGAGATGCTTTAATAGGTCTTTCGTTACTCGGCATCCTCGGGCGGCGGTCTTGGATTGTCAGTCTCGCGCCGTCCTATATGCCTTTCTTCTGTGTGTCAATAATTCAAAGAGCGTTTTTACTTTGTGGTCGGAAGCGGAGTCGAACCGCAGAAACCATCCGAGGCTCAGGCGTAAGAAAAAAGCTGGCGACTCAAAAAATCAGAACGCCTCTCCATACAATCCCTGGTACCCATCGTACCTTCCGACCTTGTTAAAAACCCGCTTGTCTTCGCAGATTTGCGAGCTGACAACAATGTTTTACCATCAATAATTTAAATTGTTACAAAATGTGTTTTCGCTAAAACAACAACAAATTTAAGTATTCTGTCGCGGAGGCGGTTACGACACCGCATCCTGTGGGGCTAACTGCCTATTTAACTTATGACTAACTAATTATGAGCGATATTAACCCTGTGAAAAATCTGACCCACATGTGCTTACCTTTGCACCACTCCGCGTTGTTTTTAAAACCTGCGACCACCTCGCGACGACCGCAGGTTTCGTTTCACGCCTGAAACTTGTTTGTCTAATAATCATAAATACGATCTAATGAATGTAGAAAACCGTCTCACGACGAAGCGATTAAAATATCGCCTAAACAAAAGTCTTTAAAAACATTATGAATGTACTATTAACTCTAACATACTCTGTTTTTCTCGATAAGCCTGTCAATGTCGCGCTTGCGGTAGAACACCGTTGTGCCGACCTTGAAGAACGAGATACGTCCGCTTGAACGGAGGTTCTTGAAGAAGTCCATGCCCACGCCGAGGTACGCTTGCGCCTCCTTGTTCGAGAGCCAAATCTTCTCAATCTGTGTTACTGTCGCCTGTTTCATAATCTTGCTTTTTTGTTTGGTTTATGTTGTGACGGCAGTACCGTCCGTTACCAGCGTTTCACGTATCCGAGTTCATGTGCTCGTTTGCGGATGAGGTTCTGAATGTCCGAGTCAAGTTCCCATTGCAGGGCACGTCGGACTGTTGCCACCCCTACTCCGCAGTCTTCTGCCAATTTAATTTGGCATCCTCGCCGAAGTTTTATTCTTTTTCTCTTTGCCATCTCGACTATAATTGCTACATTTGCATATTAAACATATATTGAGCGTTTTGCGAGCGATTAGGGTTCGTTTCGCTGCGCTCTGTCAACGATTGCAAAGGTACAAAAAGTCAATGAAATGTCAATGCTAAATCAAGTTTAAAATTGATTTATTAACATTCTTTTGCGTTTATAGTTGACTTTATGTTGATTTATAAATACTCATTAACATATACAACTATGGATGGAAAGATTACTTCTGTTGACAAGGCTGTATCAGAAAGAATGAAGCAGTTCATGGCACACTATGGTTACACCCAGGTTGCTATTGCCGAAGCGTGTAACGTTGACGTATCAACATTGAGCCGTTACATGAACAACAAAAAGCCGTGGTCAAGTAAAATGTTGCAAAAAATTGGCTCGGTCTTCAACGTCGCCTTTCTTTGGCTGCGTGATGGCATCGGCGAGATGTTTGCCGAAGAAAAAGCAATCGGCAAGGCGCAGTTCGCTGCCTTCAACCAGATGCTCGACGCAAATTCAAGCCCTGTGTCGCAAAACGTCATCAGCGGCGATAACTATCAAGGCACGCAGACGATAAACGCAACAGAGGGCAAAATAGCGGCATTAGAGCAAAAGATTGAGGCGCAGGCGCAGTTGCTTGCGGAAAAAGACAAGCTGATAGCAAGACAAGAGCAGGAAATCGAATTTCTGCGTGGACTTGTGAACAAACAGCAGTAAAAGTGGGCAATTTGGTGGGCTCCACATTTTGAACACCTGTAACTGACTGAAAATAACACGTTTATAATTACAATAATATTCTAAACAGAACTATGAAAAAGTATTCTAAGTATTTTGTTGTGGCAATGAGCACCCTCGCCTTTGCCTTTTCCACCGGAACATTAATCAAGGTGAACGCAACACCAGCCGCAGCGGCAGCCGTACCGGCACAGCCGGTCGATCTGACATACGCTGCGGAGAAGTCGCTGCCGTCGGTTGTACATATCCTCAGCACAAAGAACTCGAAGGTGCAGACCGTGGAGGTGGAGAACGACCCATTCTCCGACTTCTTCTCTGACCCATTCGGTTTCTTCGGCAATCCACAAGGCAACGGTGGCAAGCAGCGTCGCAGCGTGCGCACACCGAAGCAGCAGGGCTCGGGCTCGGGCGTTATCATCTCTGCCGACGGCTACATCGTGACGAACAACCACGTGGTGGCAGACGCTGACGAGCTGACCGTGACACTCAACGACAATAAAGAATACTCGGCACGCATCATCGGCACGGACAAGGCTTCCGACCTGGCACTCATCAAGATTGACGGCAAGAACCTGCCAGCCATAACTATCGCCAACAGCGACGACATCAAGGTGGGCGAATGGGTGCTCGCTGTAGGCAACCCGTTCAACCTTACGAACACCGTGACGGCGGGCATCGTGAGCGCTAAGGCACGCTCGCTCTATCAGAATGGTGTGGAGTCGTTCATACAGACCGACGCCGCCATCAACCCTGGCAACTCGGGCGGTGCTCTCGTCAACACACGCGGCGAGCTCATCGGCATCAACGCCATGCTCTACTCGCAGACCGGCTCGTTCAGCGGCTACGGCTTCGCAATACCAACGTCGATTATGAACAAGGTGGTGGCAGACTTGAAGCAGTACGGCACCGTGCAGCGTGCACTCATCGGCATACAGGGTCAGGACGTGAAGAACTATGTAGATGCTAAGAAAGATAAGGGCGAGGACATTGACCTCGGCACAATGGAGGGCATCTACGTGGCTAAGGTGACTGAAGAGAGCGCGGCTGAAGAGGCTGGCATGAAGGAAGGCGATGTCATCACTGCCATCGACGGCAAACCAGTAAACAAGATGGCTGAGCTGCAGGAAGTGCTCGCCAAGAAGCGCCCGGGCGACAAGGTGACTGTTACCTATCTGCGCGACAAGAAGAAGGCTACAAAGACCGTAACGCTGAAGAACGAGAAGGGCAACACACAGGTTGTGAAGAAGGCAGACCTCGACGTGCTCGGTGGCAACTTCCGCGCTATCACGAACGCACAGAAGGAACAGCTGAACATCGGCTACGGCTTGGAGGTACTGAAGGTGAACTCGGGCAGACTGAAGACTGCAGGCATCACAAAGGGCTTCATCATCCAGCGCGTGAACGACAACGCAGTGAAGACCATAGACGACTTGCAGAACGCTGTAAAGGAGGCATCTACAAGCAAGGATCCGGTGCTCTATATCCAGGGCGTTTATCCTACGGGCAAGAAGGCTTACTTCGCTGTGCCTTTGGAAGACTAAACAAATAGGAGCCTACGACATTCCTGTCGTAGGCACTACAAGGAAACAACAACATGCCTACGGCATTCCTGCCGCAGGCTATACAAGGAAAAAACATGCCTACGGCAGGAATGCCGTAGGCTCCTAAGGTACATAGCGGAGGACTCAGAAAAAGCCCTCCGCTATTTTTTTGTTGCCAATTCAGCATCCGCATCCGTTGATGCGAGCATCCGCGTCGGTCGGTGCAGACATCTGCGTCGGTCGATACGAGCATCCGCGTCGGTCGATGCAGACATCCGCGTCGGTCGGTGCAGACATCCGCGTCGGTCGATGCAGACATCCGCGTCGGTCGATGCAGAATAAAAAAAAGCAACTACTACATTATTAGTTTTACCAAACAGCAATAAAAATAAGTAGATTAAAATTTGCTGCAACCAATAGAAATAACTAAATTTGCAGAATGATGCGCGCAAAGCGCACCCACCCTTTTAATAATAAAATAATATCAAAAAAAGCAACACTTAATGAGACAACTGAAAATCATCAAATCGATTACCAATCGAGAGAACGCCTCACTCGATAAGTATCTTCAAGAGATTGGCCACGAAGAGCTGATTTCTGCAGAAGAGGAAGTAGAGCTTGCACACCGCATAAAGAACGGCGACCGCAAGGCTCTTGAGAAGTTGACAAAGGCAAATCTGCGTTTCGTAGTCTCTGTTGCTAAGCAATATCAAAACCAAGGCCTCTCGCTGCCCGACCTCATCAACGAGGGCAACATCGGACTGTTGAAGGCAGCTGAGAAGTTCGACGAGACGCGTGGCTTCAAGTTCATATCCTACGCCGTGTGGTGGATCAGACAGAGCATCCTGCAGGCAATAGCCGAGCAGAGTCGCGTGGTACGATTGCCACTCAATCAGGTGGGCAGCGTGAACAAGATAAAGCGCATACTCAACCAGTTCGAGCAGGAGAACGAACGCCGACCGAGCATCGACGAGATTGCAGAGCAAACCGACATGCCGCACGAGAAGATTGAGGACGTGCTGAAGGTGGACACACACCAGGTAAGCGTAGACGCACCGATGACCGAAGGCGACGGAGCAAGTATGCTCGACTTTATGCCGAACGACTCCGAACCATCGACCGATAACGAACTCGTGATGGAATCGATGCGCGAAGAGATTGCACTCGCCCTGTCGGTTCTCAACGAACGCGAACGCAATGTGGTGGAAGCCTTCTACGGCATCAATCAGCCCGAATGCACAATGGAAGAGATCGGCAATAAATACGGACTCACACGCGAACGTGTACGCCAAATCAGAGAGAAGGCGATACGCAAACTGAAACAGAATACAAAGAACAAGCTGCTCAAGGCTTATCTTGGCAGATAACGATAACACAACGAAAGAAATGAAAATACGCACAATCCTGGCATTGGCAATGCTGCTCATGCCGTCGCTTATCTTCGCACTGCAGAAGCAAGAGCGACTCTACGTCTACGGAATAGCCACATCGTTCAACGATTCAACGGTGTACATCACGGATATACAGCAGCTCGACTCGGCTTGGGTAGATGCAAAGACCGACTTTCTGTATAGTCGCAACAACTACTCTTACCAGTTGCGCGAGCACCTAAAAGCCAACGGATGCGCCACACCTACCTGCGTCACCGTCTTCGCTAAGAAACGTACGCAGATAGAGAAGAAATACATGGCTACAAAGAAGCGCTACACAACCAAGGGACGCTACAACGTTAAATCAATAACAAAACACGATTTTACGTACTCATGTATCGTACCGGATGACAGCGAGCGCATAGATTTGCAGAAAAAGAAGTCGAAGAAGAAATAAATGAACAACATATCTGAATACTGCATCGCAGAACATAACATAAGGGTTGTTTTCACAGCAAACGACAGAAACAGCCCTGAATTGATAGCGTCGTTTGAGCCTTTCAGAACGAAAGGTTCAAACGACGATTTTCTTTTTACACTACACGTGGACGACACGCTAAAACCCATAACGAAAGAACATCGCGAACGCATAGACACCTTCGACACGGGCAACGGCGACACCATCGTCGACCAACTCGACAATGGAGGCTATCAGTACATACTAAAGGACATAGAAGGACGCAGCTGCTGTCTGCTACAGACCAACAAGGATTTCAGCGAAGGCGTGTGCGCACTGAACGGCAACGAACAGATGCGACACTTCGGACTGAACAACGCACTGATGATGCTCTACGCCTTCCGCAGCAGCTTCTTCCACACACTGCTCATACACGCCTCACTCGTCAGAAACAACGGCTACGGCTATGCATTCATCGCAAAAAGCGGCACCGGCAAGAGCACACACACACAGCTATGGCTGAAGCACATCCCAGGGTCGGACCTGATGAACGACGACAACCCCATCGTGCGTGTCATCGACGGACGCACATTTATCTACGGTAGTCCGTGGAGCGGAAAGACCCCTTGCTACCGCGACGTGAAGGCACCACTCGGAGCCATCACACAGATTACACGCGCCAAGAGCAACAGCATAGAACGCTTGTCGCCAACAATAGCCTTCACATACATACTGCCCGCCTGCTCCACAATGAAGTGGGACAAGACTGTATTCCGCAATACCTACGACACGGTTATCAAGGTTATCGAAACCTCACAATACGTCTATGTACTACACTGCCTGCCCGACAAAGAGGCTGCAGAAGTGAGTTTTAATACACTATCCGCACCGCATCAACAAAACATCACCTCACCATGCCAATCCCAAGCAAACAGTTCAGCAACGCGCAACTGATACCCCATTTCGTGGAGCTACTCAACCAAGGACACACCGTCACGTTCAAGCTGCGCGGCTTCAGTATGCGGCCCTTTCTTGAGGACGGACGCGACTGTGCGATACTCAGCAAGCACACCACCGTGCATCGTGGCGACGCAGTGCTGGCAGAGATTAGTCCAGGCAGGTATGTGCTACACCGCATCGTGAACATCGACGGCGACAAGGTGACGTTGCGTGGCGACGGCAATCTAAACACCGAACAATGCTCACTCGCCGACATTCGCGGCATAGCAACAGCGTTCTACCGCAAGGGACGAAGCATCCCCGACTACACATCGGGACGAAAATGGCGCATCTATTCGGCTATCTGGACACGTCTGCTACCCATCCGCCGCTACCTACTGTTCATCTATAGAAAAGTAAAAAAGTAAACAGTAGGAGGGTGTGTCAAAAGTCGTAAGCGGTACGCCCCGAAGGGGCTATGTAGAATTTGGGCTTTCAGCCCGCACTAATTGAGTTTTGACACACCCTCCACGCCCCCACAAAGCATTTAAAAGGAAAAAAGTAAAAAGACAATGAAGATAAAGAAAGGATTCGTCCTTAGGGACATTTGCGGCGAGAACATAATTGTTGCAGAAGGCAAAGAGAACATCGACTTCACAAAAATCATCAGCATGAACGAGAGTGCTGCTCTTCTTTGGGAAGGCGTAAAGAACAAAGAGTTCGACGCAGAAACGCTCAAAGAGCTACTGTGCAAGGAGTACGACATCGACGACGCTACGGCGGAGAACGACGCAAAAGCACTACTCGACAGCTGGATAAAGGCAGGAATAGTTGAGTAATACCAAAAACGGCATATCCCTTGTTTGAGATATGCCGTTTTTTATGACTTCAATATATACAAAAACTTAGTACTTCAGAACCTTGGCAGCCACATTCTTAAACTGAGGCATCGCCTTTCCGATAGAAGCACCGATGTAAGTAGGATCGCAAACCACATACTTCTTTCCACCAACAGTGACGAAGTCGCCCGATACATTCTCGTTGAAGCACACTGCAGTAGCAATATGATTAGGATAATCGAGCAATACGACATCAAGCTTCAGCAGATTGCGCACCAGATACGAATAGAGTACAGAACGATCTTCGCAGTCGCAATACGGATAGTAGAAGAGTTCCTCAACGAAGAACGGCTTCTCATAACCGAACTGCTCTTGGTCGGTAGCGTACTGGAAGCCGGTCTGCACAAAATTGATGAGCAAGTTGGCAGCCTCTGCCTCACCCTTTCCATTTACTAATGGTGCGAGTGTTGAGAGCACCTTGCTGGCAACAGATGGGTTCACTTCGGCGTTCACATACACGCTATAGTCGCACTGCGGCATACTGCCATAGAACTCCATCAGCGATTTTGGAACGTCTACAGACACAGCAACCGAACCCGAACGATTCTTATGTACTGAGTTCACCATACCAGCATTAAGTGCTGGAGCATGATTAACCTGCATGTTCAGTTTGCTCTTAGCCTTCGGAGAATCCTCTTGACACATATAGAACTGGCACGACTCATTACTTGTGAGGTTGTAATAGTTGAGTCCGTCCTTTGTAAAGTATGGATGACCATAGACCTGACAATCAGCTGCAACGAACAGAAGCATCTGATTGCGATCGGCACGGCGCGCCATCTTCGACTTGTAGCCAAGCTCGTTGAGCAGGAATTGCTGCATCACAACAGCAGCGTTCTCATCAGTGCAGAGTGTCTTAGAGGCTTCACGAACGAAGAGGAATATACCCCAATCGTTGAGGTTGAGCTCCTTCTTCACCTTACGACAATCGTCTACCAACGCCTTATAATCGGCCTTACACATTGCCTCGTAAGCATCAGCAATGGCGTTCTCACGCATATTGCCTATCGAACAAACACCTTTCAACGACTTGTCGACATACACCTTCTGTCCACAGAAGTTTACCATCTGCTTGTCTGCAGAGGCCGTAAAGAGCTCACCCGTAGGTGCTGACGGCTTAACTGCCGGAGGGGTTACGGGAACAACAACAGGCTTGGTTGTTGGAGCTGCCGGTTGAGCGTTCGGACAAGCAGGCTTAGCGTTCGGACAAGTCGGCTTGGTTGCTGGAGCAGCAGGCTTAGCGTTCGGACAGGTCGGCTTAGCGTTCGGGCAAGACGGCTTAGTTGCTGGAGCAGCAGGCTGAGAAGTTGGAACTGGAGCTGGGGTTTCAGGCTTTACCACGGGCTGAGGTTTTTCACTCTCGGTGTCCACTGGCTGGCGTCGCTTGTTAGTATTGTCAACCTTCTTTTGTGGCTTGTCAAACGTCACCTTTTCACCTCCATCGATCACTCTTCCCTGAGGACGCTGTTTACTCTCTTTAGTCGATTGTCCGAGAATTTCTTCAATAGTAAGCTCTACGGGAGTGGTATCAGGATCCTTCTTCTCGTCGTACACAACGGGCTTAACAGGCTCAGGCTTAACACGCTTCTCCACGGGCTTTTTAGAGTCGAACTCTTTCCACGGATTGCGCAAGAAACTAATGAATTGCTTGTTTGCATCATCGATAAACTTATCAAACGATGCCATTTCACTATTCACAAAGTCATCGAAATCGTCTACAACTTGTGCCTGAGTCCCCATACAACATGTTGCGCAGAAAGCTAATAATATAAATCTTTTCATTTGTACGGGTTTTATTTTAATGGTTATTATCTAAAAAATCCGAAGAAGAGCAGACAAATCTACCCTTCTCCGGATTGATTACAATATCTTCAAGATATTACTCGTCCATTTCAACAGGGTCGCCGATGAACTCCTCAACCTGCTGTGAGAGATCGTTAAGAGCTGCCTTCTTCTTTGCCTCCTTTGCAGCAAGCTCACGAGCCTTCTTAGCAGCTGACTCATCGATAGTCATGTACACCTGGAACTCCTTAGAGCCGCCCTTCTCGCGAACGAGAGTGAAGTGCATCTTAACGAGACCTGCAATCTTTGTATTCACGCCCATCTCATAAGCAGCACCGAACTTATCGATTTCTTCCTCCGACATACCTTCTGCGTCTGAAGACATAAGGCTCTTCATCTTACCAACTACCTGAGCCTTAGCACGGCTTGCGTAGCTTGTGATACCATTCATCATAGCGTTCTCACGACCAATCTTAGGGTTCTTGCCTACAGCAATACCTGTAAGAACGAGGTGATTCTCCTCATCACCCTCTACGTATGTGCGATACTTTGTAAGCGCATACTCCATTGTAGAAGCTGTAGCAAGCAATGACCAACCTGCCTTCTTCCACTCCTTACAAGTCTTCTTAATATCCTTCTTCAACAACTTCGACTGAGCGAAAGCTGCAGATGAACCACAGAAGATAAGTGCGATAGCCAATAATACGTTAAAAATTCTCTGTTTCATAATAGTCAAGTTTTAATTGTTATAAATTTAATTGTTACCTATTTCTATTTCATTACTCCCAATTGGTTTTCTATTGCATTACTCCCAGTTGGTTGAGTATGGCAATGCTACCTTTATTGGTTCGATTGCTCCTGTGTCTGGGTTTACTACATTGAGCGTGCCCTTCACAAATCCGAAGTCGTTCTTCTTTACTTGACGAAGCGAATACTCGCCCTGTGCCAGCATCTTTATCTGGATGAGTCCCTTTGTAGAGTAGATTGCGTCAACGTTATCGAAGACGAGTGGCACTGCAATGTCAGGCACATTGAGCTCAAAACTCTTCACTGCGAACTTATTGCCGTTGCGGTTGTTCACAGTAAGACGCACTGTTACGTCCGTGACTTCACGTTCTGCAGCATCTACCATAGCTGCTGTAAGCAGCACCTTACCCTCTGGCGCGATAGAGAACTTCTGACTGCCAAAGCCACTACCGGCTTCTGTGAGCGAAATCTTATAAGTGAGACGTTTGCCATCAAGACGAAGCATTACGTCAATAGTATTCTCTTCGTCCTCAATACACTCGCTATCATCGTATGTAACGAGGAATGTACCGTCGGTTGTTGGACGCACGTTGAGCTGAGTCACGCTGCTCGACTTCACTGTCGGCAATGTAGACACCTTAACTGGTCTGCCTTTCAGGAGCACCTGACAGCTATATTGTCCACGTTTAACAAACTTACCTGTGAGTGTGAGCGCATCGTAGAGCTGAAGATAGCGCTTCTTCAAGCCTTCCACCTGCTCAAGGCGTACATCGTCGAAGAAGTAGGCCTTCAGAGCGTTGAGCTCAGTAGTAGCAGCTTTGATATCTTCTACCGACTCAATGTTGTCTATCTTCTGTGCCAAAGCCTCGTACTTAGCGGTCATCTCCTGGTCGAGAGCTTCAAACTCTGCCTGCAGTGTGCGCTGCTCGCGACGAGAGTAAGGATAAAGCACCGAATACTCGTAGTAGCTCTCGCCCGTCTTCTTGTCCTGAACACGCTGCCAGTATATTCCAGCTATCTTGTTCGACGAGATACCTTTAAGGAAAGGTAAGTTAGCCGACTTTATCTTCGAGAGACGTGTAAATTCATCGCGCGACTGCACGTTGTCGTCCTCCACTATCTCGCTCGACTCATTGCGCTGCGCCACGCTTACGTTGCTTGCTACAGAGAGGATGATGCGCTCTGTAACCTCAGCCATTGCCTTCACCTGCGCATCTGCTATGGTATTGGCGGTAACGGTGACAACAAGTGCACTTGGGTTAGCCGTATTGACCCACTCAGGAGCTTTTTTTGCGCTACGCTCCACAACTTTTGTCTGTGCTAATGACATGCAGCATGTGGCTACGAGCAGACACAAAGTCAATGATATTCTCTTCATAATAAGTTGTTTAAATTTTATCGTTAGTATCAGTAAATGTATTGGGTAGTTTTTATCACCAATCCACCTTCAAGTTGCGTATCTCTACATAACCATTGCGCACTTTGAGTTTCATGTATGAAATGGTCTCAATCGGGTGATCATAATTGACGATGTAGAAGTCGTGCTTCAAATTGACACGAGCTGGCATACTAATCCATTCGTACGATGAACCATTTGCTATAACAGCTTTGTTCTCGCGTGGAAGTTCTTTACCATTGTCGTCAATAACTACATCCAATGATATATCGCCATTCGCAATATTCACATTCTGGTTGACATACTCGGCTTTGATAGTGATGCGGCGTTGTGTTGGCTCACCCTTACAACTGAGAATACGGAACTCGAGGTCATTCATAGAGATTGTTATCTCGCACTTAGGAGCAGCGGGAGCTTCAGCAGGCACTGGTTTCTCCACAATTTTCTCCACAACAACGGGTTTCTCTACCACCTTTTCTACTACGACCGGCTTCTCTACCACCTTTTCAACAATCACAGTGTCTGGCTTTGTTCCCAACTTTGCAAGAATTTGCTCCTGCAGAGCGTAAGCCTGATCATAGCATGGGATATTGGCAGTGGCAGCAGAGAGATAGCTAATAGCTTCTTTGTAACGCTGCTGATTGTAAAGTGCTTTTGCTTTCTGCAATATGAAAGCGCAATTGGTAGAATAGTACTATTCAATCTTCTTGCGTGCAGTATTGATGAATTGCTTATAGGCAGGGTCAGTCACTTTGATGCCCTTTATCATCGACTTCATAGCCTTATCCTTGCTACCAAGCGATTCGCCCTCCAATTCAATTGATGTGCTGTAATATTCGGCACCATCGATAATGTTCTTGGCAATGAGCACTAACTCGCCTTGTGCGATAGGCACGTCAAGCACGACACCATCCTTAGTAGAGATAATCTTCTCTACAGATATAGTTGGCTCTATGGCAAACACATTATAAAAATCAGCAGCACCAGCTCCATTGCGATCGAACACCTGACGAAGCTTCAAGTCGAGGGCGTTGGTCACAGATGCTGACATACCATCTGCCTCTGCCTTCAATATAGAGAACTGAATATCGGTTTGCGCCATTGCTATCGTTGCAGATAGAAAGAATACAATTTGTAATAGTATTTTCTTCATAAAGTCGGTTATTTAGTTATTTTGAGTACAAAAGTATTAAATATTATAATAAAGTCCAAATTTTTTTTGAATAATATACAAAAATAAGGTGGAACTTTAACAATTCCACCTTATTCTATTATATATAGTATTTTTACTCAATCACTACGAGCGGAGAGTCCTCAAGTACGCTCTCGCCAGTCTTCACGCAGATAGCCGTCACCTTTCCGTCCTTCTCAGCTTCGAGATTGTTAGCCATCTTCATTGCTTCGAGCACAACGACTACGTCGCCTACCTTCACCTCGTCGCCTACAGCAACCTTAATTTCGGTTACTACGCCCGGCAGCGGAGCCTTGAGCGCGTTGGCTGTGTTCACGTTGGCAGCACTTGCTGTCTCGCCTTCCTCTGCCTCAGCAGCCGGCTGACCAAGCACTACCTTCTTCTTCTCGGGCTCAGCCTCCTGCTCCATCTCTACCTTGAAGGCCTCACCATTTACCGTTACGTCGGCGATATTGCCCTCAACGTCTTCTATCTGTACCTTGTACTCCTTGCCGTCGATTGTATATTTAAACTCTTTCATTTCTTTTTTATGGTTTTGCTGTTAAACTTAAGAACTTGGCGTTCCACATAGTCTGACGCGGCTGTATGGTGATGAAGCCCGGTTCTTTATCGTGTACGTTGTTGCCCTGATACTCATATAGAGCCATGGCAATGGCAGCATATATATTCTTGTCCATACCTGTATATTTGTTTACTTGTAACCTTGTCTACTTGTTTACTCGTCTACTTGTAAAACAAATTACATCGGCATACAACCATGCTTCTTAGCCGGCAACTGCTGACGCTTTGTAGCGAGCTGTGCCAGACCGCGACAGATGCGGAAACGTGTGTTGCGCGGCTCGATTACGTCGTCGATATAGCCGTAAGAAGCTGCCTCGTACGGGTTTGCGAACTTCTCAGTGTACTCGTCTTCCTTTTCTGCGAGGAACGCCTGAACGTCTTCGCCAGCTTCCTTCTTAGCTTTAGCTTCCTTGCCGCAGAGGATTGCAACAGCACCGCTTGCACCCATAACCGCAATCTCTGAAGACGGCCATGCGAAGTTGAGGTCTGAACGCAACTGCTTGCAGCCCATAACGATGTGCGAACCGCCGTAGCTCTTGCGCAGAGTGACTGTTATCTTTGGAACGGTAGCCTCGCCGTAAGCGTAGAGCAGCTGTGCACCGTGCTGAATAACGGCGTTGTACTCCTGACCTGTACCTGGCAGGAAGCCCGGCACGTCGACGAGCGACACGATAGGAATGTTGAACGCATCGCAGAAGCGCACGAAACGTGCAGCCTTGCGACTTGCGTTAACATCGAGAACGCCTGCGTAAGCAGCCGGCTGGTTGGCTACGATACCAACGCTCTGACCGTTGAAGCGTGCGAAACCGATGATGATATTCTTAGCGAACTTAGGCTGTATCTCAAAGAACTCGCCGTTGTCGGTGATGGCACCGATGACCTTGTACATGTCGTAAGCCTTGTTCGGGTCGTCGGGGATAATCTCGTTGAGAGAGTCCTCCATGCGGTTGATCGGGTCGTTGCACTCTACGCGCGGAGCCTCTTCGGTGTTGTTGCTCGGAATGAACGAGAGCAGGCTCTTGATCATCTCGATTGCCTCTTCCTCTGTCTTTGCAGCGAAGTGAGTCACACCGCTCTTCGTAGCGTGTACCGATGCACCGCCGAGGTGCTCAGCGTCGATGTCCTCGCCCGTAACGGTCTTCACTACCTTCGGACCTGTGAGGAACATGTATGAAGTCTGCTCCTTCATTATGATGAAGTCGGTGAGAGCCGGCGAGTAAACCGCACCGCCTGCGCACGGACCCATGATAGCAGAGATCTGCGGGATGACGCCCGAAGCGAGGATGTTGCGCTCGAAGATTTCGCCGTAGCCAGCGAGAGCGCAGATGCCTTCCTGAATACGTGCACCGCCCGAGTCGTTCATGCAAATAACTGGTGCGCCCATGGTCATAGCCATGTCCATCACCTTGCAAATCTTCTGTGCCATTGTCTCAGAGAGCGAACCGCCGTTGACGGTGAAGTCCTGAGCATATACGTAAACCAAACGGCCGCCTACTGTAGCGCTACCTGCTACGACACCGTCGCCATAGTAGTGCTTCTTTTCCATACCGAAGTTAGTACAACGATGCTTCTTGAACATGTCGTACTCCTCGAACGAACCTTCGTCGACGAGCATCTCGATGCGCTCGCGTGCTGTGTATTTGCCGCGTGCGTGCTGCTTCTCAATAGCTTTTTCGCCGCCACCGAGACGAGCCTGTTCGCGCTTAGCGACCAGCTCCTTGATTTTTTCTACTTGTTTGCTCATAATTTTATTTTGCTATTTCTTTGTTCTTTCTTTAGCGTATGAAATCGCATATATACTATTTAGAGTGCAAAATTACTAAAAAAAGAACAAAGAAGGCTATATCATTGATATAAATTTTGTTACTGCATTATTTCGTTTGTGCCGACACTGGCTTCTGTCTGCCTTACTTCATGCTGTCGTCGACGAACGAGAAGGGCAGCAGATCTTTGGCCGACTGCAGGCTGTAGACTCCTTTTTTGCCGTAGAGCAGCACACGGATGGGTTTCTTGTAGCGGTCTTCCACACCGAGTATCACCTGGCGACAGGCTCCGCATGGACTCACTGGCTCGTCGAGCAGTCCGCCTGTGTTGCGTGCCGCGATAGCGAGTGTCGAAACGGGCTGGTCGGGATAGTTTGCCTGTGCTGCGAAGATGGCTGTGCGCTCGGCGCACGTGCCTGATGGGAATGCTGCGTTCTCTTGGTTTGCGCCTGTTACAATGGTGCCGTCGGCGAGGCGCAATGCTGCTCCTACGTAAAAATTGCTGTACGGAGCGTATGCACCGTTGGTGGCTTCCAACGCACGCTCTACGAGTTCGCGGTCAGCAGTGTTCAGTTCGTCGAGCTGATAGTGCTCAACACGAATGTTGATGTTTATTTCTTTCATAGTTTAAAGGTGGTGGTGAGATGTTGTTGTGGTGAGGTGGTGATGATGGGGTGATGATGGGGTGAGATGGTGAAGATACTTATTCCTGCGGATTCGGTTCTTCCGTCTTTTCCTCCTTGAATTCGTATGCTCCCACGTCTGGTCGCTCGTCGCGCGGCATGGCGTTGCGGTCGGTTTTGGTAGCCGTAGCAGGGTCGGCGCGGTCGATAGCCACCGATGTCTTTGCGAGTCGGAAGTCGTAGTCCTGCTTGTCGCCGTCCACCTTGCGGAAGTGGTTGGTGCAGACAGAGTCGGCATTCTCTTTCTCCTCGAACACTACGTTTACGAAGTGCGGCAGTTCTTCCTCGTCCGTCACCTCGGGGGTGCGTATCACGCAGTTCTCAAACTTATAGTTGAAAGCGTTCGGTTCTGCGGCATCCTCGCCCGTAGTATCCTTCACGGGCTTTCCGCCCATCATCTCGTCTGCGCTGTAGCCCGTGACAAGCGTGTTGCGACAGACGAACTGCTGCAGCGGATGCTTCAGAGCCGAGAAACTGAGCGCACTGGCACGGTTGGAGTCGAACGGATAGAACTGTGCCAGCGTGCAGTTATTCACCTGCACGTCGCCTCCGTCCACGCCCAAGCAGTTGTTGAGCGCGTTTGTCAGCTGCGAGTTCTCTACCGTCACCTTCGAATTTTCTACATACAGCGCGTGTCCCTGACAGTTGTGTATGGTAGAGTTGGCTATGGTGAGCGTCTGCCGAGCCACATCCGACGAGTCGACACGCACACCATGGAATGCGCTGTGCAAGTCGGTGAACTCCATCCGGTTGTCGTACGACTTCTCCAGAAAGTGCACGCCGTTCCACAGTCCGCTCATGCGGTCGTAAGGCAGATAGTCGAACATATGGTCGAGGCGGTCGCCACGCAGCGTGACGGGCTGATCGGCGGTGCCTTTACATACGAGTCGTCCCTTCACATCGATGCCAGCCCCGTCGTGAAAATAGAGCGTTGCGCCAGGTGCGACGGTGAGCGTTGCGCCCTCCTCCACGGTCAGCGGACCGTACACCACGAGTGGCTTACCTGCGGATATTGTGTAGTCGCTATCGATGGTCTTGTTGCGCACGAAGTCGGCATCCCACGACCACGCGTTGAGCACCACCTTCTGCTCCACTCCACTCTCGAGCGCGAACACGAGGCGGTCGTTCAGTTCCTTCGGTGCGTCCCCGTGGTTCACGGCTGTAGTCACCTCCACGAACACGCGTATGCTGTCCTTGTTGCGCACCTCTATGCCGTTTGCCTTGTAGCCCTGCTCCGGACTCAGATATACGCCGTCTACATTCACACGAAATCCGTTCTGGTTGCCTCCTTCGAGGCGCACGGATGTGCAGCGCAGCCCCTTACCCGAGCGGTTGCTCACCCAGAAGTCGCGCGTCGACGACGGCACGGTAGAGAATACGGTGTCAATGCGCACCGTGTCGGTAGAGAACGTGAGCAGGTTGTTCGGCGATGTTGTGAAATCGTCGATATCGTCGCATGCGCTTAAGCCGAACACGCCCAGCACACACATTATTATATATATATGAATATGTTTCATCGTAATAGATATAACGCAGAAACGGCGGTTTTATTGTATCATTACAATCAATTACTATTATTTAAGTGCCTTCAAGAAAGATCTTGCTCCGTATAACGGCACATTTGTCAACCTATCGTCTTCACGATAATCGCTCATTGAGGATACTGATAATCAACGATAACAACAAGTCTTTTACATTTTTATGAGGGACTTTTCGCCACATTACTACATTTTTATGAGGGACTTTTTGCCACATCACTACATTTTTATGAGGGACTTTCCGCATTTGGGTGCGGTGAAAGCTACAGACGCAAAAAGCGGTTGCATGTGCCAAAGGCGCCATGCAACCGCTTCGTTATATTGTTAATTACTATTGTCTGAGCAAGCTCACTTTTATTTTGTGAGGTTGATCTTGTTGTTTACATTTACAGCCTCTGCAATGGCTGCACAACAAATTGCGAAGATAAATCCGAAAATCATCATAATCTTAATCCTTTCTTTTTTAATTGTTATCCTACTTGTGTTTTTCTGTGTTTCCCATTTGTTTGCTCCTCAGCGCAACAGTGCTTTCAGCACTTGTTACTTCTTGAGGCTGATCTTGTTGTTTACCTTTACAGCTTCTGCAAGAGCTGCACAACAAATCGCAAAAATAAAACTAAAAATAACCATAATGTTACCCTTTCTTTCTTTAATTCTTACTTTGTTATCCCTAATTACGCTTCTCTTTCTTGCCTTTCGGCAATCGTCAGCCACGCTTTCAGCGCAGCCTCGTCGTTTATTTCTGATGCAAAGGTAGTGCTATTTGTGTTCGCACACAAGTATTAATTCGTTTATTTTTCAAGTTGTCGTATATTTTTGATGTTAGTCAAGTAGTTGTCGTAAATTTGCATTTTTGTCATATCGCTGCAATACATTTGTAGCCAAAATGGCAGAACTTTACTTTTAAAAGCCCATCTTACTCTTTTACTTCACCCCTTTTTATTCTTTTGTTTTAGCCCTTTTACTCTTTTACTCTTTTACTTTTTTACCTTTAAAAGCCCATTTAAGTCATCGGACAGCGAACGCCGCCCAATCGGGCGGCGGACGCAATCTGATTGGACGGCGTTCGAAATCTGATCGGGTGGCGTTCGAAATCTGATCGGGTGGCGTTCGAAATCTGATCGGGCGGCGTTCGAAGAACAACGACAAAAGTTAATAAGGCAGTGTCACTTTGAACAACTCGTTATCGACATGCTCCTTACGTATAACGTCTACAAGCTCGGCTACTATGTCCGGATGCGCAGCACTCACGTCGTTATCCTCGTGCAAGTCGGTGGCGAGGTTGTACAGGCGTGGCTTGCCATTTACGACAATCAGCTTCCAGTCGCCACGACGCACGGCTATCTGGTCGGTCTCGTGGAACTCCCAGTAGAGATGTTCGTGCTGCAGCTGCTTGGAATTGTCGCCGAGAAGTGTCGGAGCAATGGAAAGTCCGTCGAAGCCATCGCCCGCGAGCTTGCGGTTGGTGTAGCGTTTACGGAAGTTCTTCACGCCGGCGAGGTCGCAGAACGTAGGCATTAGGTCATAGAAGGCGAACTGCAGGTCGCTCACCTCGCCTGCCTTCACGTGTCCGGGCCACCATGCTATGAACGGAATGCGTATGCCGCCCTCGTAGCATTGGCGCTTGAGTCCGCGCAGTTTACCGTCGCGTCCGAAGAATTCGGGGTCGGCACCACCCTCCTCGTGAGGTCCGTTGTCGGAGGTGAAGATGACGAGCGTGTTCTCATCAAGTCCCTTCTCGCGCAACTTTGCTATCACCTCGCCAACGTACTGATCGAGACGGGTTATCATTCCGGCAAACTGGGCGTGGGTATGCTCCACGACGTTGTAGCGTGAGCCCTCCTGTCCGCCCCACGTCTTGTCGACAAAGAACTTCTTCTCGTAGCCCTCAACGATGCTGTCGTAGGGCTGAGCCAGTTCGGCGTGTGGCAGGGTGTATGTAAGGAAGCCCACGAAGGGCTGCTTGCCGTCCTGGCGGTCAATCCACTCAAGTGCCTTCTCATGAATGATGCGTGCCGAATACTGCTGGCGCTTATGGTAGTCGCGTCCGAACATGGGGTACTGTATGTTCTGCTCCATCACCTCGCGCACCACAGCCGTGTCGCCCATAGAGCGCGAGTAGCGGTTGAGGAAGTTGGGATAATACAGGTGCGCCTGGAACTGGCAGATGTAGCCGTAGAACTCGTCCACGCCGCGCTTGTCAGGCGTAGAGGGCGATCCTTCGTAGCCGCCAGCCCACTTGCCGAACACGCCTGTGGTGTAACCGTGGTCTTTCAGCATCTCAGGCAGTATCTTGTGCTGTGGGTCGTAAGGTTCCTGACCCACCACGGCGAAGTCTACGTTGTTGCCGTACATCACAGTGCGGTCGTTCGACCAGTATTCGCGGTTGCCGCGCACGTGTCCGTGACCCGAATGCTGACCCGTCATTATCGAAGCACGCGAGGGCGCAGACACCGGCGAGCCGGCGTAAGCCTGCGTGAAGCGCATACCCTCCTCAGCCATTCGGTCGATGTTGGGCGTACTGATATAGGGCTGTCCGTAGCAGGCGAGGTCGCCGTAGCCCATGTCGTCGCACAATATAAATATAATGTTGGGCTGCTTCGGCTGCACACGCTTCTGCGGTGCCTTTGCTGCCACGAGCGAGGGCACTACAGAGAGTGCGGCGCCCGCTAAGAGAATGTTCTTGTTCATCGCGAAATTTGTTGTTTTAGAGTAATCGATTTGTTTTCAATGTATAAAATTACTGCAAATAATCCGAACGCCAAAATCATTTCGCAACAAACATATAAATTCAGCCTGATTTACTCCGTTTTTCAAAAAATAAACATTACTTTTGCATATAGATTTTGTACAAATGTACGCATCTTTATTAACCTGAAACACTATAAACAACAAATGAGAGAAAAAATTGACTGCTTTCTGCCCTGCAACGATGTAGCCGAGATTGCCGACTCGATACAGACGCTGAGCCAAAGCAAGACGACACAGCATATTAACCTGCTCGTGAGCGACACAAGCGACATCTGCGCGTGCAGCGACACGGACAGCATCAGCAACTGCACCGTGATAACCATCGACGGGCTCACTTCGACAAAGACACTACTCACCATCGAAGAGCATACGGATGCCGAATACGTGCTACTGAGTCTAAAGCACACACCAGTGAATCTCGGACTGCACGCTCTCGAACGACTGCTGCGCGTGGCTACCGACAGCAACGCCGGAATGGTGTATGCCGACAGCTACATACAGAAGGACGGCGTGCAGGAGAAGCATCCCACCATCGACTATCAGACGGGCAGCATACGCGACGACTTCGACTTCGGACAACTCGTGCTAATACGCGCGTCGCTACTGCACGAGTACGCAGCAAAGCAACAGCTGACCGACTACAAGTGGGCTGGTTTCTACGACCTGCGCCTGTACATCAGTCGCAAGGCGCAGATATTTCATCTGAACGAATATCTGTACACACAGGTGGAGATCGACTCACGCAAGAGCGGCGAGCGACAGTTCGACTACGTCAATCCGCGCAACCGTGAGGTGCAGATAGAGATGGAACAGGCTGCCACAAAGCACCTGGACAAGATTGGTGCTACGGTAGACACATCGAAGTACACCAAGCCCGACTACAGCGAGCAAGACTTCACGTTCGAGGCATCGGTCATCATACCCGTGTTCAACCGCGCGAAAACCATCGCCGACGCAGTCAGTTCGGCTCTCGCGCAGAAGACCACATTCAAATATAACGTCATCGTGGTGGACAACCACTCCACCGACGGCACTTCCGCAATACTCGAAGCTGCGGCGGCTGAGGACAAGCGACTCATACACATTGTTCCGGAACGCACCGACCTCGGCATCGGCGGCTGCTGGAACGTGGCTATCGACGACGCACGCTGCGGACGTTTCGCCGTGCAGCTCGACAGCGACGACCTCTACTCGTCGCCGCAGACCTTACAGCGCATCGTCGACGAGTTTCACAAGCAGGGGGCTGCAATGATTGTGGGCTCTTATCGCATGTGCAACTTCCAGCTCGAAACGCTTCCACCCGGACTTATCGACCACAAGGAGTGGACCGACCAGAACGGACCGAACAACGCGTTGCGCATCAACGGACTCGGCGCGCCACGCGCCTTCTTCACACCTATCCTGCGCCAGATACAGTTCCCGAATACTTCATACGGCGAGGACTATGCCCTCGGACTTGCCTTCAGCCGCAAGTATCGCATCGGCAGAATCTTCGACGAACTGTACCTGTGCCGCCGTTGGGACGGAAACAGCGACGCCGCACTGAGCATTGAGCGACAGAACGCCAACAACCTGTACAAGGATCGTCTGCGCACACTCGAGATTGCGGCTCGCCAGCAGCTCTCCGAAGGTACTGCGGATGCTTCGGCAGACAGTTCGCTGCAACGTTTCTTCAACCGTCAGTTGGAGGTATGGGAGGATGCACGCCAGCACTTCCACGACCTGCGCAACGTGAAGACGCGCGAGCTGGCGTGCGGAGAGATTACGCTGAAACTGCAGTTCAACCCTGCACGCATCGTGTCTACAGGCGCGAACATCGACCGCAAGACAATCGCTGAGCGTCCGTGCTTCCTCTGCGAGCAGAATCGACCGAAGGAGCAGATGCAGAAACAGGTGGACAAGAACTTCACGCTGCTCATCAACCCCTTCCCTATCATGCCGCAACACTATACTATACCGCTGCGCACACACCGTCCGCAGAGCATCGGCATGAACTATGGCGAGATTTACCGCCTACTCAACGCCTACCCCACGCTCACCGTGTTCTACAACGGACCGAAGTGCGGTGCATCGGCTCCCGACCACATGCACTTCCAGGCAATCTGCTCGGGTATGCTGCCGCTGCAAACCAACTGGCCTCGAATGAGCCGGGGCAGCGAGGTACTGCTGAGCAAGGACGAGCGTGGTGCGGTGGCTGCCGTACGTGACTTCGCCGTGCCCGTATTCTCTATACGCACCACCGACCAACACACGGGCGAACAGCTCTTCCGCAAGCTCTATTCGGCACTGCCGATGCACGGCGGCGAGACCGAACCGATGATGAACATTATAGCATGGCGCGACGGCGACGACTATCAGGTGGTGGTGATACCACGCACGAAGCATCGCCCCGACTGCTACTTTGCCGACGGCGAGGAGAAGCGTCTCGTCAGTCCGGGCTCGCTCGACATGGCGGGCTTCATCGTCACACCACGCCCCGAAGACTTCGAGACACTGACCGCAGAAGAGGCTATAGCAATACTGCAGGAGTGTGGCATGAGCGAAGCTGCCTTCAACGAGGCGGTGGAGAAATTGCACACACTGGCAGCCGAAGCCCCGTCCGCTAACACCCACTTCGCTGGCAAGCAGCCGATGGTGTCGGTGGGCATCGTGAGCGGTGCGAAGATTTCGTTCTCGCTCAATAAGCCGTACATGGCTAAGGGTAACCTGATTGAGGGCGAGCAGGTGGTTGAGTTCCATGAGGGTGGCATCCTGTGGAACGGCAACCAGTATCGCGAGCTGACCTTCCATCCGCAGCAGAACGATGCCTCGTTCTCACTGCACGACGTAACAATCGGCGTCAACTTCCACTGGGAGCGTCAGGAGACGCAGACCTTCCTGGGCACGCTGCGCCTCGTGGTAGACTCCGACTGCGTATGTGCTATCAACGAATTGCCCGTGGAGTCGTATTTGGAGAGCGTCATATCGAGCGAGATGAGTGCCACATCGAGCCTCGAACTGCTCAAGGCACACGCCGTCATATCGCGCAGTTGGCTGCTGGCACAGATTGAGCAACGCCACAAGCAGCAGACGGGTGCCGGTGGCAGTGGCTTCTTCTCGTTCATACGCAAAGACGACGAGCTGATAAAATGGTACGACCGCGAGGATCATACCATCTTCGACGTTTGCGCCGACGACCACTGCCAGCGCTATCAGGGCATTACGAAGGCTACGAGCAAGCATGTGGCGGAGGCTATTCGTGCCACACGCGGACAGATACTGATGGACAACGACGAGATATGCGACGCACGCTTCAGCAAGTGCTGCGGTGGTGCTACGGAGGAATTCCAGTACTGTTGGGAGAACGTGAAGAAGCCATACCTCATGGCTGTACGCGACACGGCTGACGCAAGCTCTTGCGGATGCAACAACACCGCAGCAGCCGAACTGCCCGACCTTACCATTGAGGAGAACGCCGAACGCTGGATACGCACCGCACCGGAGTCGTTCTGCAACACCGACGACAAGAAGATTCTCTCGGAGGTGCTCAACGACTACGACCAAGAGACTACCGACTTCTATCGCTGGCACGTGACATACACACAGGAGGAACTGAAGAGCCTCATCACAGAGAAACTGAAGATGGAGTTCGGCGATATCCTCGACCTCGTACCGATGGAGCGCGGACGCAGCGGACGCATCTGCCGACTGAAGATTGTGGGTTCGGAGCGCACATTCACCATCGGCAAGGAGCTGGAGATACGTCGCACACTGAGCGACACGCACCTCTACAGCAGTACGTTCGTCGTAGACAAGGAGGACATCAAGAACGGCGTGCCACAGACTTTCCGCCTCACAGGTGCCGGCTGGGGACACGGCGTAGGACTCTGCCAGATTGGTGCCGCAGTAATGGGTGCCAAGGGCTATAACTACGACCAAATCCTGCTGCACTACTACCGCGGAGCGGAGATAAAGAGGATATATAAGTAATGGTGAGGTGGTGAAAGGATGTTGAGGTGGTGTGGTGTTGAGATGGTGACATTAGTACATATCTCAACATAACAACACCTCAACAAAACAACATTTTCAGAATGAAAAAGACTAATCCGTGGGCATGGATCCCCACATTATATTTCGCAGAAGGTCTGCCCAACGTTGTCGTTACAGCCCTGTCGGTAGTCATGCTGATGCAGATGGGACTAAGCGATGCCGAGGTAGGACTCTACACGGGCTGGTTGGCTCTGCCTTGGGTGGTGAAGCCATTATGGAGCCCGTTCATCGACCTGCTGAAGACAAAGCGCTGGTGGGTGCTCACGATGCAGCTGCTCATGGGCAGTGCGCTGGCAGGCATCGCCTTCACGCTGCCCACGTCGTTCTGGTTCCAGGGTACGATGTTCTTCCTCTTCGCAATGGCGTTCGCCAGTGCTACGCACGACATCTCTGCCGACGGCTTCTACATGATAGAGCTCGACGAGCACAATCAGGCGAAGTACGTCGGACTGCGCAATACGTTCTACCGACTCGCCATCATCTTCGTGAACGGCGCACTCGTATCGCTCGCCGGCATATTAGAACATCAACTGAATATGTCGGTGGTCTACACCTGGACACTCATCTTCTACGCGCTCGCGGCGCTCTTCATCGGCATCTGGCTCTACCACTGCCGTATGATGCCGCGTCCTGCCGACGATGTTAGTTCGGAGAAGAGCGTGAAGGAAGTGGCACACGAACTGAAGACGATGCTCGCCACTTTCTTCTGCAAGTTCGGTGCGAAGGAGACCGTGTTCGTTATGCTCTTCCTGCTGTTCTACCGCTTTCCGGAAGCTCTGCTGAACACGATGACTAAGACGTTCCTCATGCGCCCGACAGCCGAAGGCGGAATGGCTCTGACACCCGAGGAGTACGGCTTGGCGCAGGGCACAGTGGGACTCATCGGACTGCTCTTGGGCGGAATCATCGGCGGCGTGCTCGTCAGTCGCGACGGCATGAAACGCTGGCTGTGGCCGCTCGTTTGCGCCATTACACTGCCCGACGTAGTGTACATATACCTCAGCTACACGCTCGACTCCAATCTGTGGGTCGTATCATCGTGCCTCTTCGTGGAGCAGTTCGGCTATGGCTTGGGCTTCACCGTATTGACGCTCTACATGCTGTTCTACAGTCAGGGTAAATTCCGCACCTCACATTATTCTATATGCACCGGCATCTCATATCTCGGACTGATGCTGCCGGGCATGGTGTCGGGCTACGTTAAGGACATCATGGGCTACAAGATGTTCTTCATCTTCGTGATGGCGTGCTGCCTGATCACGTTCCTCGTGACAGCATTCCTGAAGATTGCCCCCGAGTTCGGAAAGAAGAAAATTGACCTCGAGTTCGGAAAGAAGAAATAATGACAGACAAGCAACCAAAAACAACCTACCGCCCACACCGCAGAGGTACAAAGACTCGCTGGTTGTGGCTTCCGTCGCTGATGTTCGGCGACGGAGTGGCTGTGTCTGTGCTTGTACTGACCATGGTAATGCTGCGCCGTATGGGGCTCGACACCGCTGACACCGCACTCGCTATCGCCCTACTCTCAATACCGGTGTTGCTGCGTCCATTGTTCGAGATGGTAGTGACCCACTTTTGGGGCACCACAAAGGTGTGGATACTATCTACACAGTTCATCTCCGCTCTCTCGCTCGCTGCCGTAGCCTTTACGCTGCATACGAGCAGTTGGCTGTTAGGCACGGTGTGCTTCATGCCGTTCTTCGTGTGCTCATCAGTGTTCTACAACATCGCCCTGCACCGCTTCTATATCGATACCTCTCAGAGGGTGCACTTGTCTCAAGTACGCCAACAAATCTCTCAGGGGAGGCACTTGTCTCAAGTGCACCAACAAAACCCAACGCCTCAACAAGATACGATGGTGAGATGGTGTGATGGTGAGATGGTGACATTACATTCATCAACACCTCAACACCACAACACCACAACATCAATTATGGCCCTCCTCTTCGGCTGCGGAGTGATGATGATGATAGCTGGCAACATGGAAGTTGTGACGCGCAACATACGCTATTCGTGGAGCTTTGTGTTCTACGTTATGGCAGGCGTGGAACTGTTCCTGTGGCTTTGGCACACCATATTTCTACCCGGTGGTACGCATGGTTACGCCAAGCCGAAGCCGACAATGGGACTGCATCGCGGTGAGTTCAGAATATCCTTGCGTCGTATGCTGAAGCGCAAGGACGACATCACCGCCTTGACATTCTTCATCCTCTTCCTCCTGCCCGAGACATTGCTCGCTCTCACCGCCCCACTCTTCCTCATCGCAAAGCCACATAATGGCGGACTGGGCTTATCGCCACAGGAGTTCGCCTTCACACAGGGCACCATCGCCGTCATTGCTATCGCATTAGGCTACACACTCGGCGGTAAGGCGATAAAGAAACACGGACTGCGTCGTTGGCTGCTGCCTTCAGCCCTGCTGCTCGCCGTTCCGGGTGCCGCACTGCTATTCCTCAGCTACAACACGGCAGCGCCACTCAGCATCGTAGCTGCAGCGCAGGCTGCGGGTCACGCTGCTTTTGGCTTCGCTCTTAGCATGGTGAAGCAGGTGGTGGTGCGCTTCACGCGCAATATGCCCGACAACACTTTGCGCCACGCCATAGCGCGCACGCTCATTGCCACGCCGTTCGTCATCGTTGGCTCATTAGCCAGCCTCATGCTCACCATCGCCGACTATCAGCGCATCTTTCAGCTCGCCACGGAGCTTGCCGTAGTGCCACTGATTGTCAGCGTGTTCCACCTTTATATCACACGCAGACAGCCGCAGGCGGAGTGAAACGATTTCCCAGCTTTCTTCTTCACCTTCTCGCCAAAAATGTGTATCTTTGCATTCTGTATAATACCAGTTGCAACTAACGAAAAAGATAGATAATCATGAGCAATAACAAGCAACTATATATCGACTTCGAAGCCTACGAACGTATGGCAGAGCCGCATAAACAAGAAAAGGCTTCTGCATGGCGTACAGCAATCGGTCTGCAGGATGTGGATGGACTGAAGGTGTCCGACTATCTAAGAGAGACTGCTGTACGCCATATTGAAGGCGATATCACCATTGATGATGTTAGGGAGCGGCTGAAATCTTATTACATCAACAAGACCACACATGACAAGGACGATGAAGAAAAGGAAGAAGCGGACCGAGTTGCAGCCAATATTGCAAAACTGCTGAACGAAAAGTCGTTCTCGTTTACAGCATTGGAATTTCTGAATATCCACAGACACCTGTTTGAAGGTGTGTTCAAACACGCAGGCGAGGTACGCACTTACGACATTAGCAAGAAAGAATGGGTGCTTCAAGACGACTCCGTTGTATATGGACGTGCAGCAGACATCATGATGGCATTGAGGTATGATATACAGCAAGAGAAAGAGTTCAATTACAAAGGACTAACCACTGATGAAATAATAGAACATATCGTTGATTTCGTCACGTTGCTTTGGCAGAACCACCCATTCCGCGAAGGCAACACAAGAACAACGGCGGTATTCGTCATCAAGTATCTGCGATCTATCGGATTCAAGGTGAACAATGATTTGTTTGCAAACAATTCGTGGTACTTCCGTAACGCATTAGTACGTGCCAACTATCGCAATCCATTAAAAGGAATAGAGCCGAACAAGTCTTTTCTAATCAAGTTTTTCCGCAATTTGATATTGGAGGAAGAAAACGAATTGAAAAACCGCTATATGCTGATTGGCTACCAAGATGATTGCGATACCCATACAAGTACCCATACAAGTACCCATACAAGTACCCATACAAGTACCCATACAAGTACCCGTACAAGTACAAACAATTCCGTAAGCTCATTGAGCGAAAATGTAAAGCGTTTGGTTATAGTAATCGGTACTGAAGAAAAAGGTATAAAAGAAATGATGGATGCTGTAGGATTGAGAAACCGCCCCAACTTTATCGAATACTCTCTTACTCCTGCCATCAACGGAGGACTTGTCACAATGAAATATCCCGACTCCCCACGCCATCCGCGTCAAAAATACCTCCTGACAGTAAAAGGTCTGGCTGTGTATAACGAGTTTAAAGAAATGGGAAAATAAAGTCTCGGGCTGGTAGATACCGAGAAAAAGATGGAAGATGGCTGGAAGATACGCCCGTTTTGCGGACTATCTTCCAGCCATCTTTATATCCGTTTATGTTTGGTCTTCAACACATTACGATTGCACGACGTCCATAGCTGGAAGATATGGAAGATAAAAACGGCAATCGAGAATTATTAGTCGATAAACCGCTTTGTTATCTCGCCGTACATGTCGATGCGGCGGTCGCGCAGGAAGGGCCACCAGCGGCGCACGTCCTCACTGTGCGCAAGGTCAACCTCCACAATCACGCTGTCCTCTGCGTCGGGAGCCGAGCGATAGAGCATCTCGCCCTGCGGACCCACAACCATCGACGAACCCCAGAACTCGATGCCCGGTGTCTGTTTACTCGGGTCTGGCTCGAAGCCAACGCGGTTGACCGACACTACGGGGAGTCCGTTGGCTACGGCATGACCGCGCTGCACGGTTGTCCACGCCTCGCGCTGACGCTGCTGCTCGTCCTCGGTGTCAGACGCAGCATAGCCTATCGCTGTAGGATAGATGAGCAGTTCGGCGCCCTGCAGAGCCATCAGTCGCGCTGCCTCGGGGTACCACTGATCCCAGCATACGAGCACGCCGAGCTTGCCCACGCTGGTCTGAATCGGGCGGAAGCCGAGGTCGCCAGGTGTGAAGTAGAACTTCTCGTAGTAGGCAGGGTCGTCGGGGATGTGCATCTTGCGATACTTGCCAGCGATAGAGCCGTCGCGCTCCATGACGACAGCCGTGTTGTGATACAGACCCGGAGCACGGCGCTCGAAGAGCGATGTGACGATAACCACGTTGCACTCGCGTGCCAATGCACCGTAGAAGTCGGTAGACGGACCGGGGATAGGCTCCGCAAGGTCGAAGTTGTCTACATCCTCCACCTGGCAGAAGTAGAGCGAGTTGTGCAGTTCCTGAAGCACAACAAGTTCGGCACCACGCTTTGCGAGGTCGCGCACACCGTCGGCAAGACGCTGCATATTCGTCTTCACGTCAGCCACGTTGTGCTGCTGAAGATATCCTATTTTCAAGTGTTTCATAATCTTACTACGTATTTATTTTGTTGCAAAGTTAGCCATTTTCGGTTAAAAAGCCTCATCTCAACTGCCAGAAAGCCACGGCAGCTGCAGCAGCCACATTGAGCGAGTCGATGCCGCGTGCCATCGGTATGCGCACCACATAATCGGTGGCGGCGATGGTAGCGGCAGGCAGTCCGTCGCCCTCGTTGCCCATGACGATGGCAAGACGAGGCTCGGCGAGCAATGCAGCATCGTCGATAGACACCGACTTGTCGGTAAGAGCCATCGCTGCCGTGCGGAAGCCATATCGGTTCAGGTCGCTGACAGGACCGTCTATCCACGTCCAAGGAATGGAGAACACCGCACCCATCGACACTCTCACCGCACGGCGGTTGAGCGGATCGCAGGAAGTACGCGTCATCAGCACAGCATCGATGCCGAGAGCGGCAGCCGAGCGGAACATGGCACCCACGTTGGTGGCATCGACAACGCCGTCGATAACCACCACACGACGCGCATCGCGGCACACCTCCTCAACGCTTCGCTCCGCAGGGCGACGCATAGCACAGAGCACGCCGCGCGTAAGCACGTAGCCGGTGAGCGAGGCAAGCAGTTCGCGACTGCCTGTGTAGACAGGTATGTCACCACACCGACTGATTATCTCTGCCGCATCTCCATCTACATGGCGCTGCTCGCAAAGCAAAGCCAAGGGCTCGTAACCCTCAATAAGCGCACGGTCGATGACCTTCGGACTCTCCACGATGAACACACCACTACCCTTTTCGTAGCTGTGGCGCAGCTGCTTCTCCGTGAGACTCGAGAAAAGCTCGACACCGGGGAATTCAAGCGAATCGATTTCTACTATAGCCATTGCGCAAATCGTTTACTTCGCCAACTGGCACTCGGCAGGATACTGCATCGTGAGACAATGGATAGATCCGTGCTGACGCACGATGGTACGCGAGTCAATGCCGATGATGTCGTAGCCGGGGAAAGCCTCAGCCACAAGAGCCAGAGCACGGGCATCGTTCTCCTCCTGTGCATAAGTAGGTACGATGACAGCACCGTTGATGATGAGGAAGTTGGCGTAGGTAGCCGGCAGACGGTCGCCGTCGTCGTAGAGCGCGTCGGGCATAGGCAGACGCAGCAGGCGATAGGGTTTGCCGTCGGCATCGGTTGCCACCTTCAGTTGCTGCTCAAGAGCGTGCAGGTCGGCATACTGCGGATCGTTCTCGTCGTCGCAGCCCACATAGAGCAGCGTGTTGTCGGGACAGAGGCGCACGATAGTGTCGATATGTCCGTCGGTGTCATCGCCGATGAGTTGTCCGTGGTCGAACCATACTATCTTACGAGCGCAGAGACGTTCCTTCAACACCTGCTCCACCTCAGCCTGTGTCATGGGCTGGTTACGGTTGGGTGCCATAAGGCATACGCTTGTGGTGAGCACCGTGCCGCGTCCGTCGCTCTCTATAGAACCACCCTCGAGCACGAAGTCGTCGTAGTCGACACGTTCGCCACCGAACACGCCACGAGCGTAAAGCGTGCGGTTGATGAGGTTGTCCTTGTCGGCAGCGAACTTCTCGCCCCATCCGTTGAAGCGGAAGTCGAGCAGGCGACAGGAGACTACGGCATTCTTGCCGTAGTCACGCACCGCTTGCTCGGTTGGTGCAGCAGAGACTGCTGCACCCCCTATGTGAATACCGTCGCCTCCTGCTGTCGGGATGAGCGTGATGAAGGCGTGGTCGCGTGCCCAAGTGTCGTTGTTATCACACTCGTAGATACGCACGTTCGACATCTCCTCGGCAGAAAGGCTCTCCTCGAGCTCTGCACACACTGCATCGGGATGCTTAGCAGCGATGACAAGCGGCTCGTAATGAGCCACAGCCTTGGCTATCTGCACGAAGGTTTCGGTGATGTCATCAAGGTAAGGAAACCAGTCGGTATTCTCGTGAGGCCATGTGAGTTGCACGCACGCTTGGCGATGCCACTCGGCAGGAAGTATATAGTTTTCGTTCTGCATAAAATCTAACAATGTGTCATTTTTGTTTAAAACTACTGCAAAGTTAGTGTTTTTCCTTCAAACAGGCTTACAATTCAAGTTTTTTGACTAAATTTGCAAATAATACTTTATACTCTAAATAATGAACTTATGAAAGACTTCATCAAAAGCGTGCTTGCCACAATGGTCGGCATATTCGGCTTCTTTATCGTGATGGGCGTACTCACCATGATGAGCATCATCGGTATGGTGGCATCAAGCAGTGCTGCACAGAACGTAGAGGAGAACTCGGTGTTTGTGCTCAACCTCTCGGGAACTATCAGCGACCAGGGTACAGACAATCCGCTCAGCCTTTTCACAGGCGACGACTCGCAGAGCACCGGACTCAACAACATCCTCTCTGCAATCAAGAAAGCCAAGACTAACGACGACATAAAAGGCATATACATAGAAGCGGGCGCACTGATTACCAACTACGCTACGCTGCAGGAGATACGCAACGCCCTCGCCGACTTCCGCAAGAGCGGCAAGTGGATTGTGGCTTACGGCGACTACTACACGCAGGGTGCCTACTACGTAGCATCGGTGGCAAACAAGGTGTACATCAATCCGAAGGGCATCGTCGACTGGCACGGCATCGGAGCGCAGACCATGTTCTACAAGGACTTCATGGCTAAGTTCGGCGTGAAGTGCGAGGTGGTGAAGGTTGGCACGTTCAAGAGTGCTACGGAGACCTTCACCGAGGAGAAGATGAGCGACGCCAACCGCCTGCAGACACAGACCTTCATCAACGGCACATGGCAGAACATCTGCACCGCCGTATCGAAGAGCCGTGGCATCAGTATCGACTCGCTTAACAGCTACGCCGACTCGTACCTCGCACTGCAGTCGACAGAGATGCTCATGAAGGCGAAGATGGTGGACGGCATGATATACAGCGACAAGGTGAAGGATGCCGTGAAGAAGATGATGAAGCTTGAGAAGGACGACGACATTGCGCAGCTCACTCTCAGCGACATGCTCAACGTTAAGGACGAGAAGGTGGAGGGCGACAAGATTGCCATCTACTATGCGTCGGGCGACATCGTGCAGGACCCTAAGGCTGCCACAATGTTCGGCAGCAACGACTATATAGCAAGCCGCAAGGTGTGCAAAGACCTTGAGGACCTTATGAACGACGACGACGTGAAAGCCGTTGTGGTGCGCATCAACTCGGGCGGCGGCGATGCCTACGCTTCGGAGCAGATGTGGCATCAGATGAGCGAACTATGCAAGGTGAAGCCGGTTGTGGTGTCGATGGGTGACTACGCTGCGTCGGGTGCTTACTATATGTCGGCTCCTGCTTCGTGGATCGTAGCTCAGCCGAACACACTGACTGGCAGCATCGGCATCTTCGCCGTGATACCCGACTTTAGTGGACTCGTCACGACCAAGCTCGGGGTGCGCTTTGACGAGGTGAAGACCAACCGCCACTCTACTTTCGGCAACCTCATGGCACGTCCGTTCAACGCCGAAGAGACGGCTATGCTGCAGGCAAGCGTGAACCGTGGTTACAGCCTGTTCCGCCAGCGTGTGGCTGACGGCAGACACCTACCTATCGAAAGCGTAGAGAAGATTGCCCAGGGACGTGTGTGGCTCGCTACCGACGCGCTCAACATCAAACTCGTAGACCAGCTTGGTGGCATCGACGACGCAGTGAAGAAAGCTGCCGAACTCGCAAAGCTGAAGGAATACTACACAAGCGACTACCCTGCGACTGCTTCGTGGATAGATAACTTGCTCAACTCGATGACTTCGTCGGGCACATATCTCGACGCACAACTCCGACAGACACTCGGCGAACTATATCAGCCGTTCACCGTGCTGCGCTCTATCGATAAGCGCGAGGCTATCCAGGCACGCATACCATACGCTATAAGCATCAAGTAATAAATATTATAAATGTGAGAACAGAAGGCGACTTTATAAAAATCAACGAGTGGCTGCTACCGCTTAGCTGGCTCTACGGATTGGGAGTGCGACTGCGCAATTGGATGTTCAATATCGGACTGAAGAAGAGTCGTAGTTTCGACATACCCGTAATATCTGTGGGAAATATCACCGTAGGCGGTTCTGGCAAAACTCCACACGTGGAATATCTCATCAATCTGCTGCATGAGAAGTTCCGCGTAGCTGTGCTCTCGCGCGGATACAAGCGCAAGAGCCACGGCTATCTGCTCGCCGGAAAGGACACCACAATGCCCGAGATTGGCGACGAGCCGTTCCAGATGAAGAGCAAATACAGCGACATCTACGTGGCTGTAGACAAAGACCGCTGCCACGGCATCGACCGACTAACCACTGATGATGCCACGAAGGATGTGGACACCATTCTGCTCGACGATGCCTACCAGCACCGCTATGTGAAACCGGGCATAAACATACTGCTCATCGACTACCACCGCCTAATCATCTACGACAAGCTGCTGCCAGCAGGACGTATGCGCGAACCGAAGGAGGGCACATCAAGAGCCGACATCGTAATCATCACGAAATGTCCGAAAGACCTGAAGCCGATGGAGTTCCGCGTACTGAAACGTGCGCTTAACCTCTACCCCTATCAGGACCTCTACTTCACCACGCTGCGCTACAACGCACCAAAGGCACTGTTCTCAGACGAACGCCTATCGCTAAACGCCCTGCCGAAGAACGTGAACATAATGCTGCTCACGGGTATCGCCTCGCCCGAGCAGATGATGGTAGACCTGCAGGCGGTGTCGAAACGCATCACACCACTCACCTTCGGCGACCACCATCAGTTCACGGCAGAGGACGTGGAACAGATAAACAGCACGTTCGCCGCCATGCCCAAACCGAAAGTGATAATAACAACGGAGAAGGACGCAACCCGATTGGAACATCTTGACGGACTATCAGAAGAAACGAAATCTAACATTTACGCTCTCCCGATACGCATACAATTCATGCTCGGAGGAGAGGAAGAATTTAATAATAAAATAATAAGCTATGTACGAAAAAATTCAAGAAACAGCATCTTGGTTAAAAGAAAGAATGACCACAAAGCCTGAAACTGCCATCATCCTCGGCACAGGTCTCGGACAGCTCGCAACTGAAATCACAGACAGCTACGAGTTTTCATATTCAGACATCCCTAACTTCCCCGTATCTACCGTTGAGGGTCACTCCGGCAAACTCATCTTCGGCAAGCTCGGTGGCAAGGACATCATGGCTATGCAGGGACGCTTCCACTACTACGAGGGCTACTCGATGAAGGACGTTACGTTCCCTATACGCGTGATGTACGAACTGGGCATCAAGACACTCTTCGTAAGCAACGCTTCGGGCGGCATGAACCCTGAGTTCAAGATCGGCGACTTGATGATCATCACCGACCACATCAACTTCTTCCCAGAGCACCCGCTGCGCGGCAAGAACTTCCCGACCGGTCCGCGCTTCCCGGATATGCACGAGACTTACGACCACGCTCTCATCAAGGAGGCAGACCAGATTGCCGAGGAGAAGGGCATCCGCGTGATGCACGGCGTATATGTAGGCGTGCAGGGTCCGACATTCGAGACTCCGGCTGAGTACAAGATGTACCACCGCCTCGGCGGCGACGCTGTAGGCATGAGCACCGTGCCTGAGGTAATCGTGGCTCACCACTGTGGCATCCGCACATTCGGCATCTCTATCATCACCGACCTCGGACTGGAGGACACCCCTGTTGAGGTATCGCACGAGGAGGTGCAGGTGGCTGCCAACAACGCTCAGCCGCTTATGACAGAAATTATGCGCGAGATGATCCGCCGAGCATAACAGCTCGACTGACTTGTCAACTCGTTAACTTGTCAACTCGTTAACTATTAAAAATGACTGACATTTCTAAACTCGGTGAGTTTGGCTTGATACGCCATCTCACCGACAACATAAAAATAAAGAACGAATCGACCCTCAAGGGCGTGGGCGACGACTGCGCCGTGCTCCACTACCCCGACTCTGAAGTGCTCGTAACTACAGACATGCTCATGGAGGGCGTACACTTCGACCTCACATACATCGACCTGCAACATCTCGGATACAAGTCGGCAATGGTGAACATCAGCGACATCTTCGCCATGAACGGCACACCGCGACAGCTCACCGTGAGCATTGCGCTGAGCAAACGCTTCAAGGTAGAGGATATGGAGGAGTTCTACAGCGGACTGCGCATGGCTTGCGACAAGTGGGGCGTCGACATCGTTGGTGGCGACACCACGTCATCGTACACCGGACTCGCCATCAGCATCACCTGCATCGGTGAGGCTCGCAAGGAAGACATCGTCTACCGCAACGGAGCAAAGGACACCGACCTTATCTGCGTAACGGGCGACCTCGGTGCGGCTTACATGGGTCTACAACTGCTCGAACGCGAGAAGAGCGTCTACTACCAGCAGGTGGACGAGGCACGCAAGAAGAACGACAAACATGCTCTCGAAGAGCTGAAGGGCTTTCAGCCCGACTTCGCCGGCAAGGAGTATCTGCTGCAGCGCCAGCTTCAGACCGAGGCTCGCGGCGACATTATCGCTCGCTTCCGCGAACTCAATATCCGACCGACAGCGATGATGGACATCAGCGACGGACTCTCAAGCGAACTGATGCACATCTGCAAGCAGTCGAACTGCGGATGCCGCATCTATGAGAAGAACATACCAATCGACTACCAAACGGCGGTGATGGCGGAGGAGCTGAACATGAACGTTACGACGTGCGCCCTCAACGGCGGCGAGGACTACGAACTGCTTTTCACCGTGCCAATCGGCGACCACGAGAAGATTCAGCAGATGGACAACGTGAAGCTGATCGGACACATCACACGTCCTGAACTCGGACAGATGCTCGTAACACGCGACAACCAGGAGTTCGAACTGAAGGCGCAGGGATGGAATCCGCTGAGCGAAAAATAACATAGGAGGGTATGGCATCCTGCCGTACCCACGCAGCCTACAACATCGAAAGGTGTGTCAAAACAGTAGCCTTACTGCTTTGACACACTTTTCTTTTTAAAATTCCAAAAACCTCACTCTTATCCAATTCTATTTCCACTCTCAAACCACTACACACCACGATATAATCACACAACTTACAGTTTAATGTATCAATTTTTACAAAAAAATCGGCAAATGATTTGGCAGATTCAAAAATAATGCGTACCTTTGCACTCGCA
>OGNP01000223.1_pt1 | contig 39577 bp, 18 predicted proteins | sample 1573531 | NCBI WGS metagenome assembly OGNP01 (sample SAMEA2581984, study PRJEB24529) | metagenome | biome: Human gut stool | place: China | collected 2011 | reverse complement strand
AACCCTCAACCACCGCCCCATGTGCTGCTGCATGGGGCTTTTCTCATGGAAAGGAGAGCCTATGAGCAATGAACCCAGCAAGACCAGCACCCCCGCAGCCGTTTCCCCTCTGACCGCCAAACCCGACCTTGTGAAGAACATCGGCGCAAGGTAAGTGCGTGTGGAAATCGTCAGAATAAGGCGGTAGAGCCGACAGAAGATTTAACAGCAAAGCATGATTTGCAAGGAATATGGCTTGATGAGGATGGGGAAGATGTGGCTTTTCGTGTGAAGGGCGACTCTGTTTATTTCCCCGATTCGACCAGTGTACCTACGTATTTCCGCATCGAGAACCACTCGTTTGTGCTCATAGGAGGCAAGACTACTAAGTATAAGATAATGAAGCAGACACCAAATGTGTTCGAGTTTAAGAACCAAAGTGGTGAGACTGTGAAGCTTTACAAGACTAACGACGCGTCGTACATGGATGCTTTCGTTCCAAAAGCGGTGCAGAACATTAATCAAAAGAAAGTGGTGAAACGCGATAGTGTTGTCTTCTTCAACGATGAGAAGTATCATTGCTACATACAGATTAATCCAACAACATATAGGGTGGTGAAGCCATCGGTTAATGATGACGGAGTGGAGGTGGACAATGTGTATTATGACAACATTGTTAACCTAACGGTGTTCAATGGAAATAAACGCTTATTCTCTGCCGATATGCGTAAGGAGGCGTTCGTCAATGAGGTGCCAGAACAGTTCCTAAAACAAGCAGTTTATAGCGATTTGTATTTTGATCGTATTGATGCGGAAGGTTTACATTTTTTCGCTGTTCTTGCTATGCCAGAGACATCAATAAGCTATATGGTAGAATCTATTGTAGAGTTTAATGGTAAACTTATAAAGCGGATTAAAAAGTGATTTAGTCCGCTTCTCTATTTTTAGAGTTGTATTATCAAGAATATTTCATTGGATATAAAACAAAAAACATAGATTGTCTCACGACAACCTATGCTTTCTTAACCTTAATAATCTAATACCATGAAAAACACGTTGCAAAGATAGTCTGAATTTATAATATAGACAAGTGTTGTTCTAAAATAACACATTGAAAATAATATAATTTAAGTAAACGGACGTACTTTGTATGGTGCTTTTAATATCGTTTTACAATATTTGTCTTATATTGGAAGTGTTATTTCCATTGTTTTTATAGCCCCAACATAGTTCCTATTTGATAGACCACAGCCGATACAATCCATGCTAATGCTGTTGTGTAAACAGCTGCGAATGATGCCCACTTCCAAGAACCAGTTTCGCCTTTTATTGCAGCTATTGTTGCGATGCAAGGGAAGTAGAGCAGAACAAACAGCAAGAAGCAATATGATGAGAGCGGAGTGATGCCGTCGGCTACCATCTGCTTGCGCAGATTAGAATAAGACTCTTCGCTTCCTTCCTCTACAACATCGTCGTTGTGATAGAGAATTCCCATGGAAGAGGCAACAATCTCCTTTGCACCGATGCCCGAAATAAGACCTACATCAAGCTTCCAGTCGAAGCCTTGTGGGCGGAAAACGGGTTCTATAGCGCGACCGATGCGTCCGATGTAGCTCTGCTCCTGCTGCTCTACGCGCGAAAGTTCTTCGTTGTGTGGAAAGTAGCCAAGAGCCCACACGATGATGCTTGCAACCAGGATGATGCCACCCATCTTCTTCAGATATTCTTTGCCTTTCTGCCAAGTGTGTCTGCCGATAGCTTTCGCTGTTGGGAAGCGATAAGGCGGAAGCTCCATAACGAACGGAGTGTCTTCACCTTTGAACAACGTCTTGCTGAAGAGGCGACTCATGAGTATAGCCATGATTATGCCTACGACGTAGAGAGACATCATCACACTGGAGCGATATTGCTGCGCAAACATCGTTCCTATAATCATTATATATATAGGGAAGCGTGCAGAACAACTCATAAGTGGAAGTATCATCATGGTTATGAGTCGTGAGCGGCGACTTTCAATGGTGCGTGTAGCCATTACGGCTGGCACATTGCAGCCAAAGCCCATGATGAGCGGTATGAACGACTTGCCATGAAGCCCCATTTTGTGCATCAGTTTATCCATGATGAAAGCAGTACGAGCCATGTATCCACTGTCTTCCATGAAAGATATGAAGAAGTAGAGTATCAAGATTTGTGGCAAGAAGACAATCACCGAGCCAACACCGCCGATGACACCGTCGATAAGCATGTCCTTTAGAGGACCGCTTGGCATGGTGCCGGCTATTGTTGTTCCAATCCACTCAACACCACTCTCAATCCACCCCATAGGGTACTGACCCAAGGAGAATGTTGCTTCAAACATTATCCAAATCATAAGGATGAAGATGGGGAAACCAACGTATCTGTTGGTGATAATTTGGTCTATGAGGTGTGTCAGTTGGTAGGTGTCTTTTTTGTTGCCGGTTTGGTAGCCAGCCTCTTGTAGCGCACCGTGAATGAAGCCATACTTCGCGTCCATGATGACCGTTTCGCAGTCTTCATGGGTGTAGTTCTGTACATCAGCAACAGCCTTGTCGCGTACAGAGAATATCTCTTCTGCACGGCTTGTTGATGAAACGATGAGATGCTCGGTCTCCTTGTCTTTCTCCAAGAGTTTTATGGCGAGGTAGCGAGTGGAGTAGCGATGTCGCAAATCGTTCTCCTGTTTTAGTACGGTTTGTATAGCCTCAATACCTTCCTCTACGTATGGACCGTGGTTGATGTGGATATGACGGAACACATTGTGCTTGGGCTTTACACCGCTTGCAAAGTCCTCTTCGTGCTCTGCATCCTCCTTCTCCGATTTGCGGTATTGCTCGTGCCACTGTCGTATGCCCTCAGCTACTTCAGGGTCGAGGTTGCCTTTGTCGTCGAGGAAGTCGAGGCCCTCGTACATATTAATAATAATGTGGAAAAGCAGCTCGACACCTCTGCCAGTGGTGAACGTTGTGGGAATCATTGGCACGCCAAAGAGTTCGCCGAGCTTCGCATAGTCGACATTGTCGCCACGCTTTTCTGTTTCGTCGAACATATTTAGAGCACAAACCATGCGTAAGTGCATGTCTATGAGTTGGGTTGTGAGGTAAAGATTGCGCTCAATGTTGCTTGCATCAATCACGTTGATAACAACATCAGGCGTGTGCTCAATAATCTCTTTGCGCACATAAAGCTCCTCTGGAGAATATGCTGAGAGCGAGTATGTTCCAGGCAAGTCGACTATATTGAAGTCGTAACCCTCAAAAGAGGCGTGTCCCGTCTTTGCGTCAACAGTAACTCCTGAATAATTGCCAACTCGCTCGTGAGCTCCAGAGGCGAAGTTGAACAACGATGTCTTTCCGCAATTCGGGTTGCCAACCAATGCTACGTTAATGGTGCGACGCTTTTTCATCGCGGCATCGCGTAGCTGTGTGTCGCTCAAGCTATCGCTTTCTTTCTCAAGTGGTTCTGAAATCTTGGGTCTATTCTTTTCTATTTCGGCTGCTTCTTCTACCGAAATCACTTCTATCATGTCTGCTTCAGAGCGACGAAGAGAAACTTCGTAGCCCAGAATCTTGTATTTTACGGGGTCTTGCAGTGGCGCATTTAATAGCACGTCAACTACTTTTCCCTTGATAAATCCCATCTCGACGATACGTTTGCGAAAGCCTCCGTGTCCCATGACCTTCACAATTACTCCGCGTTCGCCAGTCTTTAATTCAGATAATTTCATATTGTTTCAATATTTGTTCGATGATATTATCCCTCTTGAAAGTGAATGTTATTAATATACGATGTCTTATAAGGGCACAAAAGTACACATAAAAATTGAAAAAGAAATAACTTCATGTCGTACATTTTTTCAAATACCTAAAAATGATTAATGGATGTGTTGTGTTCAAATACAAATTAAAATTGCTAACTTTGCATTTTGGAACAAATAAAACAAATAAATAAGAAAATGGAAAATCATTTCTTTTATTATCTTTTATGTATATTGGCTGCAGTGGTCGGCTTTCTGGTAGTTAAGAAAATTACAAGTTGTATGATAAAAGTTGTAATAGCACTTGTAGTATTAGCTGCTATAGCATTCATGTATTTCAAGTTTATTGCTTAACCCCACAACATTTAGCCTTCAGATGAAGTTGATTGTAGACAGCGGAAGTACAAAGACAGACTGGTGCTTTGCGCAATCTTCCGATACATATGTATTAGTGCAGACAGACGGAATAAATCCCATTGTGCAATCATTCGATGAAATCGTGTCTGTTGTGCAAGATCAAATGCTTACTCGCGCTAAGCAGCAATTTATAGATGTGGCATCTTTGGAGAATGTGTTCTTTTACGGAGCAGGTTGTACACCTGAGCATAGCCATATTGTGGAAGAGGCGTTGCACTCGGCTCTTGGTGAAAGTGTTTCGGTTTATGTTGCGAGCGATTTGTTGGCAGCAGCACGTGCGCTTTGTGGTACGCATCCTGGTATAGCATGTATATTAGGAACCGGTTCTAATTCGTGCTACTTTGATGGTGATAAAATCAAAGAACATACACCTGCGTTAGGATATATCTTGGGTGATGAGGGTAGTGGTGCAGTTCTGGGACGCACTTTTATTAATGGTATATTGAAAGGCACCCTGCCACAAGAGTTGCGTGACGAGTTCTTTGAAGAGTATCATACAAGTCAAGCTGATATTATAAACAATGTGTATCATTCTGCTTTACCTAACCGTTTTCTTGCATCGCTTTCTAAGTTTATATTGCCACGTATTAGTAATGAAAAGTTGGAAGCACTTGTCGTTCGGAACTTTGAAAGTTTTATAATTAATAATGTTAAAAGCTATGCGTATGCAGAACCAGTGATAAATGCTGTGGGTAGCGTGGCTTACCTATATCACAAACAATTGGAACAGGCTGCAAACAGCCAGGGTTATCGATTGGGAAAAATATTAAAAAGTCCGCTTGAAGGCTTGCTTAAATATCATTTTGTAAATAATTAAATATAGACAATGGGTTACAACGGCTATTTGCGTGCATAAAAAAGCAAATTGCTACTGATGTGTTTGCGTAAACAATATGAAATGCAACATAGACTTAGCAAATTTAGTTGAAAAACTTTGGCGTTTTGCGAAATACAGATTATCTTTGCAGTTAGATAATGCAAACGTTCTCAATCGTATTGAAAACGATATGCAAACGCTTGCTTTGGCAGAAAGATATGATGTAATATCAAGAAAAAATATTAACGTTTTAGACATATAATTACTATTTATGAGCGAAAAAAGAGTTTATACTTTCGGTAATGGACAAGCCGAAGGTGATGCTTCAATGCGTGAGGTACTCGGTGGTAAGGGTGCAAACCTTGCCGAGATGAACCACATCGGTGTTCCTGTGCCTCCTGGTTTTACAATCACAACTGATACTTGTAACGAATATTATGAGGTAGGTCAGGATAAGATTGTTGAGCTGCTTACTGCTGAGGTTGACGCAGCTGTGGCTCACACTGAAGAACTGATGAATTGCAAGTTCGGTGACCCAAAGAATCCTCTGTTGGTTTCTGTACGTTCAGGTGCTCGTGCTTCTATGCCGGGTATGATGGATACCATCCTCAACCTTGGTTTGAACGACGAGGTTGCTGAGGGTATGGTTGAGAAGACTGGCAACCCACACTTCGTATATGATAGCTACCGCCGTTTTGTTCAGATGTATGGTGACGTTGTTCTTGGCATGAAGCCAGAGAATAAAGAGGATATTGATCCGTTCGAGGCTATTATTGAAAAGGTGAAGGAGGAGCAGGGCGTTGTTCTTGACAAGGACCTCTCTGTAGAGTCGCTGAAGAAGCTCGTTGAGCTCTTCAAAAAGGCTATCAAGGAGCAGACAGGTAGCGATTTCCCAACTGATCCGAAGGAGCAGCTTTGGGGCGCTATCTGTGCTGTGTTCCGCAGCTGGATGAACGAGCGTGCTATTCTCTATCGTAAGATGGAAGGAATTCCTGACGAGTGGGGTACAGCAGTTTCTGTTATGGCTATGGTGTTCGGCAATATGGGCGAGACATCTGCAACAGGTGTATGCTTCAGCCGCGACGCAGGTAACGGCGAGAACCTCTTCAACGGTGAGTACCTGATTAATGCTCAGGGCGAGGACGTTGTTGCAGGTATTCGTACTCCGCAGCAGATTACAAAGATTGGCTCACAGCGTTGGGCTGAGCGTGCTGGTATCTCAGAGGAAGAGCGCGTAGCAAATTATCCTTCAATGGAGGAAGCAATGCCAGAGCTCTACAAGGAACTCGATTCACTCCAGGATAAGCTCGAAAAGCACTATCGCGATATGCAGGACATGGAATTCACCGTTCAGGAGGGTAAGCTTTGGTTCCTCCAGACACGTAACGGTAAGCGTACTGGTACTGCTATGGTTAAGATTGCGATGGATCTTCTCCACGAAGGTATGATTGACGAGAAGACAGCCCTCTTGCGTTGTGAGCCGCAGAAGCTCGACGAGCTCTTGCATCCAGTATTCGATAAGTTGGCACTCTCAAGAGCTAAGGTTATTACACAGGGTCTTCCTGCTTCTCCAGGTGCAGCTTGCGGTCAGATCGTATTCCACGCTGACGATGCTGAGGTATGGCATGAGGATGGCAAGAAGGTCATCATGGTTCGTATCGAGACATCTCCTGAAGACCTCGCAGGTATGTCTGCAGCAGAGGGTATCCTTACAGCTCGTGGCGGTATGACTTCTCACGCTGCCGTTGTTGCTCGTGGTATGGGCAAATGCTGCGTTTCAGGTGCTGGCTCTATCAATGTTGATTACAAGACTAAGACCGTAGAGATTGAAGGAGTTGTGTACAAGGAGGGTGATTACATCTCTTTGAACGGTACAACAGGTCAGGTTTATGCAGGTCAGATTGAGACCAAGGCAGCTGAACTTTCAGGCGACTTCAAGGAACTCATGGACCTCTGCGATAAGTACACAAAGATGGAAATCCGTACCAACGCAGATACTCCACACGATGCAAAGGTAGCTCGCACATTCGGTGCTAAGGGTATCGGCTTAACACGTACAGAGCACATGTTCTTCGATGATCAGAAGATTGTTGCTATGCGTGAGATGATTTTGGCAGACTCTGTAGAGGGTCGCGAGAAGGCTCTTGCTAAACTTCTCCCATATCAGAAGGCTGACTTCTACGGCATTTTGAAGGCTATGGATGGCTGCCACGTAAATATTCGTCTGCTTGACCCACCTCTCCATGAGTTCGTACCGCACGATAAGGCTGGTCAGGAAACAATGGCTAAGGAAATGGGCGTAAGCGTAGAGGAAATCAAGAAGCGCGTAAACTCTTTGGCTGAGAACAACCCAATGCTCGGTCACCGTGGTTGCCGTCTTGGTATCACATTCCCTGAGATTACAGCAATGCAGACTCGTGCTATCCTCGGTGCAGCTTGCCAGTTGAAGCAGGAAGGCTTCAACCCACGTCCTGAGATTATGGTGCCACTCATCGGTACAGTTCAGGAGCTCAAGCAGCAGAAGTCTATCATCCTTGCTACTGCTAAGGAGGTATTCGTTGAGTATGGTGTAGAGGTAGAGTTTGAGATTGGTACAATGATTGAGATTCCACGTGCTGCCCTTACTGCAGGTAAGATTGCAGAAGAGGCTCAGTACTTCTCATTCGGTACAAACGACTTGACACAGATGACCTTCGGTTATTCTCGTGACGATATTGCTTCATTCCTCCCTGCATACATGGAGAAGAAGATTCTGAAGGTTGACCCGTTCCAGGTTCTTGATCAGGAAGGTGTTGGTCAGCTTATCAAGATGGCTGTTGAGAATGGTCGCGCTACTCGTCCGAACCTCCGTACTGGTATTTGCGGTGAGCACGGTGGTGAGCCTTCATCAGTTAAGTTCTGCGCAAAGGTTGGTATGAACTACGCTTCATGCTCTCCATTCCGCGTGCCTATCGCACGTCTCGCAGCTGCGCAGGCTGCAGTAGAAGGATAAACGAATAGGCGTTGATTATAAACAAATTAGGCGGTAAGTCTTGATAATAAAGGCTTTACCGCCTAATTTAGTTTTGGGAGGTCGGAGCATTTAGATACACTAATTGAGTCCAAATGCGCCAATTTGTTTACACCGAGTTTACAAGTTTCAGAAGGGTGTTTACACCTGTTTACACCTGTTTACAACAAAATGCGTATGGCAACATTCAAAGTATGCGTAAGGAAGCAGCGCAATGATGGCTTCTACCCAGTCTATATCCGAGTGACACACAACAGGTCTATCGGCTACATAAAGACTGGCAAACTTGTTAATGATGCAGGACTAAGGCAAGGCGAGGTGACAGACCCCTATGTGATGAAGTTCTGTTCAAACAGTATTGTGGCATACGTCGAGAGGCTGAATAAAGTCTGGGCAGACCATTGGATGCTGAAAGACGTGCTGGAGTACATTCAGCAGGAAGACGAGGACATCTGCTTCTCTGACTATGCACGACTGCACCATGACCGCATGATAAACAATGGGCAGGTGCGTAATGCCCGAAACTACGAACTGGCATATCAACACCTCGAAAGGTATGCAGGCACCACGAAGGTGATGTTCTCTCACATGACATCTGCATTTGTGAACGCATGGATCGCTACACTCACGAAGACACACAGAGCGAAGGAAATGTATCCTGTTTGCATCCGTCAGATATTTAGAGCTGCCATCAAGGAGTATAACGATTATGACACAGGCATTATTCGCATCAAGACAAATCCGTGGATGAAGGTGAAGATACCTTCTGCTGACAGACCAGAGCATATCGCCATAACACCGCAGGCGTGCCGTGCCTTCTTCTCTGCCCCTCTGCCCGAGAGCCGTTACAAGTCGCCATTACCAGAGCTTGGAAGAGACGTTGCAATGATGATACTCTGTTTAGGCGGCATAAACACAGTTGACCTCTACAACTTGCAGAAGAAAGACTACTACGACGGCATCATTCACTACAAGAGAGCTAAGACCAGGGGAAGCCGACGAGACGAGGCATACATGGAAATGCGTGTGCCGCCAATTCTCCTGCCTCTCGTAGACAAGTATCTTGCGGATGGTGACGACCCATGTTTGTTCAACTTCCACAATAGGCACACAACATCAGACAGCTTCGGTGCCAACGTGAATGGAGGTATCAAAGCTATCTGCAAAAGCATGGGAATGGCGAAGGAAGACTTCTATTGCGTCTATACCTTCCGTCACACTTGGGGTACCATTGCGCAGAATGACTGTGGCGCAAGCATGGCTGAGGTAGCTTTTGGCATGAACCACACGAGCGGACACACCGTTACCAGAGGCTACGTTGTGATAGACTTCACCCCTGCTTGGGAGCTGAACGAAAAAGTTGTGGACTATGTTTTCTTCACCGACAAGGATAGCCACCGTCAGCACCACCACGAAGAAGTAGCCTTTGAGAAGTTCAGCACCAAACAGATGATGAGGGGAACCGTTTACTTCAAGGGTAAGACGTTAGGCGAAGTGCAAGACATCGGTTTCAGCAACGTGAACGAGATAATTGCAAAGCTGGTGCCTTTCATCCCAGACGATGTGCCAATGAGAAGCATTGTGCAGTTCAAGATTGAGAATTGCGACAAGCAGCAGGTAGTCGTTTATGAACGTCAGAAGGGAAAAGGTTTCTGACAATACGCAAGGGCAATGTCTAAAAACGGCATTGCCTTTTTTTCTTTCCAGTCTTTCGAGAATTGGAAAGGATTGGATTTCTCTCACGCACACGCACGCACACGCACGTAGGAGTCGTCGTCGTCTTTTTCTTTTTCTTTTTCTTTTTCTTTTATAGGGGGTGTGGGGGATTTTTTCTTTGTCTTTTTCGTTTTCTTTTTGAAAAAGCATTTGCTTTAAATAAAAAAGCTATTGCTTTCTTAATAAAAAGCATTTGCTTTTCAAAACAAAAGCTATTGCTTTTTGTAAAAGCCAAATTGCAATGTAGAGTTTGCAAAATAGGTATAATAAAAAAGCAAATGCTTTATAAAACAAAAGCAAATGCTTTTCAACAAAAAAGCTATTGCTTTCCAAAATAAAAGCAAATGCTTTATAAATAAAAAGCAAATGCTTTTTGCCTCGTGCGTGCGTACATTATATATGTACTAAAAGACAAACAGCATTTGCAAATCCAAAATAGATTTATTTAGAAGTTGGAGTATCATTCTCCTCTGACAGCTCACGCAGCTTCTGCTCGATGGTGATCTTCGTTGCCTTGTTGTTGAAGTCCACACTCGTAGACTGCATCTTCGGCAAGATGTACTGCATCATCTTCTCGGCACACTGGATGCGGTCTTTAGGTTCGAGGGCAAGGAAGTCGGCAGTCATTAGACCACTTTCTTGGTAGTCGCCCAGCATGTCGGAGAGGATTTCCTTTGTGACGGTTGTCACTTTGTTTTGCGTGCCCTTTTGTCGTCCTCCAGTCTTCTTGCGCTTCACACGCTCCTTCATATTCAACTCTGGAGCCACTGGCAGGTCGTCGTCCTGCTCTTCTTGTGCTTGTGCAGTAGGCACAAGTTCTTTCTCCTTCTTGGCTGTGCTTGCCTTCTTTGCAGGCGCAGCCTTTTTCGTGTTCTTTCTTGTTACCATGCGTAAATAAATAAAAGTTATTTGCAAAGGTAGTTCGTTATTTTTGCAGCAGTTATTTATTTCTTTAAACAGTAAACGATATGGGACTCATAGGAGCAGGATTAGGTGCTGCAGGAGCTATCTTCGGTGGCATCAAAGCAAGCCAAGCGATGAGGCAAGTTGCGCAAACCATCGACAAGCAACAGCGAGAGAACCAAGACTGGTACAATCGTCGTTACAACGAGGATGCTACACAACGAGCCGATGCGCAACGTGTTCTGTCAATGACAGAGGCGAGATTGAAGCAACGCAACAAGGCAGCAGCAGGACGTGCAGCCGTCATGGGCACCACCGATGAGGGCGTAGCGGCAGAGAAAGCTGCAAATACGCAGGTGCTGGCAGACGCTACAAGTCAAGTTGCAGCAAGTTCGGAAGCCAAGAGGGATGCTATTGAACAGCAATACCAAGCTCGCAAGAATGAGCTTGATGCACAGAAGATGCAGTTACGTCAGCAGCAGGCACAAGCTATCAGCCAAGCAACGCAAGGCATTACAAGTGTTGCAGGTGACATGGACTTCGGAACTATCAAGTATGGCAAAAACAAGGATAAGGAGTTAAATCTGTAACGATATGGCAAGTACGAAAGAACAAATACTGGGTACTCCTAAAGAGAACACCCAAAGCACGGTGCCCGAGGTAGCCGCACCTCCAGTGCAGAGACCAGTGCCAAATGGCGGTACGGCTCCCACTGGCAATGATGGTAACGAGACGCAAGTCAATGACGGAAGTGCCGTTGTTGGTGTTCCTGCTACTGTCCCTGGTGGTGCAGTTACTCCACCTTCTTCACCTTCCAACGCCAACGACGGCACGGCAGGTTCCGCTGTCCCTACATTTGATTGGAATACTGGCACCATGAAAGGAAATGAGCAGCAGCCTATCACGGTTCCTTATGAGCCTGGTAAGGAGCCGAAGGATGCAGTGCCAGTTACCAAGAAGGCTCCATTGCCAACGGCACAGCCGACTCCTGCTGGTGCCCAACCTCCCGAGGCAGCTCAACCAGCAAAGGCTCCAGAACATAAAATGTCATACGTTGAAATGTTTAGGCAGATGTCGCCTTACAAGCCACCAACGGCAGAAGAGCTGGAGAGAGAGCGCAAGAAGGAGAAGCGTGATAAGGTGTTTGCAGCTATTGGCGACGGCATTGCAGCCCTCTCAAACCTCTATTTCACTACGAAAGGTGCGCCAAATGCTTTCGACCCAAGAAACAGTCTTAGTGCTAAAGCAAGAGAGCGGTGGGAGAAACTCAATAAGGAACGTGAGGAGAACGCTCGCTATTACATGCAGGAAGCGATGAAGGCGCAAGCTCTTGATGATGATAGAGATGATAAGGATAGAAGCTATATGTCGAAATTGCAGAATGATTACCGCAATTATCTTCTTAAGTTGTCGGCTGATAACAGAGCTGCAGAGTTGCATGATCTTGATAAGCAACTCCGTCAAGGCAAGATAAATGAGCAGACGTATAAGGCAAAGAAGGCAGAGGTGGAAGCTAAATATGCAGAGGATAACCAAAAGAGCGTGATTGCCAAAAACAAGGCTGCTGCTAAGGCAAGCAATGCTTCTGCAAATAACTCTAATGCCCAAGCTGCAGAACATCGCAGAAATGTGAACAGTGGATATGCATGGTATGAGAAGGACGGCACAAGACATATTGCCAAGACAAAGGATGAGGCGGTATATAATGCACGTCAGCATGGCACGTTAGATTCGGTCGAGACAATATCTACTGATACAACAGAAAGCGATGTGGTGCATAGAGGCAAGGTCGTGAAAAATCAGAAGAAGACTGTCACAACCAAGAAGCATAAGGATGTTTACTATCCTGGTATAAGGCATAAACAGAAACCGAACCCTATGCATGATGGTGGCAGAGGTGGAGGAAAGAAGAAAAACCCAATGAGTTAAAATATTATGGACGATAATAGAAAGAAACTATATGATGCCCTATCTGGTGAATACGATATGGGTACATACGACCAGTTCTGCAAGGATATACAGGACTCTGGTAAGCGAAAGCGTTTGTATGACGCTACGAGCAAGGAATACGATTACGGCACTTACGATAGTTTCAGCAGACAGCTTGGTTTTGACGAGTCTACTACTGCATCACACTCTCAGACGCCAGTACAGAAACCTCGTAAGACAGTTGGCACCCGTATGACGGAAGCTGAGAGACAGAATATGCTTAATGGTATTTCTGGCATGGTTGCGCAATCGAAAGCAGGGCTACAGCGTACCAAGAACCGTATGAATTATGCGAAGGCTAATACTGGTCTTCGTGTACCAGGCGTGACATTAGGCGTAAAGGGAGGCGGTGTGCATCTTGGACAAAACAGCAAGGTTGTAGAGACGAAACCGCAATATAACGCTGAGAGTGGCAAGGTTGAGCGCAGCTACCTTACAGAGAGTGGTAATGAATACGAGGCACGTGGCGGTGCAGACTTGGAGCAGAACGCCATTGACGAGGCACGTTTCCAATCCGAACAGCAAGAGGCTTATCTTCTTCGGGAGAAGCAGCGCATTGAGCAGGAGATGAACCAACGAGGCAGGGAACTTGACGCAGAAGCCGTTGATTTCTCTTGGCGAGATATGCCACGAGGAAGTGGCGGTGCTATCCATACCTACAACTCTTCTACTGTCAATGGACGCTTTGCCGACACGAAATACAAGTCTCTGCTTGCCCAACTCAATAAGGTAAATGACGGACTCGCCACTCTTGCGGAAGCCAAGAAAGGCAAGGCAAGTGACCAATGGATTGACGACTCCTCCAACTGGGCATCGAAGAAAGGTAAGCAGTTGCTCGCTTTCGGTGCAGGTGCATGGCGTGGTTTAGCTCATGCCGTAGGCAAGGTGAGCACATGGGACATGGGCATGACTGACATGGCGACTAATGGCGCACTCTATACGGCTGCTGTTGATGCAGACAGAAAAGGTATAGACAATATTAGCAGGGAAGACCGTGATTTACTTGATATTACGGCTTATACTAACGCTATTCAGTCGGAGAACGAACAGTATCTTGGTCGTGGTTACAAGGCAGGACAGGTTACTGGAGAAAGTCTGCCGTTTATGATTGAGATGATGCTTAATCCTGCATCAAAACTCGGTACAACTGCAACTAACAAGCTCATGCGTGAGGCTGTAAAGCGTTACGGTAAGGATGCTGTGAAGAAAGCCACGAAGAAATATCTTGCAGCCAAGATTGGTACTCGCCTTATGGGTGATGCGGTCGGTTCAATGGCTATGGCAGGCACGACTGGGCAGGGACACGTTACCGCAGACATGCTTAATCGTCTGACTGGCGATGTGCAGTTCAAGGTGGACGACAGCGGTAAGATTGTGTATGGTGGTCGTGAGGGTGCTGAGGACAGTGTGCTGAAAGCCTATATGAAGGCATTTGGTGCACAAACCATCGAGAACCATTCGGAAATGGTGGGTGAATATTTTGCACCCTTCCTCGGCAAGGCAGCGTCGCTGACACGCAAGGGTATGGATAAGATAGGACTCGGTAAAGTCAATAAGTTTATTGATGATATTGGAGCCACAAGTGCAGCGCATATGATTAATGATTTCGAAAAGCATACAAAATGGAATGGAACCATTGGAGAATATGCAGAAGAGGTTGTTGGTAATATAGAGAACGCCTTGCTTGTGGGTGACAACACGCTTGACACGGCAGAAGGTACTGGTGTGTTTAACTGGGATCAGAATGTAGACACCTTCCTCGGTGTCAGTCTTATGGGTGGTTTCTTTGCTGGCGCAAAGACTGTCTCTTATCGTGGTCCGAAACGACAGGCACTCAATGAAATGTCGGATGCAGGAAAGGTCATTGATAATGCCATTGGTGACAATGTCCCTATAATGGAGAAATGGGGAGGATGGCGTAACACGTTCCTTGTCGGAACCGACGAGGAAAAGAAAGCAGCTCTCCGTGAGGTCATGGACAATACAGATTTGCCCATTAAATTCCGTATGGGTGTGCTGAACTTTGTCAAGGCAGCACAAAAGTACGAGGGTATTGTGCGTGCGCAGGAGAGTAAGGTGAAGGATGGAGAGCAAGACCCTGTGGCACAGTCCAGTGATGAAAGTTACGACAACGGCTATGACACCACAGAACCCGAAGCCATGAACGATGCCAAGAACATGTACGACTACAAGCGTCAGCAAATGTCTGCTATGGTAACAGACGAGTTTCTTGCAGACTTCGACAACGACCCAGTAGGCACCTTGTCGCAAGTCATGGGACGTGACGACTTCTCTGAGGACGAGAAGCAGCTTGCATTGGACTATGTGAACGCCAAAGCGACCTATGACGGCATGATTGACCGTGTAAGAGACGACATAGACAGCCGCATCGAGGAAAGCAACGCTACTGTAAGCAGCCGCACGAATCGCAATGACGGCATGATACACCCTGCAACATTGAAGTTGGACGACCGTAAGGTGTATATCGTAGACGGCACCATCAACATGCAGGACGACGGCAGCATGGTTGATGTCAGCAATAGTAGCGAGAGCATCCTCGTGCGTGATGCCGAAACTGGCAAACTGGAGTTCATGAGTCCAAGTGACGTTCTCTCAACTGACGAGTCAATAGACCCAGCCACGGAGAAGGAGGCAGCGCAGCAGGCATTGAGAGAGCAGTATGCGCAGGAGCAGTCAGACCACATCGACGGTGTTCTTGCCTTCAATGTTGGTGACACATACGACCTTACCGACGGTTTCGGTCAGCAATGGTCTGCCCAGATAGTAGCCGATAATGGCGACGGTACTGTGCAGGTGGCGTGGAATGGCGACCCTAATAATATTTCGACCGCACGCAAGGACGAGCTTCAGAGCATGAGAGATAATCACAACCTTGCCCGACTCAATGAGTATGAACAGCAGCGTGCCGCCCAACGCCAAGAGCAACAGGCAGAAGCCGCAGAGCCTCAACATCGTACTTATAACCTCAATGACGAGATTACCCTTCGTGATGAAGAAGGTAATCCAGTTCGTGGTTCCATTACCGCAGAGGAGAACGAGGATGGCGAGATAGAGGTTTATACAGAGCAGCCTATCAACGGCAAGCAGGTTCAGTTGCTCCGTCGTGACGAGCTTGACAACATGTTGTTGGAGCAGAACGGTGAAGTTGTGGAGAATGTTCCTTCTGAAGAAACACCGAGTGTTATCAATCTCACGGACGATGAGAGCGAGGATAATGCAGAAACTCCAGTGACAGCAGAGGTAGGTGCCGAAGGTGCAACATTGGAACCTGCAAGTGCAACATCAGAAGAACAGCACACCGAAGAAGAGCAACATGCCGAGCCTATGCCGATGATTGGTGAAGGTGAGGATGCAGAACCCGATTTTGCAAGTGTTACTCCTCAGAGAGCACATGAGTACATCTTCAATGAAAGTGGACTCGACGAGGAGGACGCAAAGGATTTCATGACTAATAATGTGCGAGCAGCAGAAACAGCGGTAACCAAGATAAAAAACAAGAAGCCCAAGATGGGCACCAGTATAGCCAAGTTCAACAAGGAGAAAGCGGAATGGCAGCAGAAGCTCGACGAAGCCAATGCCAACCTTGATTACTGGCAGCAGGTGAAGGCAGAGCGCAATGCAGTTCTTGCTGAGCGTGCAAAGGCACAGCAGGAGGCAGACAAGAAGCAGACCGAGGAAGCCCAAGCAGCCGAAGCCGCTTATCGTGAGGAAATGGCAAAGAAGGAAGCCGAGCAAGCCGCACTTGGCACCAATACTGTTAGTCCTGCTATTCGTGACAAGTGGAATGCCGCTCCAAAGGTTGAAGGAGCGCAGAACGAGATTGTCCTTGCCAATGGCGAGAAGGTCGCAGGTCGTTACTACCTTGTTGAAAGTGGTGCCGCCACTCCGAGCCATAACAGCGCAAATGGCTTTGCCAAGAGCGAAGGCTTCCCAGTTGATGAGAATGGTGGCAGCGTGAACGACCGAGACTATGAGCGTGACAAGGATGCACAGCAGATCACTCGTGACATAGCTAACAAATATGATAGCCGTGCCATGCAGACTCCTGTTGTCGTGTCGCAAGATGGTGTTGTCCTCTCTGGTAATGGTCGAACAATGGCAGGAGAACTTGCAGCCGCACAAGGTACGGATGCAGAATACAACGAGCATCTGGCGAAATATCCTACACAGTATGGCTTCACGTCAGAGCAGGTGAAGGGTATGCAGCATCCTCGTGTGGTGTTTGTTCCCGATGCCGCTATGCCATACACGGCAGACACCTTCGCAAAGTTCAATCAGCAGGAAATGAAGGGTCAGAGCAAGACCGAACATTCGGTAAAGTTAGGCAAGGTAGTTGACGACGAGACCTTCAACCGCATCATTAGCCTTATCAATCGCTTTGATACTCTTGGCGACTTCTATGCCGATTTCGCAGCAAGTCGTGAAGCTATTGGCGAGTTGTTCAAGTGTGGTGCTATCAGCCGTCCGCAAATGGCAGAAATGGTTGATGGTGACGGTCTTAGTGCTATTGGTAAAGAGACATTGGAAAACATGTTGATAGGCAAGGCTTTCGAGAGCAATCCCGATGCTGTGCGTGAGGCTACCGAGTTCAAGCAGATGCGTCAGACCATTATCCAGGCACTTGCAGAGATTAGCAATAACATCAGTCTTGGCAAGGACTACTCGTTGGAGTCGGAACTTGCAGAGGCTATTGACCTTGTTTACAATGCTCGCAAGAGTGGCTTCAAGGCAGGTGACCGTGTCAGTTCGTATGCACGTCAGCAGCAGTTTGACTTCTATGGTGTGTCTTCTACCGTGGCAGACTACAAGAACGCTACTATGCTGATGATTGCCGACATCTTGAACGACAACCGTAGCACACTCTTAAAGAAATATCTGCAACTGTATAATAAAAACGCAAAGGATGCAGCCAACGGTCAGTTGGACATCTTCAGTGGTACAGTGGCAAGCAAAGAAAGTATACTCAACGACGTAAACGAATTGTTAAACTATGGAACAGAAGAAGAACAAAAGAAAGCAGCTCAAGAAGCCGTCGAAAGGCGTAAAGCAGAGAGCGTGGCTGAAGCTGGTGTTGTCGACAATGGCAGCGAAGGAAGCAAGGAAGACAACAACCAAGTAGAAGAAACTCCTGCAGAGCAGGCTCCAACCAACGAAGAAGAAAGCAAGCCTGTAATGTCTCACGATGAGAAGATGGCGTTCATGCGCCAGTTCCTCGAAGATACAGCAGGCGACATGCGCCTTCTTGATGTTGTGACCGACGATGAGGTACAGAAACTTATCGACCTCTACGATGCATGGGAGGTGGTGAACGACGGCTTGGGCGCAGCCCATGATGCTAACGATGCACTTCTCAATGATAAGAACAAAGCCATTGCACAAAAGGCGAAGGAGAACATTGAGACAGCCGAAAATGCTGCTAATGCTGCTTTTGCCCCAGTGGAGGACTACTACAATGAGTTGCTGAACACCCATAACATCGAGGATGAAGAAAGTGATGCAGACGAAACAGAAACTCCGTCTGCTGAAACACCTCTCTCTGATGCTATATCCGCAGCAGAAGCAGAGACCGACCAGAATCCGACTGACGGACAGAAGGAGGCAGGCAACTATAAGAAGGGTCATGTGCGGGTGGGTACATTCGACATTACCATTGAGAACCCGAAAGGCAGCGTGCGTAGAGGCAAGGATGCCAACGGTAAGGAATGGGAAAGCAAGATGAACAACACCTATGGCTACTTCCGTGGTACAGAGGGCGTGGATGGTGATCACATCGACGTGTTCCTCTCTAACGACATTGACGGTTGGGACGGACGCAAGGTGTTCGTCGTTGACCAGTACACCCCCGACGGCAGCTTTGACGAGCACAAGGTGATGCTTGGCTTCAACGATGTGGACGATGCAAAGAGCGACTATCTTGCCAACTATGAGAAAGGTTGGGAGAATGGTCGTAGAATTGACGTGTCTGCTGTGAACCTCGAAGACTTTGAAAAGTGGATTGCATCAAGCAAGCGCAAGACAAAGGCTTTCAGCGAGTACAAGAATGTGAAGTCTGAAAGTGCCGACTCTCCAAAGACAGGCGCATTTGGAACCATATACACCCAGTTCAAAGGCAAACCACAAGAAGCTATTGCTTTCCTCCTCGAAAAGAAAGAGGGTGAAGCTGTGGGCGCATTGCACCATAAAGACATTGGTGACATTGATTTGGTATGGGGAAAAGAAGGAACCGCCAAAAGCGACGGCTTTGGTCTTGCTAAACTTGCCAAATACCATCCAGAAGTTCTTGGTAACCTGCAAGAGATACTTGATGCTATGGTTGTTGTCAAGCGCACAGACAATCGTGTGCAACTGGAAAGTGAGACGCATCAAGCATCAGTACGCCTAACATGGGATAGTGAGAAAAAGAATTGGTTGCTTACTGCCTTTGAAAAGAAAAACAGTGTCTCCGACAATACGACAGACACTGTAGGAACCGCAGAAGGCGGCAAGCGGAATGACACTGCTACTCCGCAAAACACTGTTTCTGATGGCAAAGATACAGAAAAGGATTCATCCGACCAAGAGAATGGCGTTAAATCGTTCAAAATCACACCTAAAGAGTACACAACCAAGCGTGGCAAGAAGCTGTCAATGCACCTTGTGACGTTTGAGAGTGAGCTAAGTAAGGAGCAGATGAACGCAGCCAAGAAACTTGCAAAGGATGCTAAAGGTTGGTGGAGCAAGGAAGACGGTGGCTTCTTGATGCGAGACATGGAGAGCGCACAGAAACTGGCAGACAGCGTGCTTGACGATGCTGATGCCGTTGCAGATGCGCAGCCAGTATCGTTGATAGACATGCAGGAGGCTGCTGGTGACCTTGACCCACGTTATCGTAAAGGCTGGGATGGCGACTATGATAAGTGGAAGGAACGGCAGGACTACTTGGACGAGGTTGAGCGCAAGGATAAGGCTGCTGTTGCCGAAGGTAGAGAACCTTACTATATCGCTCTGAACGACTCATACGGTCAGAGAAATGGTCAGTTTGTCAAGGTGTGGTTGAAGCCAGAAGAGGTGGAAACCATAGACGGTGAGAAGAAGTTTGCAGGCAAAGACTTGTGGACGGAAAAACAGGCTTGGCACAGCGAGGAAGGCTTCTCTGTTGTTCGTACGGAATACAATGGTGATGCTATTCTCAAAGAGAAAGCAGCAGCAGAAAAGAGAGCAAAGGCAGAAAAGAAGGTTAAACCTTCGGAAACTGTTGACGCTCCTATCCATAACGACGAGGTACAGAACCATGACTGGAGCCAGTATAAGGAAGGTGACATGTTCGATATCAACGGATTTAAGACTACGTTCAAACATGTAGAAAAAGACGAGAATGGACGTGTGACTGGAGTTGCTGTGCAGCATCTTGACGAGAATGGCAAGCCTATTGAAAATGGTGGTGAGTCAGTTCCTCCTCTTATGTTCATGAACGAATACAAGAAGGTAGAAAGCGAGCCAAAGGATAGTGGCAACAAGCTGGTGACCGATGAACGCTATGCAGAGTTGAAGGCTCGTATGCGCAAAAAGTTGGGACAGCTCAATGTTGGCGTAGACCCCGAAATGCTTGCAATCGGTACTGAAATGGCTGTTTACCATATCGAGAAGGGCGCACGCAAGTTTACCGAGTATGCCAAAGCTATGGTTGAGGATTTGGGTGAAGCAATTCGCCCATACCTCAAAGCCTTCTACAATGGTGCCCGAGACCTACCAGAGGTTGAAGCCAATGGCTGGAGTGAAGACCTTACCCCATACGACGAGGTTCGCACAATAGATGTTGCCAACTTCGACAAACCTTCTGTTGATGCAATGGCAACAGCAGAAATGGTAGTCAAGGAGCAGGAGGCAGAACAGCAGAAGGACGAGACCATAAAGAAGATAGCCGACGAGCGTAACGCAAATCGCACTATTGATGAGAAGTCTTTCCGTCCTGCCACCGAGGAAGACATTGAAAAGCGAGGTGTCGTTTACTACGACGGCAAACCAACACATATAGCAATGGTTATGCACAGTGGTGAGCAGATTGGTGCAGCTCAATTCAGCAAGCCTCATATTGACCGCATCTATTTGACAAATGGTAAGGAGTGCAAACTTGAAGACCTTATGGTAGAAGATGAGGTAGCAACTAAGAAGAATAAGCCTGCAAAGAAGGCAGAGAAGAAGGCGAAAGCAAAGAAGACGCAGGAGCCATCACTTTTCGGTGAAATTGCAGATACGAACGAAAACCAAAACACAGAAAGCAATGAAGAAACTAACGTACAAGCTCGCTCCTCTAAAGAAGGGGGAGACGGACAACAACGCCAGCAGGATGCGCAGGTGGGAAGAAGCGCAGGGAATGAAGCTGAAAGAACTGACGGACGAGGAATGGGTGGACGTGATACACGTAATACTGAGTCTGACGGAACAGGAAGCAAGGGATTATCTCGACCATCTGAGAGCAAGCAAGGTGTAACGCCTGCTGAGAAGAAGAACGTGAACAACAACCATGCGGAACGTGGCAAGGACTATGCTCCAAAAGGTGTAGATGCTCGTATAGATGCGAACATCAAAGCCATTGAGTTAATGCAGAAACTGATGCAGGAAGGCAAGCAAGCCACACCTGCCCAGATGAAAGTGTTGCGTCAGTTCAGCGGTTGGGGCGGTCTTGGCAAGGCATTCGTCGAGAAAGACGATTGGAGCAATCCTACCGCCAAGCGTTTGAAAGAGCTGCTTGGTGAAGAAGCCTACGCACAAGCCGAGATGAGCCGCAATAGTGCCTACTACACTCCTGCAAGTGTCATTGATACGATGTGGGATATAGCCCGAGCTTTAGGTTTCAAGGGCGGCAAGGTGCTTGAAGGTTCTGCAGGTATCGGTAACATCATTGGTGCCATGCCTACCGACATGAGCGAGCGCAGCAATATTCAAGCAGTGGAGATAGACGAGACAACAGGCAACATACTGTCATTGCTCTATCCCGATGCAAAGGTTGATGTGCAAGGCTTCGAGGCGACAAGAGTCCCTAATGGCAGCGTTGATTTAGCAATCACCAATGTGCCGTTTGTCACTGGACTTCATGTAAATGACGAGACAGGCGACAACGACCTTTCAAAGATGTTCCGTGACATTCACGACTTCTGCATTGCCAAGAACGTGCGCAAGCTCCGTGAAGGAGGTATTGGTATCTTCATCACCTCTAATGGTACACTCGACAGCAGTCAGAAGCTCCGCAACTGGCTTGTGAACGAAGGCAATGCCGATGTTATAGGTGCCTTCCGTCTGAACAACCAGACGTTTGGCGGTACTGGTGCCACCTCTGACATCATCGTCATTCGTAAGCGAGTGAACGGCAAGAAGTCTGCTAATGCCATTGATGTAAGCACCGTGAGCGCAGAGCGTGCCGCCACCTTTGAAGACCCTAAGACCGATAAGGAACGCACCGTATCAATGGACTACAACAAGTATTTCATTGAGCATCCCGAATGTATGGCAGGTGAAATGCGCTTCGGTTTCGAGAACAAAGACTTCTACCGTCCGACGAGCAAGGCACTCTACCCAGTGAAGGGCAAGAACCAAAATGAAATGCTTGCAGCATGGATGAAGACCTTTGAGGGTATGAAGGAAGATGCAGTTAGCGAGACAACTCCTGCATCATCCGAGTCAGTGTATGAAGACCTTGGGGATGATGTGAAGGAAGGTTCACTCGTTCTTGACAAGGACGACAAGCTCTGTATTGCCCAATACGGCAAAGCCGTGCCTCTTGCAGTCAATGCCAACAAGGTAAAGGGTACTACGAAGGCAGAATGTTTCCGCAGGTACCAGGCGATAAAGGGCGCACTTGCAGATGTACTCTCCTATCAGACCGAGAACGAGAGTGACAATGGTCTGCAGCCGTTGCTTGATAAGTTGAACGATGCCTTTGACAGTTTTGTGAATACCTACGGACATCTGCATAAGAACACCAGTATAGCTTTCTTGAAGAATGACGTGGACTTCCCGACTATCCTTGCATTGGAGAAATACAGCGAAGTTGGCGACAAGAACGGCAAGAAGGTTGAGAAGTATGACAAGACCGACATCTTCAGCCACCGTGTCGTTGAGAAGGAGAAGGCTCCCGAGCCAAAGAACGTGAAGGACGGAATCATTGCCAGCATCTACCAATATGGACGCATTGATGTTCCTTATATTGCCGACAAGTTAGGCAAGAGTGAGGAAGACGTGAAGAAAGAAATCATAGAGAAAGGCTTAGGCTATGAGAACCCTGCCACCATGCAGATGGAGGTGTCGTATGAATACCTAAGTGGAAACGTGCGTGAGAAGCTGAAACAAGCAGAAGAAGCCAATACCGACGGCAAGTATTCTGCCAACGTCGAAACATTGCGCAAGGTAATTCCTATGGATATTCCTTCTCACTTGATAGAGTTCACTTTGGGTAGCTCATGGGTAGACCCAAAGTTATATACAGACTATATCAAGGAGCGCACCGACGTAGATGTTCAGCTCACCAATGTAGGCGGTACATGGTTTATGAAGACCCCATACTACACCAGCTACGAGAAGAACAAGGCTATGGGCGTGCGTGGACAGGTGGTGCAGAAGCTAATACTTGGCACAGACCTTATAGAAGCAGCGTTGCAGAACAAGACTATCACTGTCAGCGAGACACATACTGTTGGCTATGGTTCCAGCAAGACAACTGAAACTATTACTGACAAGGAGGCAACACAGGCATGTTCCGCAAAGATAGACGAGATAAGAGCCGACTTCAAGGAGTGGGCACGTCAGAAGATGCAGAACGATGCCGACATGTCGGAACGCATAGAGCGCACCTACAACGAGCAGTTCAACAACTACGTCCCTCTTACCATCAGCGACGAGTTCGTTCCAGAGTATTTCGGTGGTGCCAACCATAAGTTCAAGATGCGCCCTCACCAGTCGAAGGCTATCATCCGTGGCACGATGCAGCCGTTGTTGCTTGCCCATGAGGTTGGCACTGGCAAGACGTTCACCCTCATCAGCACCGCAATGGAGATGCGCAGACTCGGCACAGCCAAGAAACCAATGATTGTTGTACAGAACGCTACCGTTGGTCAGTTCGTGGCAAGTGCAAAGGAGCTATACCCTAATGCAAAGGTGCTCACATTGGAAGACAAAGACCGAGACAAGGAAGGCAGAAAGAATTTCTACGCCAAAATCAAGTACAACGATTGGGATATGATTGTTGTACCCCAATCGGTATTTGAGCGCATCCCCGATAGTGAGGAGCGTCAGATGCGTTTCATCCAAGACAAGATAGATGAGAAGATGATGGTGTTGGAACAGATGCGTGAAGCCGACTCCGACAATGACAGAAATCCGATCATCCGTCAAGCCGAGAAGGAAATCGAGAAATGCAAGGACGAAATGGGAGCCTTAGCAGAGGCGTTGGCAGGCAAGCGTAAGCAGCGTGACGGCAAGAAAGAAGCCGTTGCAAAGCAGAACGCATCCGTAAAGGCAAAGGAAATGCTTGACCGTCAGACCGACGATGTGGAGGACTTTGACGATATGGGCATTGATGCCCTTCTCATTGATGAGGCTCACGAATACAAGCATCTTGGTTTCGCTACTGCCATGCAGCGAGGAGTGAAAGGTATCGACCCCTCGTTCTCAAAGAAGTCGCAAGGCGTGTATCTGAAGACCCAAGCCGTACTGGAGAAGAACAATGGACGTAATGTTATCTTCGCTACTGGTACACCTATCAGTAACACAGCAGCCGAGATATGGACGTTCATGCGCTACTTGATGCCAGCCGACACAATGAAGGCATACGACATCTACTACTTCGACGATTTTGTGCGCAACTTTGGTAATCTGACACAGATGCTGGAGTTCAAAACAAATGCAAAGTTCCAAGAAGTAAACCGCTTTGCAGGTTATGTGAACCTACCCGAGTTGGTTCGCATCTGGTCGAGCGTTGCTGATACCGTGCGCACTGATGAAGCGAAAGCAGTAAAGGACAATGTTCCCGACATAGAAGGTGGACAGGCGCAGGACATCTATCTTCCTCAGACTCGTGCTCTACGCAGCATCATGAAGTTTGTAAAGGAGCAACTCAACGAGTACGACAAGATGAGTGGCAAGGAGAAGAAGGAGAACAGCCATATTCCTTTGACCATGTACGGCATAGCCAAAGCAGCAGCCGTTGATGCTCGTCTTGTTATGGCAGATGCCGAGGATGATAAGAACAGCAAGACCAATGAAGCCGTGCGTCAGACCTTACGCTCTCTCAAAGAGACCGCCAAATATAACGGCACCGTTGCTCTGTTTGCCGACAACTATCAGAACAAGCACAGTGGTTTCAACCTCTACGAGGACATCAGAAAGAAACTGATTGAGCAAGGTGTGCCAGCCGAGCAGGTGGTAATCATCCGTTCTGGTATGTCTATCAAGAAGAAGCAGGAAATCTTCGACAAGGTGAACCGTGGAGAAATCCGTGTGATTATGGGTAGTACCTTCACACTTGGTACAGGCGTGAATATTCAAGAGCGTTTGCACACCCTCATACACTTGGATGCACCAAACCGTCCAATGGACTACACTCAGCGCAATGGTCGAATTGCACGTCAAGGCAACCTGCATAAGGTAATGGGTATTCCAATCCGCATCTTGCGTTTCGGTGTGCAGGACTCACTCGACGTTACCGCATATCAGCGACTGAAGACTAAGGGAGCCATTGCCGACTCAATCATGAAGGGCAAGTCGATGTTGCAGAACAGCATGGAAGACCGTAGCATGGAGGAGGATGAAGACGTATTCGGTGACACCGTAGCACAGCTTTCGGGTAGCCAGTATGCAATGCTGAAGAACCAAGCCGAGCGTGAGGTTCGCAAGTATGAGAGCAAGAAGAAGCAATGGGAAGCCGACCAGACCTACGTCCACAATGCTATCCCTCGTATCAATCGAGAGATTGAGCGTGCTGAAGAAAGAGCAGCTACTGCCCAACAGCAGTTGGATGCCATTGCAGCCGCCTTCGGTGAAAATGCGACACCTGCAATCAAGGTAGGCAAGAAGACCTATGCAGACATCAATGCAATGTCAGACCTTTTTGTTGACCTCAATAAAAAGGTAAACGAGACAGCCGAAGAAATGCGTAAGTCGAGTGGCGAAGATATGCGCACACGCAAGGTAGATGTTCAGATTGGCGATGTCACCTTCACTATAACCACCACCCAGAAGAAGGAGTTGGTGAACCATTATGGTGCAGTGGACACTAAGATTTCACGCAGCATCACCTATTCGTGCCCCGAACTTGGTTTGGAAAACGAGAAAGGCGGTGCTTGGTTCAAGAACGCCATCGAGGACATCTTCGAGAACGTTGTTAGTGGTGACAGCTTCCGAGAAGAGCTAACCCGAAACACCAACTTGGCTGAACGTATGAAAGGCGAGCTGGAGCAGGTGAAGAGTCGTGAAGGACAGCCCTTCCAGTATGACAAGGAACTATCCGAGGCATACGAGCATCTTGAAGAGTACACCGAGCTTATGAAGAAGGAACTCGAAGAGAAGGAACAGAAGTATGCCGAAATGGATAGCGAGGTAGAAGCAGCTACTGGAGTGACAGAGGCAGACGAAGCCGACGAGGACACGGACGACGACAAGCGTTTCCGTGACTCGTTGCCCGATGCAACAGCAGAGGATAAAGACCTCCGCTATTCACTCCGTGAGCAGACCGCCCCGAAACACACGAAGACCGCCTATGCCGTGTTCATCGTAAAGCAGCATGAGGATGGCAGCGTAACCCTTCATCCAAAGATGATAGCAGACGAGGCAGTTGGCGCACCACCTCACACTTGGCTCAATGCCGACACTGGCAAGATAAAGCGAGACAAGCAAGGCGAGCCAATTCAGAACACAAGAGGCAGAGTGAGCGTGCGAGACGCAAAGGGCGCACCCCTTGCATGGAGACCAGGCAAGCACCTTGCCGCCTATCCTAACGCATCGCAGTTTGCCGTTGAAGGCGACACAAAGGGAGTTCGTGACCGTCTTCCCGATAACGTAGTGTTCTTCGAGGTGGAATATGCAGCCGACCGAGACTATCAGTTGGAAGCGTGGGAGTATGGTGTGAATGGTAACGGCAAGTATGAGCACAGCCAAGCAGGACTACCTTACATACCGAAGGACGGTTATTACATCTACCGCACCAATGCCAACCCGAACATTCCTGCCATGATCATCACTGGAGCCTACCGTGTGAAGCGTGCCCTTACCGATGAGGAAGCGAAGAAACTCAACCAAGAAGCAGGTGGTGACTGGTACGACAGAAAGAGTGGTGAGCCAATGACAGCAGAACGTCTGAAAGAGTTGGGACTTGACGAGGCAGGCTTGCAGCGTAAGGCAGAGACCTTCGACTACAACGAACTGGAGCCAGCTCATGACGAAAGTTCGGTAGCCATGTCAATGCCTGGTTATGTTCGTAGAGACCTCGACTTCACCGACAAGAACCTTCTGAAAGCAATCAAGGAGAACAAGCAGGACGCAAGTTACTACAAGAGTCTCTATGAACAGCAGAAGAAGGACGAACGTCAGCGAGAGCAGACCGCCTTTGAAGACGGACAAGTTCTTCCTATCGAATTGGACTGGAGAAATGGAGGTTATAAGGTAGAAGGACTGAACGCAATCTTTGCCAACAAGGACAGACTTTTAGATGCTTTCCGTACCAAATATGAGAGCTATGTCGCCACCATGACAAGTGACGGCAACAGTATAGAGGTTAGTCCGTGGCGCAGTGTACTTGCCGAGACCAAGAAACCACGTCGTAGAAACGGTAAGCCTACCAAAAAAGAGCAAGCAAAAGCCGCCTTCATAGAACGTGAGACACGCAGAGCCGTGGAAAGCGTGAGTGATGTGGCAAGAAAACTTGGCTTGAATGTGGAGGTGAAGACCGACACCGAGGGACTTACTGGCAGACGTGCCCGAGCTAAAGGTTGGTATGACACGAAGACAGGCAAGATAGTAATCATCCTTCCTAACCATACAAGCGGACAGGACGTTATGCGCACCATCCTGCATGAGGGTGTAGCACACCACGGACTCCGTGAGTTGTTTGGCGAGGACTTCGACACGTTCTTGGAGAATGTCTATAACAACGCCAGCAAGGAGATACGAGAAGCAATCAACAGACTTGCCGCCAAGAACGACTGGGACTTCAAGGTTGCAACCGAGGAGTATCTTGCAGGCATGGCAGAAGATACGAACTTTGACCGTGCGGAATATCAGAGTTGGTGGGGCAAGATAAAGTTCCTCTTCCTCGATATGCTTAGAAAGGCAGGACTCGTTATGAATAGAACCCTTACCGATGCCGACCTTCGCTATATTTTGTGGCGCAGCTATGAGAACTTGAAGGAGCCAGGCAGGTATCGTAGTATTCTTGGCGAAGCAGAAGACATAAGCAAGCAAATGGACTTGAAGGTTGGAAACTTCGCAGAGACTGATAATTCCGCAGCTTCGGTAGCCGATGGTGATAGCTATATGTATCGTGACGGTGATGTAATGGACGAGCGAGACCGAGCCATTGTGCGAGACCGCTACGAGCGTACCATACAAAGCGGTATGTATCAGTTCCGTGAAGCCGTGCAGGACAGTATGTTGTCATTGCGCAGACTGATGGAGCACATTGCAGAAGCCACTGGTGAGAAGGTTAAGGATTTCGAGAACGCTTACATGGCAGAGAACGCCCTAAGTTCAAAGAACCATGCCGAGCAGGACATCTATGGCAAGTTGCTGTTTAACCCTATGCTTGACGAGTTACACAACCTTGCAAAGGAGAACAGCAGCCGTGATGAGGTTACTCGGTACATGATGGCAAAGCACGGATTGGAACGTAACGAGGTCATGGCACGACGAGCCGCAGAGCAAACGGCAATGGAAGAGTTAGGAAAAGACTTGCGAGCAGCCGAGCGAGCCGTACAGAACGACCCACTTGACCAAGACGCACTCGATGCCCTTGATGATGTGAAGCAGCGCATGCAAGACCGAGTAGACGAGCTGTATAATGAGAACCGTGAACGTGACTATGGCGGTATCACTGGACTCATGGGCGAAGACGACCTTGCAACAGCCGAGTCGTTAGCCAAGCAGTTTGTCCTCACCTTTGAAGGCGACCACGATGTAGACCAACTCTGGGGAAGAGTAAACGCTTGCACCAAAGCTACATTGGAGAAGACCTACAAAGCAGGCTTGCTAAGTAAGGCAGGCTTCGATGAAATCAACAGCATGTACGAATACTACATACCGTTGCGAGGCTTCGACGCTACCACCAGTGACGAGGTGTATAGCTATCTGACACATGAGAAAAGTGGTTTCAGCAGTCCATTGAAAAAGGCAGAAGGACGTAAGAGCATAGCTGACGACCCAATAGCGACCATTGCAAACATGGCAGATTGTGCCATTGTGCAGGGCAATCGCAATATGATGAAGCAGAAGTTCTTGAAGTTCGCCATGAACCATCCGAGCGATGCCGTCAGCGTAAACAAGATGTGGCTCCGCTACGATGATGTGCAAGACCAATGGGAAGCCGTAACCGCCAACATCGACGAGAACGATAGTGCAGACGATGTACTTGCAAAGACCGAAGCCTTCGAGGAGCAGATGCGCCAGCTTGCAGAGTCAGACCCCGACCATTACAAGCGAGGCAAGGATGCAGCCAACATACCTTACATTGCACTTGGCAAGAACCTCAACGAACACCAAGTTCATGTGAAAATGGGAGGAGAGGATTATATCTTAACCATCAATGGTAGTCCGAGAGTGGCGCAAGCCCTCAACGGACTTACCAATCCCGACAACGAAAATGCAGGGGAAATAGGCGAGTTTATCAAAGCAGGTGAATACATTAACCGCCAGATGTCTGCCTTCTACACAACTCGTAACCCCGAGTTCGTGTTGAGTAACTTCCTTCGTGATGCGATGTATGCCAACAGCACCATGTGGGTAAGAGAGACACCGAACTACGCCATCAAGTTCAACAAGAACTTCTTGAAGTGCAATCCTGCTATGCTCTATAAGCTATTGCAGAAGCACAACAGCGGAACACTTGACATGAACAACGAAATGGAGCGAGCCTTCCACCAGTTCATGATGAATGGTGGTGAGACAGGCTACACTGTAGTGAAGGACATCGAGAAGCAGAAGAAGCTCATCAAGAAGTATGTGCGCATGAAGGATGCAAGCATCCCTGTTGAAGCAGCATGGAAACTTCTTGGCGACAAGCTGGACGACATCAACCGCAGTGTAGAGAACTGTGCTCGTTTTGCCGCTTTTCTTACCAGTCGCCAAATGGGACGCAGTGTAGTGCGTAGTGTGTGGGATGCAAAAGAAGTGAGTGTGAACTTCAACAAGAAAGGCGCAGGCGCAAAATTCCTCAACAAGACAGGGCAGGGCAAATGGTATTCACTTGGAAATCAAGGTGCAAGAATTAGCGGAATAGGACGCAGCTTCTATGTGTTCTGGAACGCAGCCGTACAGGGTACGACCAACTTTGTGAGTCTTCACAAGCACCATACCGCCAAAGCCCTTGCAATGGATGCAGGTTTGTTCCTTCTTGGTGCCATGCTTGCAGGCATTGGTGGTGGTGACGATGATGATTACTGGAACCTACCTTCGTATGTTCGTCGTAGCAACATCTGCTTCAAGATACCAGGCACAAAGAGCTTCTGCAGTATTCCTCTTGGCATCGAGCAACGAGCCATCTACGGACTTGGAGAGCTATTCAGCAGCGTAGCCAGTGGCAAGGAGCGTATGAGTGGCAAGGAGATAGCCAAAGAAATAGCAGGCTCTTTGTCCTCAATGATGCCTCTTGACATGATGGAAGATGGTTCTTCGTTTATGCCCTCTTATATAAAGCCATATACAGAAGCATATATAAGCAACAAAGACTGGAAGGGAATGCCAATCTACCGCAAGACTCCTTACAACGAGGAAGATCCCGAATGGACAAAGGCAAGTAAGCGTACCAATCAGTTGGTAGTTGATTTCTCAAAGTGGTGCAACGAGGTTACTGGAGGCGACGATGTGAAGCGAGGTTGGGCAAACTGGAACCCTTCTAAGTTGGAACATTTATTTGAAGGAGTCTTCGGTGGAATATCCACCACCGCCAACAAGATGGTTAAGGCAGGCGAGATGGTTGCAGGAAAGCAAGATTTCGACTGGAGCAACATCCTCTTGGCAAGCCGTGTTATCAAGAGTGGCGACGAGAATGCCGCAGCCAAGCGATATAATGCCGAGTACTGGAAGTATTGCGGAGAGTATCGTGAGACCAAGCGACTTGTAGACCACTACGAGAACCAAGACTCAGAAGGTATCATTGGTGCAGCCGAGAAACTTGACTTCATGTATAACTCACCCGAATACGGACGTTACGAGATTGTGGACGAGTATTACTACGATGTGAAGGAACTCAGCGACGAACTTAAAGAGACCACAGACGACCAAGAGCGTAAGGAACTCGAAGCGGAAATAAACACTCTGAAGCAAGAAATGGTAATGCGCATCCGAGCCTTTGACGATGCGAGAAAGAAGTAAGCGTAAATAAATAAAAAGCGTGTGTGACATTGGTGTTGTATATTTGCACACCAATGTTCACACACTCATAAAACAAATAGTTATGACGGAAAGACTTTTACCTATGAGCCGTATCCGAGCGCAAATCCCGACCCTTGATACGGTGGCATACTCAAAGGCTCACAATAGCGGTAGAGCATTTGAGATACTTGCGGAGGCGCAGATGTACTGGAATAACATGTACCTCTTCCGCAAGGACAGAGAGCGCAACAAGCGTTACTGTTATGGCGACCAATGGAAAGACCGCATCAAGGTTGACGGAGAATGGATGACCGAGGAGGAGTATATCAAGCAGCAAGGCAACGTTCCTTTGAAGAATAACCTCATCCGCAGACTTGTCAATACCGTGCTTGGTGTATATCGTCAGCAAGCAAAGGAGCCAATCTGTACAGCTCGTGACCGTGACGAGCAGAAACTTGGCGAGACAATGAGTACAATACTCCAGTGCAACATGCAGTTGAACCGCATGTCGGACGTGTATGCTCGTACAATGGAGGAGTATCTTATAAGCGGTCTTGCCGTTCATCGTAAATGGTTTGGTTGGCGTAATGACAAGTTGGACTGTTGGACAGACTATGTTCAGCCCAACAACTTCTTCATAGACTCAAACATGCGTGATTTCCGAGGTTGGGACTGCAACTTCATCGGTGAGGTGCATGATATGAGTTACGAGACGCTTCTACAGAAATATGCAGAAAGCCCAGCCGACGTTGAGCGACTTAAAAACATATACTCATGGTGCCATGACCGCCATTTGTTTCAGTCGTATATGCAGAACTTCGGTTACAGCTCAATAAAGAACCTCGACTTCTTTGTTTGCAGCGACAACACACGATGCCGTGTAATCGAGGTATGGCGTAAAGAGAGCAAGCCACGTTACAGTTGTCACGATCCAAACAATGGTGACGTATATAAGATTGACGTTGAGGACTATCACGATATGGTGGAAGTTGTCAATAACGACCGTATGAGACGTGGACTTGAGCAAGGCATGAACATTGACGACATTCCGCTTATCAAAGCCAAGTGGTTTATGGACGATTACTGGTACTATTACCACTTGACCCCGACAGGCGAGATACTTAGGGAGGGCGAAACCCCATACGAACACAAGAGCCACCCTTACATCTTCAAGGCATACCCATACATCGACGGAGAGATACACAGTTTTGTGAGCGATGTTATAGACCAACAGCGTTACACCAACCGTCTCATCACTCTATACGACTGGATTATGCGTGCGAGTGCTAAGGGTGTGTTGCTGTTCCCCGAAGATTGTCTTCCTAAAGGCATGGACATTAATGATATTGCTGACGAGTGGAGCCGCTTCAATGGTGTTATTGCTCTTAAAAAGGGTTCAAAAGCTATTCCGCAGCAGATTGCCAACAATTCTACGAACATCGGCATCACCGAATTGCTGAACTTGCAACTAAAGTTCTTCGAGGAGATAAGCGGAGTGAACGGAGCTTTGCAGGGCAAACCAGGCATGAGTGGCATGAGTGCTTCGCTGTACTCACAGCAGACACAGAACGCCACCACCTCGTTGCTTGACCTGTTAGAGTCGTTCAGTCAGTTTATTATTGACGCAGCCTATAAGGATGTGAAGAACATACAGCAGTATTACGACTCGAAGCGTGTGTTCAATATATCTGGCAGAAGTGGCACACAGATAGAGTACGACCCGAAGAAGATTAGAGACATCGAGTTTGACTTGTCAATCGTCGAGAGCACCAGCACACCTGCCTACCGCATGATGGCAAACGACTTCCTTATGGAGATTTGGCGCAGCAACCAAATCAGCTTGCAGCAGTTGCTTGAACATGGCGACTTCCCATTTGCCGACGAGTTGTTGCAGAGCCTCAACAGTCAGCAGGAGCAGTTGGAGAATGGTCAGACCCCAGAGGCATTGTCACCAGAGATTATGAAACAAGCACAGCAGGGTGCAAACATGGATGCCGTAAACAAGGCATGGGGCATGTTGCGTCATGCTGCATAATAAATGAACTATCAATCTTCCATATCTATGATAGCAAAGGACACAAAGACAAGAGGAGAGGCTGCATCCGTTCGCAATGCAGCCGCCCTTGTCGTGTCTGAAAACGTAGCCAAGCTAATAGCGTTGAACCGTATGCGCAATGCCGAGATACGTTCCAAGTTCAACCCTATCACTGGTGAGGGCAGCATAGGCGAAAGGAAGAAAATAGAGATAGAAGATTTCCCCTTTCCTGTTCAGTACGTTCCTTTGTCGATGCTAAAGGTGCCACTTGTGCAGCAGCTCTTAGAGGCAGGCAGCATCCGTAAATTCTTGGAGGACTACATGAATGTGGAGTATTCCGAGGAAGACAAGGAAAAGGTAATAGAGCAATTTGTTCGCCTTCGAGCGAAGCACGACTTCGCATTTTGGGCTGCAATGTACGTTTTCATCAAACAAAAAGGAGGTGGTGAGGACGTACATTTTCGTTTGAACCGACCGCAGCGCAAGTTGATAATGCGCTTTGAGCGTCGCAGATTGCAGGGCAAACCAATCCGTCTAATCCTTTTGAAGGCTCGTCAGTGGGGAGGCAGTACAGCTACGCAGATATACATGGCGTGGTTGCAGCTCGTACATAAGGTAGGCTTGAACAGCCTTATTGTCGGTCATGTTAAAGATGCCTCTACCGAGGTGAAGGACATGTTCGACAAGCTCATCAAGGAGTATCCTGTAAGTATGCTCTATGAGATGGGCGAAGCCTACAACGAGACAGAACCCAAGATAGTAGGTGTAGGACAGAGTGGTAACATACACCGTATTCCTCAAAGGAACTGCAAAATAAAGGTAGGCACAGCCGAGAAGCCGAACTCTGCCCGAGGTGGCGACTACAACCTTGTACATTGTACCGAGGTTGGTCTATGGGTAACGACAGACGGTAAGACCCCCGAGCAGATTGTGCGTTCGGCTTGCTCTGGTATTCTGTTGAAGCCATACACAATGATTGTGTACGAATCGACAGCAAACGGTACTGGCAACTTCTTCCAACGAGAGTATGATGCAGCCAAGAACAACAAATCACAGTTTGAGGCTCTGTTTATCTCCTGGTTTGAGATTGAGCAGTATTCGGCTCCCATTGACGACATCAAAGCTTTTGCCACCAAGCTATGGGAGAACCGCAACAATGCCAACGCTGCCAGTGACCGTGAGGAAAGCGGCAAATACCTATGGTGGTTGTGGGAGCAGGGTGCGACCCTCGAAGCTATCAACTGGTACATATTGGAGCGCAGCAAGTACACAGATCATGGCGACATGGCGAGTGAGTACCCCAGTGATGATGTTGAAGCCTTTGTTCATAGTGGAGCAAGAGTGTTCGACAAATACAATGTTGAGAAGTTCAAGAAGTGCTGCAAGGCACCAAAGTATGTTGGCGACGTGTATGCCGATGGCGACGAAGGCGAGGACGCACTTAGCAACCTCCGCTTCAAAGAAGACAAGCAAGGCTTGTTGTGGGTATGGTCAAAGCCCGATGTTGATGATAAAGAAGAAGTCACCGACCGCTATCTTGTTGTTGTGGATATTGGCGGTAGAGGTAAGAAAGCCGACTGGAGTGTAATCGTAGTGTTTGACCGTCTTAACCAAATGGAAGGCGGCAAGCCAGTAGTAGTAGCACAATGGTACGGACACATAGACATGGATATGTTGGCGTGGAAGGCAGCACAGATAGCAGCCTTCTATGACAACGCCCTGCTTGTGATAGAAAGTAATACGCTCGAGACCCACGACAAGGAGCGACAGGTGGACGGTGATATGTCTGGCTATATCCTCAACCAAATAAAGGACGTATATAGTAACCTCTATGCCCGTAAGCAGAGCGACGAAGAGATACAAGAAGGCGAGCCAAAGAAATATGGCTTCCATACCAACGTTGCTACAAAGCCGAAAATCATCAGTACGCTTGTTAAGGTTATCCGTGAGCAGTTGTATGTGGAACGAGACTCACGCTGTCTTGACGAGTATCTATGCTACGAGAAGAAAAAGAACGGAGCCTTTGGTGCCATCACTGGCAAGCATGACGACTTGTTAATGACACGAGCCATTGGTTTGCATATCAGCTTCTACGAAATGGAGGTTCCGACCATTGTTCCAAGAGTGAAGCGAATGGCAGTGAAGCGCAAGCGAGCCATAAGTGCAGCAACAATATAAACGGCAGAAGGGGAAATACCTCCTGCCGTTTTATATGCTGTTGAACATGTGTCGCAATCGTTTCTTGTTCTTCTCGTAGAACCGACGCTTAATCTTAGTGACAATAACCCGAGCCGAGTCTGGTGTAAGATAGAATTGTGGAGCAGGCTGACCAACCACTTGGAAAACTATTTCCGAAAGCGGTTTGTTAGGCTGCTCTTTCTTTATGCTGCAAACCCTTCTGTAAATTTCAAGGTACATTTCCCTTGTTGTAGGTCTCATCTTATGCAACGAGTCGCCACGCATCATCTTTCCAATGACGATGCACGCCCTTTCCTCGCTAACCCAAAATCTTGATGCAGGCATGAGTACCACCTTAGTGAAAATTTCAGAAAGCACGATAGTGTCGCATATCGCAATTTGTTCACGATATGCACGCATGAGGTCTTTATCACGTTCCTCTTCATACTCAAATTTGCTTCCTTTATGTTTCATTATTAAGTTTCCACCGATGCGGTAAAGTAAGTTGTTTCAGATTGTTATTGCAGCCACTTGACAGTTCATGTGATAGACAAAGTTAATGTTTTGTGCTGAAATAAATAAAAGTAATGAACGCCTAAACCATGTTATTTTTGCATCAATAATCATCGAAAAATCAAAGCAAATATGGAAAAGGTTGAAAATAGCCAAGTTAAAAGCAAGCGTGACCAATTCAAGGAGCGCATGAAAGGCAAGTACCCCGACCGTGACTTCGACGACGACGAAGTATTCTTCGGTCAAATCAACGATGATTACGATGATTACGACAAGCAGTTGTCGGGGTACAAGGAGCGTGAGGGCAAGTTCAGTGATATGTTCAGCAGCGACCCTCGTAGTGCTAAATTCCTCATGAACTGGAAGGACGGCAAAGACCCAGCCGTAGAACTCGTCCGCCAGTTTGGTACTGACATTGCCGATGCAATCAACGACCCCGACCGCCAAGAGGAGATTGCCGACGCCAACAAAGAGTTTGTTGAACGTGTCGCCAAAGAGAAGGAACTTGACGGCATCTACCAAAAGAACCTCGAAGAGAGTTTGAAGGTAATTTCCGACTATCAGCAGCAGAACGGACTCAGCGACGAGCAGGTAGACGGAGCAATGGAGTTTCTCATTGGCATTACTCGTGATGCTGTCATGGGCAAGTTCACAGCCGAGACCATTGGTATGGCAATGAAGGCACTGAACTACGACACGGCTGTTGAAGAGGCTAATCACGAAGGCGAAGTGAGAGGCAAGAACACCAAGATTGAGGAGAAGTTGCGCAAGCGACAAAAGGGTGACGGCATTCCTAACCTCAACAGTGGCAAGGGAAGTGGCGCAACTACCAAGCGTTCAAACCGTGGCATCTTCGGTCTTGCAGAGGAAGCCAAGTAGTAAAGCGAGTAAGTAATTATAATTCAAATCCATTAAAATTGTTAAAACTATGGCAGAAGAAGTAAGCGTAGCAACAGGCACCGTAGCCGTAGGTACTGGCACGGCAGGTTTGCAGACCCAGGCAGGTGGCGCACCTGCAACCGTATCGAGTGCAGCCGAAGCAACAGGCGGTATTGATGGCGGTAACTTTGTAGAGGTAGACATCGACGATGAACTTTTTAAGTTCAATTCGGACGACACCCCTCTTATGAACCTCATGCTCAAAGCAAAGAAAGTCAAGATTGACTCTCCCGAGGTAGACCACTTTATGATTGACGAGCCACGCAGCTCTGTAACCACAACCGAAAAACTTGCCGCCACTACTGGCAATACAGGCATCCTTCCGTTTAGCGCAGAAGACCAGAACATTCCACGCCCATACGGCACCTTGCTTGTGGAAGGCGTAGACGGTTATGCAGAAGACGGTAAGACAAAGACCGTAGGCAAGCCTCTGCAGTTGTTCGTTGTGGGTCACGATGCAGCCAGTGGCAACCCCATTGTGCGTGCCGTGAACGGTACGAAGGCACAGCCCACTGACGAGTATTGTAAGATACCCGAAATCCCAGCAGGCACCGTATGTACCATCCTTTCTAACGCTCTCTATGAGACACAGAAAGAAGTAGACCCCGACCTCATTGTTCCTCAGCCCAGTCGAGTATATCTCCAGAAGCGAGGCATGAACCAGATTGTATCTGACTACTTCGACTCTCAGAAGAAGCGCATCCCATTCACAAAGGCATTGATTGCCGAGCAAGCTATTGCGAACTTCAAGGTTCGTGGCAACCGCACCCTTTGGGCAGGTCGCAAGGGCAAGTTCAAGGTGAACGTTCCGAAGTTGGGTATGCAGTATATCTACTTCACCGAGGGCGTGCGTTGGCAGTTCAAGCGTGAGTTGCAGCACAAGGGCAAGTGGACATACGAGAAGTTCATCGCTCTTGCCAAGATGTTCTTCACTGGCGAGGACGTTCCTAAGACCGCCCTTCTCCTTTCAGGCAAGAACCTGCTTGAGGAAATCCAGTGCATCGACTTCTCTAAGCATCCCGAGGTAAACATCACGGTAAAGACCAACAAACTTGGTTGGGAGATTACCAATATCCACACCGTGTTTGGTGACATCGAGATTAAGCGTGAGCCGACCCTTGACCGTCTTGGCTGGAGTAACAGCGGTGCATTGATTGGCGAGGATCGTCTTGTACACTATCAGCGTACAACCGAGCACAGCTTCACCGACCGTGTAGACGGTGAGGAGGCAACACGTACTGGTGTACTCGTTTGGGATGCTCTTGCACTGAAGGGTAGCTGCCACATCTGGATTGACGGTGAAGGCGACGCAGCAACCGAGGGCGCAACAGCCTTCGTTATGTGGGATGCCGAGACCGCACCAGCCGAGGGCGACCTTGTTGCAGGCACCGTATATTATCTGATTTGCGACTGCCCAGGCATCAACGCTAAGGCGCAGAACGGTCAGATGTGGAAGTATGACGGTACTACATGGAGCGAGTTCCACGGAGAGGTTATGGCTACTGAAGAGTAGTCGAGCTTATTGCAGTGAAAAGTTAAACAACACTGGGACGGATGGGTCACACCGTCCGCCCCTTTTTTGTTGGTATCGCACATTCAAAAAATAGAATAAAGTATGAACGCAAAAAGAAAAACGTATGGAGTTAGTGGCTACATGGAATGGGTTGCACTCATTGAATGCGGTAAGGCTACGGTGAAAGTACATTTCAGCGGAGGCAGTCTTACAGGCTATGGTGTAACACCTGCCGAGTTCACAACTCAAAACCCTATGACACAGGCAATCATAGAGAACAGCAAGGAGTTCAAGAGTGGCAAGATATTCCTCCTTCGAGAGATAGAGGGAACAGGCAAGTTCAAAGAGTTGGTCCGTGGTCAGCACGCCAATGAAGGAAACCATTTAGGTGGACAGGCAGCAACAGCGAGTGCCATTGCAGGAACAGCTCTTGATGCTGACGGCACATCAAAGACACCAAAAGTAGAGCCAACCGATGCTAACGAGCCTATGGGTGACCTTATCAACGATGAAGATACGGAGTCAGCCGATGATGAAAATTCTACTGATGCTTCAGAAGCAGAAACAGTAGAAGACAGCGAGGCAACCGTAACAGCCGACGGCAAGGCAATCATCGACGTTACAGACATTGACGATGCTCGTGATTATCTCTGTGAGAATTTTGGCATTGCCCGAAGCAGTCTTCGTAGTAATGTAAGTGTGTTTCGTGCAGCAGAAGAGCACAACATCGTGTTCCGTGGCATCGAGTAGTAGTTAATAGTAACGAGGGGCGGTGCTATTACTGTCAGCACGGCACATGAAACCTGCCGCATTGCAAGAGTAGCCGTCCCTTTTTATTCATCCCTAAGAAAACGAACATGAGATACGAGGTTAGTGAGTTGAAGCGTGAAATCCGCATTGCGCTCGACCAGAACATGACCAGTAGCCAGTTGTTGGCAACTGGCGACATCGACACACTTTCTTTGGAGGAAATCATCGAAAGCAAGATAGTCGATGCAGCACGCATCGTAGAGAACCAAGCTCCTTCGTACCTATTGGACGGAGGCAAGGCGTTTGGTGAGAGTATCGGTTGGAAGAGCCGTGTGGGTTATGGCATGGGCTTCATAGCATTGCCCGACGACTTCATGCGCCTCGTTACCTTTCAGATGAGCGACTGGAGCCGAGCCGTGACAGTAGCCATTAGTGAGGACGACCCCTTGTATGCGCAGCAGCAAAGCCGT
>OGNP01000219.1_pt1 | contig 39843 bp, 19 predicted proteins | sample 1573531 | NCBI WGS metagenome assembly OGNP01 (sample SAMEA2581984, study PRJEB24529) | metagenome | biome: Human gut stool | place: China | collected 2011 | reverse complement strand
GATCAGATTCCGTCCGCCGTCCGATTGGATTCCGTACGCTGTCCGATGACTTAACCATCACTACAACACCACACAACTACCACCGCAAAACAACCGTTTCATAACATTTAACTCCTTAAACGCTACGTAATTAATCAAAAAAGCGTAACTTTGCAACTAAAATTATAATAAAACACATATAAAAATGGCACAAGAAGACGTTTTCAAGAAAATCGTGAGTCACTGTAAGGAGTACGGTTTCGTATTCCCAAGTAGCGATATTTATGACGGTCTGGCTGCAGTGTACGACTACGGACAGAACGGTGTAGAACTGAAGAACAACATCAAACAATACTGGTGGAAGAGCATGGTGCTGCTCCACGACAACATCGTGGGCATCGACTCTGCCATCTTCATGCACCCTACTATCTGGAAGGCAAGCGGACACGTAGACGCATTCAACGACCCGCTCATCGACAACCGCGACTCAAAGAAGCGCTACCGTGCCGACGTTCTCATCGAGGACCAGATTGCGAAGTACGACGAGAAGATTGAGAAGGAGATTGCCAAGGCACGCAAGCGCTTCGGCGAGAGCTTCGACGAGGCTCAGTTCCGCGCCACAAACGCACGCGTAATCGAGCACCAGCAGAAGCGCGACGCTCTCCACGCACGCTATACAGAGGCTATGCAGGGTCCTGACCTCGCCGAGCTGAAGCAGATCATCATAGACGAGGAGATTGTAGACCCGATCAGCGGCACAAAGAACTGGACCGACGTGCGCCAGTTCAACCTCATGTTCTCTACAGAGATGGGCTCCGTAGCCGACGGTTCTAACAAGGTGTACCTCCGTCCGGAGACAGCACAGGGCATCTTCGTCAACTACCTCAACGTGCAGAAGACGGGCCGCATGAAGATTCCGTTCGGCATCGCACAGATCGGTAAGGCGTTCCGCAACGAGATCGTAGCACGCCAGTTCATCTTCCGTATGCGCGAGTTCGAGCAGATGGAGATGCAGTTCTTCGTGCAGCCGGGCACCGAGCTCGAGTATTTCCAGAAGTGGAAGGAGCTGCGCATGAAGTGGCATCAGGCTCTTGGCTTCGGCGCCGAGAACTATCGCTTCCACGACCACGAGAAGCTGGCTCACTACGCCAACGCCGCTACCGACATCGAGTTCCACATGCCGTTCGGCTTCAAGGAGGTAGAGGGCATACACAGCCGCACCAACTTCGACCTCTCGCAGCACGAGAAGTTCTCGGGCCGCTCAATCAAGTACTTCGACCCGCAGACCAAGGAGTCGTACACTCCGTACGTCATCGAGACATCTATCGGCGTAGACCGCATGTTCCTCAGCGTGATGTGCCACTCTTATAAAGAGGAGCAGCTCGAAAACGGCGAGACACGCGTCGTACTCATGCTCCCGCCCGCACTCGCGCCGACAAAACTCGCCGTGCTACCGCTCGTTAAGAAGGACGGACTGCCCGAGAAGGCTCGCGAGATTGTGAACAACCTGAAGTTCCACTTCAACACAAGCTACGACGAGAAGGACACCATCGGCAAACGCTACCGCCGTCAGGACGCAGTGGGCACACCGTTCTGCGTGACCGTCGACTACGACACACTGCAGGACAACACCGTGACACTCCGCTTCCGCGACACAATGGAGCAGGAGCGCGTGAGCATCGACCAGCTCCTCAGCATCATCGAGGACAAGGTGAGCATCACAAGCCTGCTCAAGAAATTGCAGTAAAAACATACTAAATGAAGAAATACTATTTATTCATACTCCTCGCCATGACGACCGTCTTCGCAGCAAGCCTGTCGTCGTGCAGCGAGACCGACAACGAGAAGGAGGAGTACCCCAACTGGCGAAAGACCAACGAGGCATACTACGACAGGAAGTATGCCGAGGTGAAGCAGCTGGTGGCGGGTAGTGCTGCCGACTGGAAGGTGCTGCGCTCATGGAGCCTCAACGACCAGGTGGCTACGCATAGCTACGACTTCGTGCTTGCCAACGTGCTCAACGCTGGCACGGGCTCGGGCTGTCCACTCTTTACCGACTCGGTGAAGGTGCACTACAGCGGCCGTCTGCTGCCCTCCACAAGCTACGCCGAGGGCTATGTCTTCGACAAGTCGTGGCAGGGCGAGTACAACCTCAGCACGATGAAGCCACGCACCTTCGCCGTGAGCGGAGTGGTGAAAGGCTTCGCCACAGCACTGCAGAACATGCACATCGGCGACAGATGGCTCGTGTACATGCCCCATCAGCTGGCATACGGCTCGTCAGCCACGCCGGGCGCAGCCTACTCCACACTTATCTTCGACGTAACGCTCGTAGGCTACTTCCGCAAAACATCCGCTGCAGCTGCTCCGGCTAAGGACGGCACAGCACAACAGCAGACCACCGGCTACTGGGTTTATGAGTAATAATAGGAGGGTATGGCATCCTTGCCATACCCACGCAACCACAGACCAATAGGAGGGTATGGCATTCTTGCCATACCCTTTTTAAATTATTTAAACATTATTTTAATACAAATAAAAAACATTAGATGTAATTTTGCATTCAAAGAAACAACATCCCTTATCTCAACTACAACGCTCGTAATTTTAACGACATCACGACAAGCCTATAACATTAAAAATTACATATTATGACTAAACATTTACGATTTTTTATGCTCACACTGCTCACGATTGTGTGTACGTGGGGGGTATAGTCAGACTTGGGAAAAGGTGAGTTTGACTGATTTGACAACCAATGACGTATTCGTCATTGTGGGAACAATCTCAAACAAAACTTATGCACTTCCGAATACAGAAACAACAAACCAACCTGCAGTTGTTGCAATTACAATTTCTACAGATGGCAATCAAATCACTGGAGATGTTACAGACAACCTAAAATGGAATATTGAGAAGAGCGAAGAGAAATATACATTCTATCCTAATGGCAATAAAAAAGCATGGCTATATAATGATACCAAAACCAAATTAGGTATTGGATCAACAGGCACCAACAAGACATTTAAATATGCTGCTATTAGCTCTAAACAATATGAAGGACTTTTAAATACATCAACAAATAGATATATTTGCATCTACACAAATAAGGATTGGAGAGCTTATTTAAACAACAATGTAACAGCAACTAAGATTAGCTATTACAAATATACAACCAGCTCGACTTCTTCTGCCACCACTACCACCTTTGGCACCAACTCAGGCAAGACATTCACATTCACCAATGGCACGCTTGAGGGTTTTACCACGCCTAAAGCTACCGCTACAAAGAGCGACGACAACACCAACTTGTCTAACCTTATTGAATATACAAGCTCTGACGCGGACATCGTAGCCGTTGACTCTAAAACCGGCAAACTGACATTCACCAACACCAAGTTTGGCGAGGCTACCATCACAGCCACCCTGCCTAAAACAGACACCTACCAAACATCTACCGACTCATACGTTGTCGAAAACAAAGACAACCACATCGCTACTTCTCTCTCTTTTAACGGCACCGACGTAACTCTTACCGAAGGCAAGACCGACGCTGGCACAGACTTCACGGGCTACACCGCTACCGAAGCTAACAACATTGCCGGCACTATCACATACGCAGCTTCGGGCGACGCTGTGGCTACTGTCGACCCCACAACGGGCACAGTAACCATCAACCCATCTGTATATGGCACAACAACCATCACTGCCACATTCATACCTGCAGACCCAACACAATACTCTGGCTCTACTGCTACGTATAAGATTACGAATCAGCAAAAAATAGATGAAAGTACTATCGTATTCGATTGTTCAAAATACGATCAATCACTTATCGGTGATACGTATAATAACAACGATAACACACCACGCCAATTAAAGAGTGTTGCTGGCAAAGATTACACTTTCACTCTAACACAATGTATGTTCAACAATAATTCCATTCAGATGGCTAAAACGAAGAAAGGAAAAATTGTTTCTCCAACTTTCTCATCGTTCCCATCCGGATATAAAGTGGTTGTTACGTATGAAACAGATAACACTCCACAACTTTATAGTGCGGAACTCACAGATGCAAAAGCAGAAGTAAACAAATCACTAAAAACTGTCAGCATCGAACTTCCGTCACCAACAGCAACTTTCACGATACAATCAGGTGCCAACTATACTCAAATCCAAAAGATTGAACTGAGTGCTCTTATCATAAAAGACAATCCTGCCCTCTCATTCGCCGAGGCAACTGTAACAAAGGAGTTAGTAGTGGGCACTATTGACCTTCAGACCATCACCAAGCCTGAAGACCTTGACGCATCTGCTATCACATACGCAAGCTCCGACGACGCAACCGCAAAGGTTGAGGGCAATACAATCCGCTTGTACAAGACTGGCGAAGTGACCATCACCGCTACATCGGCTGCAACAGACAAGTATGCAGCAGGCACTGCGTCTTACAAACTCGTGATTGAAGACAATCGCACACCTGATGCCGACTTCAAGTTCGCAGCAGAGAGCTACAGCGAAGATTTAGCAAAAGCAACAGACGGTATTGTAACATTCAACGCAGCAAATGTGCTGCAGAACCCTAACAACCTCAAAGTAACCTACACTATATCTCCTAAAGACAAAGATGTTGAGATAGATGCATCAACCGGCGACGTTATTATTTCTAAGCGTGGCATATACACCATCACCGCAATCGGTGCTGCTAACGACACCTATAAGGAGACAGAGACGAAATGCACGCTGAAGGTGTTCGACAGCACAAAGCAGGACGAGACATTCACATTTATCGCAGGTCTGCACAAAGGAACACAAACAGGAAATAGCAAAGAAGACCAAATAGTGCAGGATGTCGTAACAATACATGGTACGAATGCAGCATTCGCAGCAATAACTGGCACTGAATATACTTACAGATTGTATCAGAACAGTTCCACAACAATCTCTACCAAGGTTGGTAAAATCACGAAGATTGAGTTTATTGGCAGCAATAATTCTTTAAGTAATTATTCGTTGAAGAAACTGACTTCCATGACGGACAATAACTACACTTGTACAGATCCTAACTATGGTGTTTGGGAGGGTTCTGCTAAGGAAGTTGAGTTCAAGGCTATTGCTCAAGTTCGCGCCATACAAATCATCGTCACAATACTTATTCCTAAGGAATACACAATGGACGAGACAAAGACCAAAAACGTCATCGAGGACTGTGCATACGCTAACGTCACGCTGCAGCGCACACTCAGCAAAGACTACTGGAACACATTCTGCGTGCCGTTCGCACTTGATGCGGAGCAGGTGGCACAGTACTTCGGCGAGGGCACACAGCTACGCACATACGAAGGCAACTGCAACAACAACATTGTGTACTTCGCAACTGTAGACAACATCGAGGCTGGCAAGCCGTACATCATGAAGCCTGGCAACGCCGTTGTGAAGAACCCGACATTCGAGGGAGTAAGCATGGTGGCAACAGGACTCGACGAGAACGGCAACCCGCAGGCTGTAGGCGATGCAAGCACAGTGCAGATGAAGGGCATCTACAACCAGATATTGTTGAAGACCGACAAGACTGAACTCTTCCTTGGCGACAACGACCTCTTCTACTATCCGATTAACAATACCGAATCTCGCACCATCGGTGGCTTGCGTGCATACTTCATCGTGCCACAAGGCACCGACATCAAGAAGCTACGCGCTAACCTCGACGGAACACCAACATCGCTCGGCACTATCTTCGACACTGAGGAAAGCAACGCTCCTGTGTATAATCTGCAGGGACAGTGCGTAGGCAACTCACTCCGCGCACTGAAGAGTGGCATATACATTCAGAACGGCAAGAAGGTAGCAGTGAAGTAAACATACGCAACATTTAACCAATAATATACTTAAGCACAATGAAAAAGCATTATATAAAGCCATCGATAGCAACGATGGAAATAGAAGCAACAAGCATCATGGCTGGCTCTACGGGCGTAGACGGCTCTGGCTCACAAGGTGGCATAGACAACCCACTGCCTGACAATGGCAGCATATCAAAACATGTATCGTCGCGCATCTACTTCGACTCGTGGGAGTATGATGACTGCAACGAAGAGGATGAGTATTAATAATACAAAGACAACAAAGGTCGAGCGAAATCGCTCGACCTTTGTTGTTTCATGGGGCACTTGTAGGGGGTGCACTTGTCTCAAGTGCACCAACTGAGCAAAATACCAATTGGTTGGTGCACTTATTACTTGGTTGGTGCACTTATTACTTGGTTGGTGCACTTGAGACAAGTGCACCCCCTATAAGTTTGTTCTCGCAGAACACGACCTTATAGCTTCCGCCTCGCTTTGTCTTGAACTTCAGCACCGCCTCGCCGTAGCGCACCTCGCACGGTTCGCCCGAGCCGGAGAGTATTGTCGCCTCAGCGAGCTTGCCGTTCTTCCAGCTGATAGACACGGTGAAGTTGCCCTTGGCACGCAGTCCGCTCACAGCGCCCTCTGCCCAAGCATCGGGTAGTGCAGGCAGCAGGTGGACGAATCCCATGTGGCTCTGCATAAGCATCTCGGTTACGCCGGCTGTTCCGCCGAAGTTACCGTCAATTTGGAACGGAGCGTGCGTGTCCCAGAGGTTGTCGAGCGTGCCGTTCTTCAGCAGATTGCCGTAGAGCGTGTAGGCATGATTGCCGTCGTGCAGGCGTGCCCACTGGTTGAGTTTCCAGCCCATCGACCATCCCGTTGCGCCGTCGCCGCGATGCTCGAGCACCACGCGCGAAGCCTTAGCCAGTTCGGGCGTTGTGACGGGCGACACGGTGCGACCAGGGTGCAGACCGAAGAGGTGGTTCACATGGCGATGCTCGTCCTTCGGGTCGTCGATGTCCGTCGACCACTCCATGAGCTGTCCGTAGCGACCTATCTTATACGGCGCGAGATGCTTCAGCGCGTCCTCCCACTGGCGGCGTTCCTTGGCACTCTTGCCTAACACGCGGTTAGCCTCAACAGCGTCCAGGAGCACTTCGCGTATCACGGCGTGGGCGAACGTAGCACCCTCGTCAACAGGTCCGTGCTCGGGCGATGTGGACGGAGCGGCGGTGTACACGCCGTCGGCGCGATGCCAGAGATAGTCGGACGCGAAGTCGGCAGACTCCTTCAGTATTTCGTAGTTGTCAGCAAGGAAATGGCGATCGCGCGTAAAATCGTAGTAGTTCCAGAGGTGTGTGGCGAGCCACGGACCGGCGAACGGCGAGAAGTTCCACGACATATCCTCGCTCGAGAGCGGCGATGTGAAGCCGAAGATATTACCAGATACGGACGTTGTCCAGCCACGTGTGCCGAAGTACGACTTCGCCGTTACACGGCCCGGCTTCACGAGCGTGCGGATGAAGTTGAAGAGCGGCAGCTCGCACTCCGAGAGTCCCGTCGGGCAAGCCAGCCAGTAGTTCATCTGCAGGTTGATGTTGTTATGATAGTCGATGCGCCACGGTCCGTCGACGTTGTTGTGCCACAAGCCCTGCAGGTTAGCCGGCAGATTGTCGGCACGCGACGACGAGATAAGCAGGTAGCGACCGAACTGATAGTAGAGCTGCTCCAAGTAGTAGTCGGGCTTGCCCTGGCGGTAAGCCTCAAGACGGCGGTTCACGGGCAGGTCGGCAGCATCGACCGAAGCGTTGTTGATGTTCAGACGCACGCGGTTGAAAAGCTCCGAATAGTCGGCATAGTGCTCGTTGAGCAGCGAGGCGTAGTCCTTTGTGGCAGCCTTGGCGAGCCAGTCGGCAGTAGTCTGTTTAGGGTCTACACCTACGTAAGCCTTCGGGTCGCTGAAATCGGGGTCGTAGTTGGGTCGGTAGTCGGTGTCGGCAGTGATGAGGAACACAACCTCGTCGGCATCCTTCACCGTAAGCTTGCCGCCCTCGTTGCTCACCGCACCGCCCTTAGCCACAGCCTTTATGCGCACGGCGTACTCCATACTGTTGTTGTCGAGACGTGCCAGCCAGCAGAGCGCATCGGTGCCGTCCGCCTTCATATCGCCCGTCGACACGGGGTTGGGAGCGTATGAGAACACGAGGTTCTGCTTACCACGGTGCGAGGCAGCGAAGCGCACCGCCATCACGTTGGCAGGATGCGACACGAAATACTCGCGCTCGTACTGCACACCATCCTTGCAGAAGCTCACCTTCGCAAGAGCAGAGTCGAGCGAAAGCTCACGGCGATAGTCGGTCATTCCCACTGAGCTGAGTCCGGTCTCGATGTAGAACTCGCCGGCGGTAGTGAAACTGCCGAAGCGGAACGGCTCCTCGGCGTCAGCCTCGTAGGGCACCACGCTGTTGAAGTTCTTGCGTGTTAGCTGCTCCGCCTTCTGCCAGTCGCCCTTGGTGAACGCCTCGCGTATCTCGCCCACCACGTGAGCCGACTGCTTGTTCACGTCCCAGTAGTAAGCAGCGCCACGCGAGGTGTTCGGACCGCCGCGCCAGAGTGTCTTCTCGTTGAACGTGATGCGCTCAGCCTCAACCGAGCCGAGCACGTTGCCGCCGATATTGCCGTTGCCGATGGGCAGCGACTGCGACTCCCATTCTGGGTCGGGGTTGTTCACCAAGTCGCCGGCACGCACCAACTGACGCTCGGTAGGCATACGGTCGGGACTCGAAGCGAGCCACACAGCCTGTCCGCGCATCGTCGTAGGGCGGTCGAACCAATACTTCAAAGGGGTGTTCCGCTCGGCGAAAGCGTTGGCAGACCCCAAGGCACAAAGCGCAAGAAGCGCAAGGAGTTGTTTTTTTGATTGCATTATGATTAGTTTTTTATTTGTCTATCCCCACAAAGTTACTGCAAAAAAGCGAAATAAGCCGCCATAACATCATCTATTATAATAAAAAGCAGTAAATTTGCAAAAATCAAATAATAAAAACTATGAACAATCTAAACAACATAACCAGCAAGTTCCTCATCGAGGGCACCGTGAGCGACATCAAGCCACTCGGCAACGGACTCATCAACGACACATACCGCATACAGACCGCTGAAACAGACCGCCCCGACTACGTTCTGCAACGCATCAACCACCACATCTTCACCGATGTCGATATGCTGCAGCACAACGTGGAGACCGTGACCAACCACATCCGCGAGCAGCTGAAGGCGGAAGGTGTCGACGACCTCGACCGTCGTGTGCTGCGCTTCGTGCCCACCGCCGAGGGCAAGACCTACTTCTTCGACGGTGAGAGCTACTGGCGCGTGTCGGTATTCATCAGCGATGCCGTGACGATGGAAACCGTGACACCCGACTCGTCCTACGACGCAGGCAAGGCGTTCGGCGACTTCGAGGCGCGGCTGGCTGACATAGCCGACCAGTTGGGCGAGACAATCCCCGACTTCCACAACATGTGCCTCCGACGCGACCAGCTGCGCAAGGTGTACGCCGAAGACCCCGTTGGACGCGCTGAGAGCGTGAAGCAGTTCGTAGAAGAGATTGAGGCGTACATGGACGAGATGTGCCTGGGCGAACGACTCCTCGCCGATGGCAAACTGCAGAAACGCGTGTGCCACTGCGACACGAAGGTGAACAACATGATGTTCGACAAGCAGGGCAAGGTGCTCTGCGTGATAGACCTCGACACCGTGATGCCGTCGCTTTTCGTCAGCGACTACGGCGACTTCCTGCGCACCGCTGCCAACACCATCGCCGAAGACTCGCCCGAGTACGAGAAGATTGATTTCCGCATGGACATCTTCGAGGCATTCACACGCGGCTACTTAGAGTCGGCACAACGCTTCCTCACTCCGCTCGAAGTGTCGCTCCTGCCCTACGCTGCCGAGCTCTTCCCCTACATGCAGTGCGTGCGCTTCCTCTGGGACTACCTCTCGGGCGACCACTACTGGAAGTGCCAGTATGCCGAGCATAACCTCACACGCGCCCGCAACCAGTGGCACCTATTCCTCAAAGCAAAGGCACACGAGGCAGAGATGAAGCAATTCATCGAAGAGCTGAAGAAGTAGAGTTCTGCCATCCGCATCGGTCGTTACGAGCATCCGCATCGACCGTTACGGACATCCGCACCGACCGTTACGAGCATCCGCACCAGTCGGTGCGGATCATAAAAGTCACATAATATTTTGCCAGTCTCACCATTTTTCACTAACTTTGCATCCGCTAATGCGCTTGTGGCGGAATTGGTAGACGCGCCAGACTTAGGATCTGGTGTTTTAGGACGTGAAGGTTCGAGTCCTTTCAGGCGCACACAGAACAATCCTAACTGCTTGAATATGAGTAGTTAGGATTTTTGCTTTTATAAAATTGCCGAGTTTTTGCCGAGTTATTAAGGGCTTACCAATATAAGCCTCGGCAAAAGTGTCATAATATCAATTTCAACATATTATTTTCACACATAAAAGAGAAAACAACCCTATAGTTGTGCTTTCTCATTAAAATCAGTTATCTTTGTAGGCGAAATGGCAATAGCCAAATATAAATGGTACAAAGCGAAATACGTCTAAGATGATAAAGGAAACAACATCTCCTGTTCAAAATATAGGAGCACAAATGAGCCAAGAAGAAAAACCTTGGTTTAACCATTCGCAGATGATAGCCAATATCATGTCCGCAAGAATGAAGGAACTTGGAATGACTCAAAAGATGTTGGCAGAGAAAATGAATTGTACCCAACAGTACATTTCAAAAATCTTAAAAGGGCGTGAGAACCTTTCGCTTGAAGCCATAAGCAAAATAGAGAATGCCTTGGATATTCATTTCCTGCAAATGAATGAATAGCCATGTTCTTATAAGTATAACGATAAAAAAGATAAGATATGCCAGTACAAAGTGAAGCTGCCCTCGAAAACGGACTTATAGATACTCTTCAAAAGATGAACTACGAGTATGTTCATATTGAAGAGGAGAAGAATCTGTCTGCCAATTTCAAGAAACAGTTGGAGAAACACAACAAGAAGAAATTGGAAGAATTGGGTCGTACCGAATTTACAGAGTCTGAGTTTGAAAAGATACTTATCTATCTTGAAGGTGGCACTCGCTTTGAAAAGGCAAAGAAACTGCGAGACCTCTTTCCGCTTGAGCTGGAAAGCGGTGAACGCCTGTGGGTGGAGTTCCTGAACCGCACTCACTGGTGTCAGAACGAGTTTCAAGTTTCCAATCAGATTACGGTTGAGGGCAGAAAGAAGTGTCGTTACGATGTGACGATACTTATCAACGGTCTGCCATTGGTTCAGATAGAACTGAAGCGTAGAGGCGTAGAGTTGAAACAGGCATATAATCAGATACAACGCTACCACAAAACTTCTTTCCATGGACTGTTTGACTACATCCAGTTGTTTGTCATATCCAATGGTGTAAACACTCGCTATTTTGCAAATAATCCGAATAGCGGATATAAGTTCACATTCAACTGGACGGATGCAGCCAATGTGCCTTTCAACGACTTGGAGAAATTTGCCACAGTGTTCTTCGACAAGTGTACGTTGGGCAAGATTATAGGTAAGTATATCGTCTTGCATGAGGGCGACAAATGCCTGATGGTGCTTCGCCCTTATCAGTTCTATGCAGTGGAGAAGATTCTCGACCGTGTGGAAAACTCCAACGATAATGGTTATATCTGGCACACAACTGGTGCAGGAAAGACCTTGACATCATTCAAGGCAGCCCAACTCGTATCCGAGTTGGACGATGTGGATAAGGTGATGTTCGTGGTTGACCGTCACGACCTCGACACGCAGACCCAAGCCGAATACGAGGCTTTTGAGCCTGGTGCCGTTGACAGTACCGACAACACAGACGAATTGGTGAAGCGTCTGCACAGTAATTCAAAGATTATCATTACCACCATTCAGAAACTTAATGCAGCTGTCAGCAAGCAGTGGTATAGCAGTCGTATAGAAGAAATACGCCATTCTCGTATCGTGATGATCTTCGATGAGTGTCATCGAAGCCATTTCGGAGAATGTCACAAGAACATCGTAAAGTTCTTCGACAACACGCAGATATTCGGTTTTACTGGCACACCTATCTTTGTAGAGAATGCTGTGGACGGACATACCACAAAGGAAATCTTCGGCAACTGTCTTCACAAGTATCTCATTAAGGATGCCATTGCCGATGAAAATGTGCTTGGTTTTCTTGTGGAGTATTACCACGGCAATGAGGATGTGGATAATGCCGACCAAGACCGCATGACGGAGATTGCAAAATTTATCCTTAATAATTTCAATAAGTCAACATTCGACGGTGAGTTCGACGCATTGTTTGCCGTGCAGTCAGTGCCGATGCTAATCCGTTACTACAAGATATTCAAGAGCCTCAATCCAAAGATTAGGATTGGAGCCGTCTTCACATACGCTGCCAACTGCAGTCAAGACGATGAGCAGACCGGTATGAACACAGGCGGTTTTGCAAGCGAAAGTACAGGCGAGGCTGATGAACTGCAAGCCATCATGGATGACTATAACAATATGTATGGAACAAGTTTCACTACAGAAAACTTCCGTGCATATTACGATGACATCAACCTTCGCATGAAGAAAAAGAAGGCAGACATGAAGCCTCTTGACCTCTGCTTGGTTGTCGGTATGTTCCTTACTGGCTTCGACAGCAAGAAGCTCAACACGCTCTATGTTGACAAAAACATGGAGTACCATGGCTTGTTGCAAGCCTTCAGCCGTACCAACCGTGTGTTGAACGAGAAGAAGCGTTTCGGAAAGGTTGTTTGCTTCCGTGATTTGAAAAGCAAGGTGGACGAGTCAATCAAACTGTTCAGCAACAGCAATAATCTTGAAGATATCGTACGTCCACCATTTGATGATGTCAAAACCCACTATCAAGAACTGACAAAATACTTCTTGGAGCATTATCCCGAACCGCACTATGTGGACTATTTGCAGAGTGAGAACGACAAGAAGCAGTTTATCCTCGCTTTCCGTGACATCATCAAAAAGCACGCAGAGATACAGGTGTATGATGAGTTTGAGGAGGATGCTCCCGACCTCGGAATGACAGAACAACAGTTTATGGACTTCCGCAGCAAGTATCTTGATATATACGATTCGTTTGCTGTGCAAAACAAAGAGCAGCCAACGACATACCAAGTACCAGAGGACAATCCTGCCATGGTTGGAGAACCAGACCCTCATGAAGAAGTCGCAACTGGTATGGGCGATATTGATTTTTGCTTGGAACTCCTGCATAGTGATATTATCAATGTTGCCTATATCTTGGAGTTGATTGCAGACCTCAATCCTTATAGCGAGGACTACGAAGAGAGGCGTAAGCACATCATCGACACAATGATTAAGGATGTCGAACTTCGCAGCAAGGCAAAACTCATTGACGGATTTATCCAAAAGAATGTGGATGATGACCGTGACAACTTTATGGCTCGCAAACAAAAGGCTGATGGAACAAGCGACCTTGAAGAACGATTGAACAACTACATCGTCACCGAACGTAACAATGCTGTCAATACGCTTGCGAAAGATGAGGATTTGGATGCTTCCGTGCTCAATCATTACCTCTCGGAGTATGACTACTTGCAAAAGGAACAGCCAGAAATCATACAAGAGGCATTGAAAGAGAAACATTTGGGACTGATAAAAAAGCGAAAGGCATTAACAAGAATACTCGATAAATTACGTTCTATTATAAGAACATTCAGTTGGGAATAATATATGAGTTCGATAAAAGTAATAAATACTAAAAGCCTTTGTTCTAAAGGTGTCCTTGCAAAGGATGCCAATGGAAAGTATGTAAAGTTGCATAAACGCCAAGGAGATATGGATGGAGCTTGCTCTGTCTATTCTTTGGCGATGGCATTGCTGTGCCTTGGCGTAGTAACAGAGGATGACTTGAATATTTACAACAAGCCAGATAGACGGACTCAGAAAGGTAAATTTTTAAGTCATTTCCTTGAAGAACAAGGCTTGGTAAGGAACGGATATTACTTTTCAACACTTGCAAAAGAAATCAACGAACAAGACTTTGGAATTATTGCAACACGAAAGTGTCGACAAGATACCAATGACATTATAGATATAATAGCCGATACTCTTGATGAAGAAATGCCTGTTATTATATCAACTGATTTTCCTGATGGTGGGCATGCAATGCTTGCAGTTGGTTATGAAACGAACAATGAAGAAGATGCAATAACAAAAATTCTGTGCTTAGACCCAAGTGAAGAAGCACCTAATTTTTCATCGTGGAACTGCATCATTGATGTTGCACATAAATACAGCAAGTCTGAATATCCATTTGACAACATAACAAAATCCCAGTCTTACAAAGTAGCATTGGGAGATATTTTAATAATAGAAAAAAGGAAATAACGATATGAGCGAAGAATTACAACAGAAACTCCGTGACCAACTTTGGGAAGTCGCTAACAAACTGCGTGGCAATATGTCGGCAAGTGACTTCATGTATTTCACCCTTGGCTTTATCTTCTACAAGTATTTGTCGGAGAAGATAGAGAAACACGCCAACGACGCGTTGGTCGACGACGAGGTGACGTTCAAGGAGTTGTGGGCTATGGAGAAGGACGAAGACGTAGAGGCGTTGCAGGAAGAGGTGAAGACTGAATGTCTGGAAAACATCGGCTACTTCATAGAGCCCGGCTTCCTCTTCTCGTCTGTCATCGAAAGCGTAAAGAAGAAGGAGAACATCCTGCCTTTACTCGAACGCTCGTTGAAGCGTATTGAGGACAGTACCCTCGGACAGGACAGCGAGGAAGACTTCGGCGGACTGTTCTCTGACATCGACCTTGCTTCACCTAAGTTGGGCAAGACTGCCGATGACAAGAATACTTTAGTCAGCAATGTTCTTCTTGCACTTGATGATATTGACTTTGGCGTGGAGGCGTCGCAGGAGATCGACATTCTCGGCGATGCCTACGAGTATATGATTAGCCAGTTTGCCGCTGGTGCTGGCAAGAAAGCTGGTGAGTTCTACACTCCTCAGGAAGTAAGCCGTATCTTGGCTGAGATCGTAACCATCGGTCACGCTCGTCTGCGCAATGTCTATGACCCTACTTGTGGTAGTGGTTCGCTGTTGCTCCGTGCAGCAAGCATCGGTCATGCAAACGAGATTTTCGGACAGGAGAAGAACCCTACGACCTACAACTTGGCTCGCATGAATATGCTTCTGCACGGCATCAAGTTCAGCAACTTCCGCATAGAGAATGGCGATACTTTGGAGGCTGATGCTTTTGGCGATACTCAGTTTGACGCAGTGGTAGCAAATCCTCCGTTCTCAGCCGAATGGAGCGCTGCCGACAAGTTCAACAACGATGATCGTTTCAGCAAGGCAGGACGCTTAGCACCACGCAAGACTGCCGACTATGCCTTTATTCTCCACATGATATACCACCTCAATGAGGGTGGCACAATGGCTTGTGTCGCTCCTCATGGTGTGTTGTTCCGTGGCAATGCCGAGGGCGTAATCCGCCGCTTCCTCATAGAGAAGAAGAACTATGTGGATGCCATCATCGGTCTGCCTGCCAACATCTTCTATGGCACAAGCATCCCGACCTGTATCTTGGTGTTCAAGAAATGCCGTAAGGAGGATGACAACATTCTGTTTATTGATGCCAGCAAGGAGTTTGAAAAGGTCAAGACCCAGAATAAGCTCCGTCCGCAACACATCCAGAAGATTGTAGACACCTACCGTGAGCGCAAGGAGATAGAAAAGTACAGCCATCTCGCCACACTGCAAGAAGTGGCTGAGAACGACTACAATCTCAACATTCCTCGTTACGTTGATACGTTCGAGGAAGAAGAACCTATCGACATTCATGCTGTCATGAAGGAAATCAAGGAGCTGGAAGCCAAACGAGCCGATCTTGACAAGGAGATTGAAGGCTATCTGAAAGAGCTGGGATTGGTTGAATAAACAAAAAAAGGACTGACAATGAAAGGTTACGCAAAACCATTACATGAATTTATAGAAGGTCATAAAATCCAATTTGTAATACCTGTGTATCAGCGTAATTACGATTGGTTGATTGACAACTGTGACCAATTGTTTAGTGACTTGGTAAAACTAAGCCGTTCAAACAGATGTTCGCATTTCTTTGGCTCTATTGTTACATCATCTGCGGATAGCAGCTACAATAGATTGGTGATTGATGGTCAACAGCGTTTGACCACCATTTCACTTCTTTTGTTGGCAGGTATAAAAGCTGTGAAAGCTGGTGCTATTGAGATTAGCGAAGAGTCAAAAATAGACGAAGCATACGAAGTCTTCTTAAAAGCTAAGTTCTGTAACTCTGAGCGTAAAATCAAGTTAGTTCCCATAGAGAATGACCGTATCGCTTACGATAAGATATTCAATGAAGAAGATTCTTTTGATGAAGATTCTAAGGTTACTCGCAACTATCGCCATTTCTATGATTTGTTGACGAGAAAACCGCAAGCACTCTCTTTCGACCAATTGCTTGATGCAATAGAACGATTGCAAATCATATCAATAGAGTTAGATAGTGATGATGATGCCCAGCTTATCTTCGAAAGTCTGAACTCTACAGGCTTGGCTCTTACTGAAGCAGACAAGATACGCAACTATCTCTTGATGTCTTTGACACCAGAGGAGCAGCATATGTGTTTCAAAAACTACTGGCAAAAGATAGAACAGGCAACCGAGAACCAACCAACAAAGTTCTTGCGTGACTATCTCACCATTCAGCAACAGTTACAGCGTCCTGTCCGTCAGTCAAACATCTACTACGAATGGAAAAAGTATATGGACGGACATGACCGAAAGGAAGAATTAGTCAAGATGCTTGATTATGCGCACTACTATCAGCAAGTGACAGAGGCAAAGCTATCTACGGCAAAACTTTCAGAAAAGATGCGCCACATCTGTAATATAGAAACAGATGTGACTAATGTATTCTTTATACAATTTTTGAAATATGCCTCTGCCAACAATCTTTCAGAAGATGAGATATTCAAGGTGATTGATTTGGTAGAAAACTATTTGGCAAGACGTATCGTGTGCAATATGCCTGGTAATGCTCTTACTCAGGTTTTCTGCGCTTTGCATAAAGATGTTTTGAAAAGCATAGAGGAATATAGTTCTGCTAATGTTGAACTTGGTAACTCATATTCTGACATATTGACTTACCACATCATGCGTCGTGATGGTAACTATCAATTGCCAAGAGATATGCAATTCGTGGAGTCAATCAGAACACGTGACGCTTATCACATGTTGAAGCCATTCCAGATTTTCCTCTTTGAACGATTGGAGAACTCTGTGCATGGTGAATATAACGATGTGGCAACCGACATGAAAAAGAAGGATGCCACTATTGAGCATATCATGCCTCAAACGCTCAATGGTGATTGGAAAGCGATGCTTGGAGACAACTTTGAGGAAATACAAGACAAGTATCTTCATACATTTGCAAACTTGACTCTGACTGGTATCAACAGTGAGTTAAGTAATAAGGCTTTTGAGATAAAGCGTGATGGTAAAACCATAGGGAAAGAAATTTACCCTGGATATAAGAACTCAAAGTATCGTTTGACGAAAAGTGTTACCTTGTGTAACAAATGGACTGAAACGGAGTTGCTGAACCGATGCAATGAGATAGTTGCAACATTCTTGCGACTTTATCCATTGCCACAAACAACATTCAAGCCATTGCCCAAACCAGTGGACGAAGCCTCTTTGGACGAAGAAACATTCTCTCCAACAAATAGAAATCTTAAAGGTTTCCGTTTGTTTGGCAATGAGTACAATGAAACTACTTGGAAAGGGATGCTTCTGCAAGTTGTAAAACTTGTGATGGAGCGATACACTGACATCGTTGATACGCTCTATGATGCCGAAGGTTTCTTCTGGTCTGCCAAGCAAGCAGATACAAGATACTGTACAATGATTGCTCCACAAAAATACTTGTGGACTTCAATGGATAATAGAAGTAAACTTCGTTGTTTACGCTTCTTATTTGAAAAATGCGACATAGCCGAGTCAGAATTGGTGCTGTTGCTTGAACCTGTAAAAGAATAGTCGTATGGAATATATAGATTTCAAGAAATTGATAGATGCCCTAACTGCCAAGCCTAAAGAAACGGAATGGCTGGAGTTCAAGCACAATTTTCATTCAAAGGAGGAGATTGGTGAAAGAATCTCTGCCTTGTCTAATAGTGCCTATTTGTGCAACATGCCATTTGGCTATATTGTATTTGGTGTTGATGATGAAAACCATGATATAATTGGCACCGACCTATATGGCAAGCAAAAAATGGTTGGCAATGAAGAACTTGAATCTTGGTTGTCAACTCGTTTGAATCCTCGTATTGACTTCGAGATTATTGACGATTTCGATTATGAGGAGAAAGGTCATGTTTGTATATTTAAGATTCCTGCCACAACTAATCGCCCGGTAAGTTTCTTACATGAGGCATACATCAGAGTTGGCACGATTACTCGCAAGTTGAAGGATTTCCCTGCAAAAGAGGCCAAGATTTGGAAAGGTGGTCAGAAGCCTTTGGAAAAGATTGTCTTGAAGAAAGGCTTATCTGGACAGGATGTTTTCTCTTATCTTAGTGCAGAGACCTACTTTGACATGATGCATTTGCCACTTCCACAAGATACTAATGGCATCTTGGACAGATTCTTGTCTGAAAACCTTATTGTAAAAGATGAGGTTGGCTACAGCATCACCGAACTTGGAGCTATCCTGTTTGCCAAGCATCTTTCTGATTTCGATGGACTGAAACGTAAAATGGTCAGAGTAATTGTCTATAAAGGCAAAAGCAAGATTGAAACAATTCGTGAACAAACTTTCGATAAGGGCTATGCCATAGGCTTTGAAGAAATGGTTGCATGGATAAACAGCCAACTTCCTGCTAATGAAGAGATAGGCTTGGCTCTAAGAAAAGATGCTCGTATGTACCCAGAAATAGCCATTCGTGAGTTGACCGCAAACATGATTATCCATCAAGATTTTGCGGAGCAGGGCTTTCCTATGATAGAAATCTATTCTGATCGTATTGAGTTCTCTAATCCAGGACAACCACTTATCAGCATAGAACGTTTCATAGACGAATATCAGTCAAGGAACGATTCTCTTGCTGACATCATGCGTAGAATGGGTATTTGTGAGGAGAAAGGCAGTGGGATGGATAAAACTATCTTCTATGTGGAGTTATATCAGTTGCCACCTGTCCGCTTCCAACTTCAAGAAACCCGAACCACTGCGACAGTATTTTCTTATCGAAAATTCGCAGACTTGGATAAGTCAGAGCGAGTAAGAGCCTGTTATCAACACGCTTGTCTAAAATACGTTTCAAACGAGAAGATGAATAATCAATCTCTTCGAGCTCGTTTGGGTATTGAAGACAAAAACTACCCAATGGCATCAAGGATAATCAAAGATACCTTGGAAGCTAAGCTGATAAAGGAAGAAAACTCAGAGGGTAGCAATAGGCATAACTATATTCCATATTGGGCATAAGTCATGTAACTACCATGTAACTGGCATGTAACTGAAAGGCTCAAAAAAGCATCAAAGTAAGCTCAAACCCCTTTATAATGGGACATAAAGCATATAACTACCATGTAACTGGCATGTAACTGAGCCATGATTGGTGAACTTAAATTAAGGATTAAAAATGATAACGACAATAAATAACGAACATAAAAAAGTTTATGTCCCAAATCTCAGATTTCCTGAGTTTGAGGGGGAATGGGAGAAATGCAAGCTATTAAAAATTTGTACTTTCTTCTCGGGTGGTACTCCAAGTTCTTCTAACAAAGATTTCTATGGAGGAAATATTCCATTTATTCGTTCTGGAGAACTCCATGCTGATAGTACAGAGTTGTTCATAACACAAGCAGGATTTGATAGCTCTTCTGCCAAAATGGTAGAGATCGGAGATTTATTATTGGCAATGTATGGTGCAACAAGTGGTGATATCGCAGTCTCTAAAATAAAAGGAGCTATCAATCAAGCAATTCTATGCATTAGAACAAAGCAAAACAAGAAATTCATAGAATCAGTTTGGAATAAACACGTTTCAAAAAATCTTAGAAAATACTTACAAGGAGGACAGGGAAATCTTTCAGCTGACATTATAAAAGGTATATCTTTCTCTTTTCCAACTTTAAAAGAGCAAGAAAAAATAGCTAATCTTGTGTCTCTTCTTGACGAGCGCATCGCTACCCAAAACAAAATCATTGACAAGTTGCAGTCCTTAATCAAGGGACTGGAGGACAATTTATTGGATAATCCTTTGTGGGAAAAAACTTATTTACGTTCATTTATGCAATTCTTTTCTACCAATTCGCTATCATGGGAGCAATTGAGTTATGAAGAAGGTGAAATTAGAAATCTACATTATGGTTTGATACACGGTTTTCAGACACGTAGTATTAACTCTGTCTCTTTACCAATGATTAAAAATGAAGCAATACCTAAGCAGTATACATTATGCCAAGTTGGAGATGTTGCTTTTGCAGATGCTTCAGAAGATACTGGCGAAATAGCAAAATCCGTAGAATTTGTTGATACTATTGAAGGTGATACAATCTGTGGATTACATACTATTCATGGTCGTGATATAAAGAATAGAACAGTCGTAGGCTTCAAAGGCTTTGCATTTAATTCTCGTTATTTCCATAACCAAATCAAGCGATTGGCACAAGGAACAAAGGTATTCTCAATAACAGCAAATAACCTTTCTTCTTGTTATGTCTATCTTCCTGATTTTGATACACAAAAAGCTATAGTTAAATTACTGAAAGCTTATGAAGAAAAACTTTTAGTAAGCAAAAGATTGTTGGAACAATATGAAAAGCAGAAGCAATACTTGCTCCGCCAGATGTTTATATAAACATCTGACGAAGCAGATACTGCTTTTGAGTATAGTATAAACCAAGTAGTTTTTTCTCTGTTTCTATTTTACTGGCAATACTCTTCAATATTGAATAAATCCGCTTTTGGCTTTCCAAAGAGGGAAGTTTAATACTTGCCTTTTCAAATTCGGCCTTACAAAGATTGAACCTCGTACTTCCCTGGGCATAAGGATAGACAAACTTACGGAATGGTGTTGAAGAAACATAGTAGGATAAATACGGAGGAAAGGCTATCTCCGCATTTGTGATGTGAATGCCAAAACAGAAACTATTCAAATACACTTTTTCTTTGCCAAGATACACAGAACCTATACCAACTTCTTCAGGAGTCTCTGAGGATAACGTGAACAAAACATCACCATATTCAGCAACATTCTGTTTCTCACCATCTTTGATTGCCACATATTGGAAATCATTTTCATTGATGACATTGTTTGAATACACATTCAGATAAGTTATGAAAGGCTTACCCGAACCAAAGTCTTGTGCAGACTTCCCTGATAGTCCAGAATATGAAGTGCCAAGTTCTGCAAAAGAAGTCATTACTTCATCACCATGTTGAGCATATAATGTGTCATTTAGTCCCTTGATTAAGGACTGCAACTTATCAATGATTTTGTTTTGGGTCGCGATACGCTCGTCAAGAAATGACAACAAGCGGCTTATCTTTTGCTGTTCTTCTATTTGAGGATAGCTCAACTTCAAGTTTCGCAAATCATCATTGTAAATACGGATTATTGTCGTAGAGTTCAATTTCCGCCAATCTACTTTCGCTAAAAGATGATACAGGAAACTATTGCTTATACATTGTGAAGGATTATCAATCCACACAATGTTAGAGTCTTGATAATAAGCATCTTTACCATCATAAATAACACACTTTCCAACAGTTCCTGCACAAGTTATCATAACCTCTCCTTTATGAGGATAGTTGTACTTGGTTTTATAATCATCAAATAACTCCTTTGAAATATAGGCATCAGGTGCGTTTCCGATAGTTCCAATTTTATAAAAAGGAACACCTTCTTCTGTGTTTGTCTGAGAAGCTAAGATACGCTTGCACATCAAGACATTACACAAATCTCCCAACTTGCATTTCTCCCATTCCCCCTCAAACTCAGGAAATCTGAGATTTGGGACATCAGAGACTTATTTTCTCTAATTATATATGTACACCTCCTAAATTAAGGATTACAATGACAACAAAAACAATTAGAGAAATTGCGTTGGCTTGGAAAAGTGACAAGCAACGCTACGTTAAGCAGTCCACATACGCTGCTTATGTGTTAGTTTTGGAGAACCACATTCTGCCATCGTTTGGCGATTGTGAGGCTCTGAGTGAGAAACTTGTGCAGGAGTTCGTTTTGCAGAAACTCAATGGCGGTCTCAGCATTAAGACGGTGAAGGATATCCTGATTGTCCTGAAAATGGTGATGAAGTTCGGAGTAAAGAACGAATGGATGAACTATTGCGAGTGGGACATCAAGTACCCCACGACAGAGACCAACAAGGATATTGAGGTGCTGACGGTGGCACACCATAAAAAGATCCTCAATTTCATCAAACAGAACTTCACATTCCGCAACCTTGGTATCTATATCAGTCTGACCACAGGCTTGCGTATAGGAGAGATTTGCGGTTTGAAATGGTCGGACATCAATACCGATAATGGTACTATCACCGTGAACCGCACCATTGAACGCATCTACATTGTGGAGGGCGAACGCAAGTACACAGAGTTGGTCATCAACACACCCAAGACCAAGAACTCATGCCGTGAGATACCGATGAACAAGGAACTGCTGGCGATGGTGAAACCACTGAAAAAGGTGGTAAACACAGACTTCTATGTACTAACCAACGAGGAGAAACCGACAGAGCCACGCACCTACCGCAACTACTATCATCGACTGATGAAACGCCTTGACATTCCTCGGTTGAAATACCACGGACTGCGCCACAGCTTTGCGACACGCTGCATTGAAAGCAACTGCGACTACAAGACAGTAAGCGTACTACTCGGTCATGCCAACATCACAACAACCCTTAATCTCTATGTTCACCCAAACATGGAGCAGAAGAAAAAGTGCATCACCAAGATGTTCAAGTCTTTGGGAAAATAAGACATTATACCTATATAAGCAAGAGAGTATGTAATAAAAACACACTCTCTTGCATTATCATCTACTACGGAATTTTCTTTTTACAAAACACACATCACTCGGGCAGTGCCGTAACAATCACCACACGATTATGCTCGTTCTTCTCATACGGCTGCGCATTGCAGCCGATACCTTGGGCATCGATGCGTGAGGGAGCGATGCCGTAACGCTCTATGAGGATATTACGCACGCTGTCGGTGCGGCGAATAGATAGCATCAGATTTGTTCGTGCCTTGCCTGTGGCTTTGTCGGCATAACCGTCCAAACGGATGCGGGCAGAAGGGTGCTGCTTGAGATATTCGACGATGTTCTCAAACACTATGTCCTGCTTCTTCGCTGGCTTGGCAGAAGCGTAAGCAAAGCTAATAGAGGCAAGACGGAATGGTTCTTGCTTCTTCGCCATCGGTTTCTCCACGATGCGGTCCTTAAAGACGGGAAGCTCCACTACCCTCTCCACCATATACACCGTGTCGACCACAGCTTCACGACGATGCTTCTTACTGCGCTCCTTCCTGACGTATGGCTTTGAGGCGTTGAAGCGATAGGTCAGTCCGAGCGTTGCACCGAGCGTCGGCTCGTACTTTCTGCCTGTGATGCGACCGTCGAAATGGTCGGGCATGAGAGCCGAACCAATCTCAAGGTTGACATCCATACACTTCAGCACGCTGTACTTGGCAGCGACAGAGAAGTTAGCTGTGAGCGAGTTGGTGTTCGCCGTGCCGCGATAGGCGAAGGCGTGAGCGTAGCCAAATCCTACAGCAGGAAGCACGTCAAACCTGCCCTGACTGCGGAAGAGCAGACGCGAGAGGCTCACCATGAAGTCGGCATGAGCGTTGACGTAACGCAGATAATGACGATAGGTGCCGTTAGGGCGGACCGTCACATTATCTATTACAGGGTCGTGAGGACCATATACGGAACCGTCGGTCTGAGGATCACGCAGATAGAGTCCTTCCGATGTGGACATGCCGTTAAGCGCATAGCCTCCAACCTGCAGACGCAGGGCGTAAGCCGGAGTGATCCACTTGCCCACACCAATAGTGTATGACGGAGTGAGGCGCTTGCCGAAATCCAGCTTGCTGGCATCGCTCGAGAAGATAGTCTGCACACCTCCGCCTGCCTCAACAAACCATCCGTTCTGTGCTGATGCCGGGAGCACAAATATGCACCCCAGCACCAAGCTTATTATAGTTTTCTTATTCATATATACAGACAGTTTTTAGCTTATTCAACAATGACGAAAGAAGGAACGCGAGGCTCGCTGACTGTGCCATAGCTTGCGCCACTGGCAAAGGTGAACACTGAGGGAGCCTGATAGAGATACTTGTTGCGTGTTGAGTAATACTTCAGTGTCACAGGTTCCTCCGCTCCCATGCTGCCGTTTATCTCCATGCGGAAGACATACTCGCCGTTCTCCGCCTGTTCTGCTTTTGCCATGCCGCGACACTCAGTGCCAACGAAGGCTGCCATCACGTCGTCCGCCGTTGCCTGACGGACGATGTTCTGAGGCAATGCCACGCAAGCCGTCATCTTGAGAGGATGCTTGCCTTCGACAACGAGAGGTACGGTGAAGGGCTGCTCTGGCGAAGCCTCCACCTTGCCGTCGGCAAACATAAGACATGCAGGTGCCGTGAACACGTAGTTGTTGCGATGGCTGTAATAGCGTATGTCCACAGCCGCTGACTGTGAGCTGACACCATTCACCACCATCTTATATACGGGTCTGCCGTCCTGCTCGCCCACTACTTCGCCCATGCCGGCGCAGACATTGCCTATGAACGCCGCCAGCTTGTCGCCGCTCTTGTCGGCATAGCTGCCTGTAACGGCGTCAAGGGTGAGGTAAGCGGTCATGCTGCCTTGCGGCACGAAGGTGAGATTCTGCGGCTGTTCCTCAGAACCAACCACCGAACCGCGCTTGCCGATAACGAAGGACTGCTCGGAAACGAACACCTGCTTCTTCTCTGCACTGTAGTAGCGGAACATCACCTGCTCGCCCTCGGCACGTCCGAGGATGTCATAGCAGTAGAGCATATCCGCCTCGCTCTCTACGTGCTTGATGCCGCGGCACTCGTCGCCGACGAAAGCCTGAAGCTCATCGCCAGCGGCTACTGTGAACGGCAGCTGTGCCTTGTCTACCTTCACCCATGCCTTGGTAGGTACGGGGAAGGGACCTGACTGCTCGAAGTCGGGAAAAGCAGGATTCTCGGCTGTGCCGTAAATCTTATCCACCTCATACTTTACGTCTGATGCCACGGAAACGTAGACGCGCTTCGCAGCTGCACTGTAATAGCGGAACTCCACATCGCCACTCTCGCTCGACGGTGCCTTGACATGAAGGAAGAAGAGGCGCACGCCGTCGTTCATCACCTTTTTCGCCACACCGCGACACTCGCCGCCAATGAAGGCTGCCATCATGTCGCCGTCGGCGGCAAGGGTTTCGAGGACGGGGCTGAGACGCACCACGGCGGTCATGCTCATAGGATAGACGCTCTTGTCAGGATCGGTCCACGACGGCACCGAGGCATTGCCAGTGAAGTCGGCTCTCCACCCCGGGGCGGAGGCAGGGGCGACCGCTGCCACTTGCCACGCCGGAGCCTCGCTTACGAAGTCCTCCTCAACCACGCTCCACTGGGGAGCGGGTTGTTGCGGATAGGTCTTGTCGCTTTCCTCGGTGCATTGCACGAAGAGGAAGCCCAATGCGGCAATCAATGAATACTTTATATACTTCATATAGATTTTCTGTTAATATTATTTCTTGATAGCTTTCATCGAGTATACGTTGCCGTCTACAGAGATGCTAACGATATAAACTCCCGAAGGAACCGTGTTGCCGGCGTTCCATGTGATGTCCACATTGCCGCCAGCGTTGCAGTCGTTCCATGTCACGACACGCTTACCGCTCATATCTGTCACGTAGACATCAGCGTAGGCTTCGCGGCCTACCGTAGCGCGTATCTTCAGCTGCGAGTAGAACGGCGACGGATATACATATAGTCCGCCTTCTGTGCCGAGGAAGCTGATGTGCATCGGCTCGTTGATGGTGCCGACATTGCTGTTGGCAGCATAGCTGATGGCGCTCGGTGCCTTGGCGATGATGTTGCCGCCGCGCTCTATCGTCACGTCCACAGCCTCTGGCTTGTCGCCACCCACGGCGAGCATGAAGATGGTTCTGCCGTCGGGCAACTCTATACCCTCGGCATAGCCGCGCGGCTCGCCCCCTACGTAGCTTACGAGGCGGTCGCCCTGCTGCAGCTCTACGCCCTCTACTTCTACAACAGCCGTCATGTTGGCTGAATACGGGAAGTAAGCGTTTATACCGTCAGCGTTCTTGGCAGCTGCCATAGCAGCCTTAGCCTTGCGTCCTACGGAAGTCTTCGACGGATACTGCAGCTGAGCGTCGTCCTGCGACTGGCGCTGGAGCATATAGCCCTTGCCGTTCTCCATGTATGTAAGACTGCCTATCCATCCCAGATTGCCGCTGTACATCGCCATCTGCGTCTGCGACTTCACGATGTCGCCCTCCTTGGCGTCGTAGCCGGCGAGAGCCTCCTTCAGCGTGAAGTTGTCCGAAGGCAGATACGAGATGTAGTTCCAGCGCGGTGTGCCGTCCTCCTTGGCTCCACGGATGGTGAGCTTGTGCGATGTCGGGTCAACCGCCGGTCCTGAGATATGCAAGTTTTGAGGTGCCGAACTGTGTACGAGATACATCTGGTCATTGCCAATTTCGGTGAGCTGTCCCACCCATCCGTTGCGCTTTGTCCACGATGCGAAGCCGTACTGCTCACTCTTCACCTGGTCGTCTGATGTCCACTTGCCGTCGGCAAGCAGCTTGTTGAGGTCAGAGAGCTTGTCGGAAGCGATGTTCGTCGATATCCACGTCCATCCCTCGTTCAGCGTGATGTTCTGCACTCGATAGTCCTTAGCTGTGAACAGCACCGGCTGTGACGGACTGCCCACTACGGCGTTGTTCTCGAAGCTTATAGGCTTCTCGCTCTGTGCGATGTAAGTCTGTCCTGTGCTTGCGTCCCAGATGCGGAACTCAAGGTCGGAGCCATTGACATCGTTAGAGTATACCGTGAGCATGGCGTAATACATATCGTTCTGCTTGTAGTAGCGGTTATTGCAAACGCCTACGCACTTTCCGCCGCTGAACGCAGCGAGCATATCCTCCTCGTCGGAAGAGTACACCTTATTAATATACAGCTTGCCGAAGACAGACATATTATACTTGAAGTCAGCCGGATTGACCGTCCACTCAGGTTTCTCGCCTTCCACCTTAACCGTGAGCTGCAGAGCCTCCACCACGTTGTTGTCGCCACGCAGATAAAGAGTCTCGTCGTACGTACCGATGTTCAGACTCGGGTCGATGGTCAGCACGATGTCCTCAGACGAAGTCGGGTCGATAGTGCCGCTTGCCGGTTCTGCCTCCAGCCATGAAGGAAGGTTCTCTACGGTGAAGTGTTCTATCGAGCCACCCTTGTTGAGTGCCTTCACCTTGAGCGTCTTCTCCTCGTTGAGCTTCTTCACTACGGTGAGAGCCCGGTCGCTCCACTTCAGCTGGTTGCGGTCGATGTATGCGCTCCACGTTATCGGCGAGAGAATCTCGTTGCCGTTCTTGTCGCGCACGCCGTCCACCGTGAACTTCACGATGGTCTTCTCTATGCGTTCGTAAGGCTCCTTCAGATTGATGATGAGCGCGTCGTTGTTCACCACGAAGTCGTAGAGAAGCTTGCTCTCCGGTCCCTTTGCCTTGACCGGTGCAGAAGCCTTGGTCTCTACGTCGCCTCCTACAGCCACAGCGTCAGGCACCTTCTGTGTCGGGTCAGCCTGCTGCTTCTGGTCCATAAGCGAGAACTGCAGTTCCTTCACGCCCTGCCATTCCGTGTATGTCTCGAACGGATAGTAAGCCAGGAGTCCCTTCTCCGCTCCGTCGAGTCGGTTGCTGTTGCCGTTCTCCACGAGCGTCTCGCTCTTGTAGAGATTCCATACACGCACCTCGTCAATCTCGCCCTTGAAGAAGTTGTCGGCTCTCTCCTGCTGCAGATTGTCCGCCGGTGTCCATACACGTGCGCCGAGATGGATGTAAGCCGCTGCTATGCCACCGAGGTCGGCAGCCTCGAAGTAAGTGTTCAGCTTGCCGTCCACATAGATCTGACCGCGTCCGCTTGTGCGGTTTACAGCCACTGCCACGTGGTGCCAGTCGTTGTCTGCGTAGCTGCCGTCGCATGCCACACGCACGCCGTTGTTATGGAATACCAGTCTGCCCTCCTCCAGATTGAGAGCGAAGAGATTGAGCGAACCGCCCATTTCCTCACCGTCGCCACGTCCGTTGGAGATGATGGTGGCCGTCTGCTGAGCCTCGTCAGCCTTGAACCAAGTCTCTATGGTGTAGTCCATGCTGTTGTCTACCACACACGAACTGCCCGAAGAGAGCTTCACGTACTGGTCCTTACCGTTGAACGCCGCTGCGCGACCATCCGGGTTAGCCCATTCGCCGCCTCGCATCTCAAGGTTAGCGCCGTGTGCCTTGTCGGCAAGCACGCTGCCCTTAGCCTCCCACATCGGATAGTAAGCGATGAGATTGCTTTCGGCTCCCGAGAGCATCGTCAGCGAGTTGGTCTGCAGACGTGCCGGTGTCATCACCTTGTCCCAGATGCGCGCCCCGTGCATCCTGCCTGCAAAGTGTCCGCTTCCGTCCACGCTGGCTCCGAACACGTAAGCGCCCTCGCCGTTGTACTCGCCCACCTCAGCCGCACTGATAAGCTGCTCGTAGTTATAGTAAGCCGACACGTTACCCTCATTGTTATACACGAGAGCCACGTGTGCCCATGTGCCCTGCTCATAGTCGAACGCCTTGTCGCTGACGATCGTCTTCTCAGCCACCTTCACCTTCAAGCGGTTGTCGCTCGTCGTCGCAAGCTCTATCGCGCTGTTGGCGTTGCCCTGACTGAAGAGCACGGCGTCCTGAGGCTTGTCGGCAAGTGTCCACATCTCGATGGTGAGATTCTTGCCGCTCCAGTTGCGCTGGAATTCCGACACGAGCACATCGTTCTTGCCGTCCAGACGCACGCTCACGCTATGGTCAGTCTGTGCGCCGTTGCGTATGCCCGTTACCGAGAAGTTGTTGTCTGTCAGCAGACCGTCCGCTATCGGCTCGTTGAACCTGAGCATCACCTCGTCGTTCACCGTCAGCACGCCGTTCGCCGGCTGCGCGCTGCCGAAGAGGCGCGGGTTATACATATCCTTTATGCCCGTGTGCACGGCAGAATAGTTATACACCTCCTCATTGTTTATCATGCTCGTACCCACCGTGCGCAGGTCGTAGCGCTGATCCTGCTGGTCGTCCATGAACCAGCGATACTTTATCGTGCCCGCGTCCGCCGCCTTAATCATCTCCGCGTTCATGCCGTTCTTCACCGCCCGGTCGTAGAGCGTCTCGTCGTCGTAGTAGCTCATGAGCGTCGTCCAGTCGTTGTCGCTGCCCGACGACGGCTTGTACTGCAGCATGATGCGGTGGAAATTGTCATAGTTCACGTCGAAGCCGTCAATCACCACGTCCATGTAATGCTTCTGCACGCCGTTCACCTCCGTCGTTGGCAGCTTCGTGTTGTACGTCCAGTTGTCCGTCGGCTTCTTCAGCTTCACGTCCGTAGCCGAGGGCGTAAAGTGTACGCTGAACGTCACGTCGTCGTAGATGTCGCCCTGGAAGTCAGTCGGGTCGCACTGACACTGCGACTGCAACATCAGTCGCAGATTGTCATAGTTCATCACCGAACCCTTGCGCACCTCTAACGTCTTCGTCAGCGTTCCCCCTGCCGGCACGAGCAACGCCCTGCCGTTGCCGATCGGCGCGCCGTCCATGAGCAGCTGCGCTCCGTTCGGATTGCTGCCGTCGTCGATTACGAGGTTATACCAGTTGTCGTCCTGCGACTCCGAGTTGTTGCGCAGATAGAGCGTGAAGTAAGCCGACTTGCCCGAAGGAACATTCTCTACGAAGTCCTTCTCGACGGTTATCTCCGGCACCTCCATCTGAACCGTTGCCTCATCTATCACGTGCTGCCCCGGCTCGTAATACTTCGTCTTGTATTCGCCCTCGTAAGGACACGACGTCGCACCGCCACGGGTCTTGAAGATGAACGTAGAGAAAGTCCCTCCATCCTCATTCTTCATATCCTTGTACTTGATGTACTGGTCGCCATCCTTATATCCTGCCTCGCGGCAAACGTCTACAGAGAGGTAGTCGGAGCCCTCCTCCGCAAGCACGTAACCCTTACAGTGGCGTGCCGTCTCCTCGGTCGAGAACTCGCCGCCGTGTTCAGTGGTAAAGCTCTCGTCTACAGTGAGCACCATACCAGTGCCGTTGAGTGTCCATCCGAAGTTGTTGGTGAACTGAGCGCCAATCAAGATCGAGAAGCGTTGAGTCTCCGAACGTCCAACCTCATACTCCTCAGAGTATTCATAAGAAGCACCGCCCTGGAACGAATGGTTCTGCATGAGCTCTGCCTTCACCTTCTGCTCCTCGTTGTTGCGAAGCTGCATCTTCCAGTTGTCAATCGACTGATTGAGGAACATGATAGTATCCTCCTTCAACGGCTGTCCTGCAGGAGCGTAAATCTTGTAACTCGGTCCGTCTGTCGGGGTGTTGGCATTGGCACCCTTAAACACCTTGTCGTTGTTGCTCTTGCCGAAGTTAGGATCGTCTACAGCAAGCTTAGAAACGTAAACAGGCTTCTTGGTATTGTTAGCCATAGCCTGGAAGTCGACACCTTCAGCCTGCTGATGCAGCAACTTGTTGCGTACATCCTCAAGTTTAGGCAACAGCACCTGCTCTATGTGTACCTGCGGATAGGTGAACATTGTGCCGTACTTCTGCGAGAGTCCAAGACCTGTGGTCTTGACAAGCAGATACTCGTTGCTTTCAGGAGTAACACTGCCGAACAGTTCGTATTCGGTAGGATTGGCGAGATACATCTCACGTGTAGTAACGGCGATGTTTTCGGTCTTGCCCACGCCGATATTAGTAGAATAGCCTACGAAGAGGTCGCCGTCGCTTCCCACATACTGCGGGTCGCTACTTGTCTCGAAGCGTGTGGTAGTGGTCATCGTCTTAGTGTCAGAGTCAGTACCACCGATTGTCTCACTGTGAGAAGCGCCGAATGAGAATTCGTTCTTCACATCGTTCTCGTTCACCACTCCGGCACCAAGACCGGTGAAGGTGATGACCTTGGCACCAACCTTTGCCTCGTTGTTCAAGACTCCCTCGTTAGTGACATTTCCCTCATACGTACTTGTAGAAGTAACTGTCACGCCCTTCTCAAGATAAGCATACGAGTTGCTTCCCGGCGGGTCGCGCAGCACGAAGAGCACCTTGTCCGGTCCGTTCGTTACGAAGTCCGAACCTAAAGTCTTTGCACCAATTACGATAGCCTTAGTGTTGCCCTTGCCGTCAAAGCCACCCTTCCAGTTGATTGTTGTAGAAGATGTGCTTTCGCTGTTTTCGCTGTAGGTCATATCCATAGCGGCAGAGCGCAGAGCCGAGGTCATTTCCGGATTGTTCACCTGGAATGTCCATTCTGCCTCACCCTTCTCGTCGGTAGTGATGTCTTCTTGTGTTCCGTACGCAATGTCGCCTCTACTGAATGACAGCTTAGCCTCAGGCGTTGGCACGATGTCTTCCTTAACGCCATCCTTACGTCTGCCGTCCTTATCCTTATATTCGTACACCTCCGCTGTGGTGATGTGATAAGTGACGTATTGTCCCTGCTCATACACCGGCACGCCGAGTGTGTAAGGCTGTGCAGCATTGTCAGGATCGTAGGTCTTCACCTTTATGGTCTTTGTCTGGTCGAGGGTAGCAATGCTGAGTTCTTCCTTTCCGAAGAAGTCCTGAAGCTTACCCTTCACCTTCTCCTTCACGATGATTGACGGAGTGTAGCGCTTGATGAACTGCTGCTTCTTGTTGTAATATACGGTGTCACTGCAATTGACAAACTTACCCTGCGTAGAGATAGAGTCGACATAAGCATTCACCTCGCTCTGCTTTGCAAACTCGTTGCTCAGGTTGAGGTCTTCGCCACTGCCCGGGATGTTGTCATGGCCGGGCACCACTACATTAATCTTATACTTCTCAGGAATGAGGTCGGCAAAGAACTCACCCGTCTCGGCATTAGGATAAATCGTAATCTTGTTGCCCTCGTACACCACGCGGTTGTCGTACTGCTTCTTGGCATATACACCCTTGAAGTGGTTGAGGGTTTCCTCGTGCTTAGTGGCGGTCATTTGGTAGGCATCGTTCTGATATGTAAGCTCGATGCGTACGTCGTCAGCGAGGTTGTTCTTCGAAAGCGAGTGGCCCACGGGGAACGCTTCCTGCTTGGTGCCGCCGGCAACACGTCCGATGTAACGTACGGTTGTAACGTCAAATATTTCGAATCCGTTGTCGTCGTCCTGATAGTTGCGGTCGGTGCCGTCGCTGTTGGTCAGCTTGCCGCCGTTCTCAAACGTATGGTTGGCAAGCACAGCCTTCACCTCGTGCTGTCCTACGGGTACGCTTATGGTGAACTGTCCGTGAGCGTCGGTCTTCACGATGTTGCTCTTGCCGTCCATAACGGTGACTCCGTCCACGGCGAACGACACTCCCTCAACGGGCACGTTGCCACCCTTGTACATCACCTTACCCGAAATCTTGAACGACGACTTGTCCGTGAAGTTCACGGTGTGGCTCTGTGCCTGCGAGTTGATGAGGCGCAGCTCCTTTGCCGATGCAAACTGATGTATGCCGAGTGTCGGCACAATCATATACGTAGTTCCGTTGCCGGTGTAGGGCAGCGAACGAATCTGATAAGAACCGTCTGTAGCTGTGTAGCTGCTGTAGCCGAGCTGTGCGAAAGTAGGAATGTCTTTCGAACTGGTCGTAACATTCGTAGCCACACCATGGTTCATGTTGTACTTAGTGCCCTTGTACGAGATGTCGTAGAAGGCGTCGTCAACCGAATAGTCGAAGGTGTAGTAAGCCTGCAGACCGTCCTCATTACCTACGAGGTAGCGGTTGTAGTCGCTTGCGATGGTGTCAGCATTGAGCGCCTTGTTCCACAGACGCACCTCGTCTATGGCTCCTTCGAAGCCTTCGCCCATCACCACCTTATTGTTATTGCCCGTAATCTGAGCCGTACGCTCGGCTTCTGCCACAACCAGTCCGTTTACATATATATAAAGGTGTGTGTCGTTTGCCACGGCTGAGAGATGCACGAACTGTGCCGAAGAAGCATAGTCGCTGAGCTTCTTCGGAGTCTTCAGCGTCTGAGTGCCAGCTGTGAACTCAATCTTCTTGCCGTTATACGCCAACTTGTACATGCCCGGTTTCTCGATGATGGTGCCTTCCTTGGCTGCTCTCACCCATGCCTGAAGCGTAACTGCTTGCGTGGCGTCATTCAGAAGCTGGTCGTTGTCGACGGTAAGATTAGACGCTCCGCTGAACACGTACGACTTGCCCGGAACGCCCGAACCTTCCGTAGGCTCAGCGCTAACCTTTGCGCCCGACACAGCCTGGCCGCTCTCGAACGTCACGCGTCCGTAGATGTCACCCGTCGGTGTGCGGAAACCAACGTCAGTAAGTTTCTCGTCGCTCTCAATCAGTTTGCCCGAACACATCACCTGTCCGCGTATGCGATAATCGTAGACGATGCCAGGTATAGCATTAACGTCGTTGTAGTAGTAGTCGTTCTGAGCCTCGTTGCCCTCGGTAACGGCTATCTGCTTATAGTCTGCATCGGGAGCGCCATGCTCCTTGCGGTTGATGACGAAGCGCTCAAAGTTGCCCTTGCTGCTCCACGCCAGTTCAACGCGGTCTGAGTAGTAGCCCTTGCCGGCTGTGAACGCAACAAGATTGCCTATGCTTGTGGGCATGATTGACTCAGGCGCAGCCACTGTAGGTAGTGTGCCGTAAGCCTCGGTAGGCTTCACCGTGAGGCGGTAACGATATTCGTTGCACACCATTATCATGTCGTCAACATACTTGCCGCTGAGGAATTCTTCCTTCGACAGCTCGATGTTGTCGGTAGTGTTGGTTGTTACGTTGATACGTGTAATCACCGCTTTGGTGCCCGAACTCCAGATGTCGCCCTCTGTCTGCCAAGTGATAGTGGCAGTCTTGGCTTCCTCGTCCAGTACGGCATGTACAGAACCTGCTGTAACATTGCTGTGCTTTGCAGAAGCCGATAGAGAAGTATGCTTACTGAAAGCGTTGTTCCACACGTCAGAGTTGCCTGTATGCGAACGCTTAATGCTGAATTCATAATTCAGACTCTTGCCTAAAGGTACGTCAAACTCATAGCTGTATGCTGTCTTACCAGCCATATACTTGATATTCTGTGTGGTTGTCTCCACAGCATTTGTAGCCCGATCAGTACTCTTGATTGTGAGCACCATGTCGTCATCAATAAAGTTCTGCGTCTGAGCCGCACTGAGATTCCAGTTCACCTTCGCCTTGCGCGTCACCTTATCATAGTTGGCGCTGATTTCCTTCACCTGCGGATAGGCAGGGCGCGTGTGGCTGTCACTGAGCGTAGAGTATGTCACCTGTTTGTTATAGCTTGGCGTATACTTCTGCTTCACCTTATAGTCGGAGAAGTTGTCAAGGCTCATCTTGTCAGTCGGAACGAAGAACGAACCGCTTGTATTGCTTGCACTGACCGAACCTATTCCGCTTATTTCCTCTCCCGCCGAGTTGCATAAGACGAAAGAACCGTAGCTATCAATGGAATAGTCGGAAGCCTTTCCGTCTTTCTTAAAAAAGATGATGTATCCAGGAGTACGGTTCAACACGTAATATCTGCCACCGGTTATCACGGTTTTCGTACAACCATAATTTGTTTTTATGTTAACCGTATGGGTAAGATTATTATCGTCGCTGCTTCCTCTACGCCACCATTTACCAGTGTATGTAACGCTCTCGCTCGAATTGACTTGCTTCAAAGGAATGATAAGTCTTAAATAATATGCTTTCTTACCATTGGTCGGATCTGTCAATTTGCCCAGCCATTGAACATACTTGTAATCGATTCCGGTAACTTGGTCGCTACCAACCTCAAGACTCGTCCATTCATTTTTGGGTCCTCTAAGTTTGATTTCCTTACCTGCTACATTCACAGTGAGATAACCATCATCGCGGCAGAATCCACAATGACCATTACCGCTGCCACCCCAATCTTGATATACGCGGATATCAAGTTCAAGAGTAGCATTAACCGGATTGAACCGTTGCTTAATCCAAGCATTGTTCCAATCGTCTGCCGACGCCTTCTGCACTGAGAACGCCATCAGCATCACGACACAAAGGAAGAACTGCATGAATCTTCCTGCGGACGTTCGCATGGAACGCCGCGTAGAAACAGAATTGCCTGCAAACCGCCTGTCCAGATAAGGAGGAGGTTGCTGAAGTCTTCTTCTTTTCATTTTAATGATGTTTTAGAGTTATTGATTAATTTATATTATGTGATTTCGTTTCACATTACAAAATTAGACTTTTTTATTAAAATTAAGTGTCTGATTGCTGCGTCGCTGTGTCTACTTCCAACAAAAAAGGTGTCCACTTCGTATGAAGTAGACACCTTAACAGTGTGTATCTTAACGGGCTATCATGCTTGCTTGTCTCGCCAGGCGATAGGCGTGCATCCCTCTTTCTCCTTAAACACTCTGTAGAGATAGGAGCGTGAAGAGAAGCCACATTCGGAGGAGATGATGTCGTTGCTGAAGTCAGGATTTTCCATCATCATCTTTTTGGCTGCATTGAAGCGTATCTCGCTAAGCCAGATTCGGAACGTTGTGTTCTGACACTGGCTGAAGTATTGCGACAGCTCGGTTTTGTTGATTTCGAGCAAATTTGACAATGTCAGCATATTGACTGTGCAGTCCTTATAGCCTAAGTCGGCACACCAATGGTCGAGGGCAGACCGGATGAAGGCAATTCGTGAGGTAGGTAGCAGTTTGGAGGTTTGCTCACTGCCGGTCTCAGGCGCAGACTGCTGCACGTCACACTTGACAGACTCTTCCTCGCTTTCAGCGTTGACAGCATCGGCGGTCAGATTGTTGCCTCTTTCCTTATCCAACAGTTCTTCAGTTGGAACATAATTGAAGCCGAGCGCCACAAAATTGACGATGAAGAAGAGCGTGGCTACGAGTCCGAAGGGACCTATTATATATAGCGACTTAGTAGAAAGGATGGCAAACGGGATGATGGTGGCTGTGATAAAGAGCAGCGTAAGGCATGCATAAGCATATCGCGTGAAAGGGCGCATGTCGGTGGCTGTCATCGTCTCAAGGAGCTTCTTCCGCTTGTTCATCTCTATTATTATCATGTATATGCAGTAGACAATATTGCCCCAAAAGAGAGCAAGCATCACGTAAAGCCATGCGCCAATGTTCAGGGAACCGCTAAAGCTGTAGCCCACAGCGAAGGCGGCAAGCATGGCGGCGTATACGGCGGCGCAGATAAGGTTCATCTTACGGCGCTTGGTATGGGTAGCCTCAACGTTGTAGATAGCCATCGCGAAAAGCGTAAAACAAGGCTGATAAACCAGTATGTTGATAACAGCACCTAAGTATGTGCTCGTGGCGCGGAAGCCATAGTGCATCTGCAGGAAGAAGTGTGCTGCCATCAAAAGCAACGCCGAGGATATCATCCAGCGCGAATACTCGTACCGCCGATTTGTCCATCTTACGTGAATACGCGTGACGGCAATGAAGAATGCGCTGATAAGCATTAATATCAGACATGCAAACTGTAACAAATATAGCATAGTATGTAATTTTTGTATGTACGTATCAACAAAGATACACGCTGCAAAGATAGTGCAAACCGAAGGCAGAACATCAAGCTTGCTTGAGTGTTATGCTGAGGTGCAGCCTATCTTCTGCAAAGATAGTGCAAACCGAAGGCAGAACATCAAGCTTGCTTGAGTGTTATGCTGAGGTGCAGCCTATCTTCTGCAAAGATAGTGCAAACCGAAGGCAGAACACCAAGCTTGCTTGAGTGTTATGCTGAGGTGCAGCCTATCTTCTGCAAAGATACGCAAAAAAAACGTATCCGTATATGTGTTTAACAATTATTACTGCTCAAACGCATATCTGTTTGAAAAAGAGTCAGTAACTTTGCACCTTCACACACAACAATAACATTACTAATGAAAAGGAAACATAATCCGAAACAAATCAGCACCGTATTTTCGGTAATCATGTGCACGTTTGCCATCGCCCTACAGACAGCAAACGCTAACCCTATCAGCCCGCAAAAGGCGGCGCAGATCGCAAAACGATTCATAGAGAAACAATGTGGAATGAGATCAACATCTCAACACCTCACCACCTCACCACCTCACCACCTCAACACCTCAACATCTCACCCCCTCACCCCCTCACCCTACTACCTCTTCAACGCTGCCGACGGTCGCGGCTTCGTGATCGTTGCCGGCGACGACGCTATGGGCGAAGTGCTCGCATACAGCACGGAGCACACGCTCGACACGCTCAACGCCAACCCTTGCGTGAAGCTGCTGCTCGAAGGCTACAGGCAAGCCTACCAGGCGCTGAAGGAGGGAACAGTCGTAGCACACGCTCCCTCACGCACCGGACTCTTCACCAAGACCGTCACACCCCTGCTCAAGAGCAAGTGGGGACAGTCCGAGCCGTACAACGAGCTCTGCGGCTATCCATACACGGGCTGCGTGGCTACGGCTATGGCGCAGATAATGCGCTACCACCGCTGGCCGGCACAGGGCAAGGGCGAGAACGGCTACAAGGTGGCTGCCTATGACGACGACGTGTACGTCGACTTCTCTCAGTCGCACTACGACTGGGCGAACATGCTCGACGACTACCGCTATCCCGTGCAGCCCACGAAGGAGCAGCGAGCTGCCGTGGCTCTGCTCATGAGAGACTTCGGCGTCGCATCGTTCATGCAGTACACCCCCGCACTCAGCGGCACACAGGGCGTGAACGCATACAACGCCCTGCAGAAGCACTTCGACTACACCGCGGCTTACGTGACAAAGGCGATGGAGGGCGCAACACGCTTCTCCGAGATACTGCGCGAGGAACTGCTGGGCGGCTGCCCCGTCTACCTGGAGGGTCGCCCTGCAGGCTCAAGCTCGGGCCACGCCTGGGTTACCGACGGCTTCGACGAGAACGGACTCTTCCACATGAACTTCGGATGGGACGGCGGCGGCGACGCCTACTTCTCGCTCACCAACCTCAGCCTGCAGGAGACGGGCGACGAGTTCGGCAACAAACCCCTCGCGTTCAACCGCGCCATCACCGCCATACTCGCCCACCCGAACAACGGCAAGTATCCCGCAATAGACCCCGGACTGCTTGAGAACATGCCGCAGCTGATGTTCAACGAGGGCGGCACGTTCACGATGAAGGATGCCGCAGACAAGGCGTTCGACGCACACAAGGAGCAGACCATAGAGATGTCGTCGTTCGTAAACAAAGGCAAGGCGTTCAAGGGCGACGTGGGCGTGGCTATATACGACGCAGAGGGCAACTTCAAGAGCGTGGCTTACTCGGACGACCACGCTGGCGGCGGATTTACGCAGCGCATCTTCGGCGACTACGGTGGCAGCATGGGCACCGACAACCTCATGGTGCACACACTCTCTACGAAGGTCAGCTTCGACGGACTTGCAAACGGCTACTACCGCCTCGTGCCCGTATGCGCAGCTATGGGCGAAGACGGAACATGGGGCGACTTCCTGCGCATGAAGAAGGCTCCGACAATCGAGGTGGAGCTCACCGACGGCAAGGGACGCATCTCCGAGACCTGCTCTGCGGAGGATGTCGTCTTCCAGCTTATGAACCAGCCACGCCTCTCTGCCAGTGCGGAGCAGGGCGAAAGCATATACGCCTACTTCAACCTGAAGAACCTCAACGGCGTGCCACGCGACTGCTATCTGCGCGTGCAGCTGCTCGACGAGGCTAAGCAGGTGGTGCTGAACACACGTGTCGACCAGCTGACGGAGATTGAGGGCTTCACCGAGATGGAGATACCCGTTAAGCTCTCGATACCCACCGACCTCGCCCCGGCACGCTACGAGGTGAAGCTCGAGGCGACACGCGACCAAGAGGAGACCGACTTCTACCCTATCAACAACATACACGACAAGGATGCAGCTTACATCGAAGTAGTGAAGGCTGAGGAGAAACCGCTCATGGCAAAGGTGGAGGTGTTCTTCAGCGACAACTCGGAGCAGAAGGTGGAGTCGGGCAGCATCGACATGTCGCAGACCGCACTGTTCAAGATCGGCGTACTGCTGCGCACTAACGAGAAGCTCTCATATGAGGGTCACGTGAAGATGATGTGCGAGGATGTGGAGCTCTGCGAGACGGTGGCTGTCAACGGCATCGACGACGACGTGACAGTGTCTTCTGCCTTCGACATTCCGCTCTACAGCTACTGGCTGCGCAAGAACAGTGTGCCGTTCGAGGACGGACATATATATAAGGTGATGATGATGGGCGCGAAGAACGGCGAAGACATGGAGCTGAAGGTGGCAGACGCGCCAGCAACATACATCAAGCGCGAGGGCGACGTGCTCACACTCACCCACGACATACCAACCGGCATTGAGTCGGCTGCGGCTTCTACCGTAAGCGTGAGTCGCGAGGGCTCGCAGATTGTTGTCACCGGCGAAGGCATCAAGAGCGCAAGCCTCTACAACGTGAGCGGCGAGCTGATCACCACCTCACCATCTCACCACCTCACCATCTCACCATCTCAACACCTCACCATCTCAACATCACACCTCACCCCCGGCGTGTACGTGCTGCGCATAGAAGCAGGCAAGCAGACACATGTCTA
>OGNP01000218.1_pt1 | contig 39881 bp, 34 predicted proteins | sample 1573531 | NCBI WGS metagenome assembly OGNP01 (sample SAMEA2581984, study PRJEB24529) | metagenome | biome: Human gut stool | place: China | collected 2011 | reverse complement strand
TCTATCTCTCTTTTCTTTTTTCTTAATTTTGTCCAATATCTATTGTAGCACTACACCCTCCTCACTAAAATCTCTCCCCCACATCTTGCAATTTACCTCAAAATGTGCTATCATTATCTCTATAGGGGGTCTTATCCATGAAAAAACTCTTTTCCGTAATTTTTATGAACTTTTTCGGCTTCGACATGATAATTTTCTTGGTTGCAGTCGCGACCGCCCTCGTCTTTTATCTCACTAAAAAATCGGCTGATGTTCTCTACAACAAGCTTCATCTTAACATCTTCGTTCCCGACTCAGGTGCTTCCCGCCGTCAGGCTGACAGCGATATTTCGGACATTCGTGAAACAGATATCGTTTCTATGCGCAACCGCACAGGAAGCCTTTATTCTCTGTTCGTAAATCTCACAGGGATTTTCCCTCTCTTGGGTATCCTCGGCACTGTTATCTCCCTACTCGGTATGGTGGGCGATATGACAAACGTTCAGGATAATTTCTATGGCGCTTTGACCTCCACTTTTTGGGGACTTGTTTTTGCTATAATCTTCAAATTTCTTGACGGCATAATCTCCGCAAAAATAGAGGATAACGAGAAAAATGTTCAGCTCTATCTTGAAAGAAACAACGCTGAACATTCCCAAAGCGGTGAACAGCCATGAATGGTTTCAGGAAAAATAAGGGCATAGTCCTTGAGCTGACTTCCCTGCTCGATGTTATCATGATAATGCTTTTCTGGGTCATGACCGATGTTTCCGCATCTGCCGACAGTCAGAAAGAGGACGCAAAAGCTCAGGTGCAGGCTGTCACTCAACAGCTTGAGGAGCAGAAGCAAAAGTCCGCTGACGAGCTTGAAAAGCTCCGTGAGAATATGCAAAAGCAGATAGATGAAGCCTATAAAAAGGCTGAGAACATTAACAGCAATGCCGCAAAAAATCAGCAGGCGCTTGACGGCTACACTCAGGGTATGCTTATCTCACTTGATATGCGAAATGAAAACGGCACTGACAAGCTGTATATTTCCCGAAATGATGAGGATATTATGACCGTGACCCCTGATGAAGACATCTCAGGCAGGCTCATATCTCTTTTTGAAGGACTCGGTGCGGCAGACGGTGAAGTAATGCTTGCGGCAGTGGTCTATGACGGTGACGCTGTGCTTTATCGTAACATGAGAATAGTTGAAAACGCTGTGCAGGCTGTGTCAGACAAATACGAAAATGTTTACTTTACATACATAAACACTTCCAAATAGAAAGGACAATAAAAATGAGTATTCAGAACGATGTTGAAAAGCTCTACCGCAGTGACCTTGAAAAACAAAGACAAAAGCAGAAAAAGAAAAAGAAGAAAAAGCTTCTTGGTATCATGCTGATCGTCATTATCATTGCGGCGCTTATTCTTATAATGCAGTATCTTGGACTTGGACTGGGCGGTGGAAAAGGCGAAGGCTCAGGGGACGGCAAGGACGCAAGTGCTTCCTCCAATGAAGCTTCCGTTACTACCACAACAACAGCAGCTCCAAAGGAATTTTATGACATCAAGGTTTCAGGAAGCACTTATATAATTGATGAGCGTGTGGTAGATCTTAAAAGTCTTGTTTCCACAGTGAAGCTTATGAGCGACAATGTTATCGTAAGGATAACAGACGACAACGCAACAAAGAACGCTATGGATGACTTGAAAAAGGCTCTTACCGACGACGGCAGAGAGTTCACAGAAACAGTTCTTGACAATTCCGCTTTGGATAACAGCATGGCAGATACAACATCTGAAGCCGTAAGATAAAAACTGTAGGGGCGAACATCGTTCGCCCGTTTTCTGCATAATTTTAAAGGATACAGATATAAAATAAAATTGGGGACGGTCAAGCCGTCCTCTTTTCAGAAACAGAGGTAATATCATGCTTGGACTTACTTTAGAGGGCGGAGCCAGCAGAACGGTCTATTCCTGCGGAATAATGGACGCTCTGCTGGAGGATAAAATAATAGCCGATTATGTTATAGGCGTTTCGGCAGGAGCAGCTTTCGGTGTTTCTTACTGCTCAGGGCAGATAGGCAGAAATCTCCGCCTTGCAACTGAGTTCATGGGAACAAAGAAATACATGGGTGCAAGACATCTTATCGACCCCAAAAATCGATGCTACTATAACCTTGATTATGCCTACAATGTTGTGCCTAATGTTGAGCTTCCCTTTGATTATGAAGCCTACAGAAACTTCAAGGGCAGATTTTGTGCAGTTGTTACAAACGTAAAAAACGGCAAGGCTGAGTACATGGACGTGCCAAAAGATGACACCCACTGGAATTTGCTTAGAGCCACCTGTGCTCTTCCTCTGCTTTTCCCTGAGATAGAGATAAACGGAGAAAAATATATGGACGGCGGTATATCAGATTCAATACCATATATGCAGGCAATAAAAGCAGGCTGTGACAAAAATATCGTTGTGCTGACCCGACCAAAGGGCTATGTTAAGACCCAGGAGCCTGCCACAAAGCTTGCCATGAAATATTATCACAAGTACCCTGAGTTTGCCGAAGCCCTTGCCACAAGAGCCGAGAGATACAACAAATGTATCGCAGAGCTTATGGAGCTTAAAGCGGAGGGGAAAGTCTTTGTTTTCACACCAAAGACCACCTTTGGAGTAGGCAGGACTGAGGGCGACCCTGCAAAGCTGAAAAGGCTTTATGATTACGGCTACGCCCACGCAAAATGGGCAATGGACGATCTGAAAAAATATCTTTGCAAGTAGGAATGAGGTAATAAAATGTCATACAAGCTGCCGCTTTTTGCTGCCGCCGCATTTCTGGGCGGTTATATGCTTATTTCAAACAGACAGCTAAGGGTGAACGAATATGAGCTGAAAGTATCAAAGCTTCCTGAAAGCTTTGCAGGCAAAAAGATACTTCTTCTTGCAGATCTTCACAAGAAGCGTTACGGGGATAATTTCAACAATCTGGTAAATTCCTGTATTGCCGCCGAGCCTGACTTTATTTTCTTTGCAGGTGATCTTTACAGCCGTGATGAAACGGACATGATACCGAAGCTTGCCCTTATGAAAAGGCTAAAACATATTGCACCGACCTATTATATTTTCGGTAACCATGAAACTGACAACATGGACAATGCCGAAGCCCTTGCTTTGAAACTAACCGAATGTGGAGTACACATTCTGAGAAACAACATGGAGCAGATAAAAATAGGCGAGGATCACATCAATATATACGGCACTCAGCTTCCCCAAAGATTTTACCGCAACGAAGATTTTTCACATCACGACCTGCCGCAGATTACAAAGGACGAGCTTACAAAGCTTTTAGGCGAGCCCGACAGGAGCGAATGTAACTTTTTGCTTTCCCACACACCGCTGGCGTTCCGTGCTTATGCGGACTGGGGAGCAGATGTGACGTTTTCGGGTCACTGTCATGGGGGAGTTATAAGATTGCCTTTTATTGGCGGAATACTTTCTCCCGAACGGAAATTCTTTCCACGATACACAAAGGGCATTTACGAACTTGACGCTGAACAGGGATTGGCAAAGCTTGCTGTCACGGCAGGACTTGGTAAATTCAGGCTGAATAATCCCTCGGAAATAATGATTTGCACACTTGAAAGGCAGGAATAAATATGTTTCAGAAACAATTTGCAGAATATTTTGACAAGCACATGGAGGAGATCCTTCGTGACCTAGACGAGATTATTTCTATTGAGAGCGTTGGTGACATAAACGCCCCTGTTAAGCCATTTGGCGAGGGTTCTCGCAAGGCTCTTGACTGGGGAAAGGCTTATCTTGAAAAGCTCGGCATGACAACAAAGGACTTTGACGGCTATGCTGTTCACGGTGATTTTTACCAAAATGGGGAATGTAAGCTTGCTGTGCTTTCACATCTTGACACTGTTCCTGCAGGCGAGGGCTGGAGCTATCCGCCTTTCAAGCTGACCAATGCTGACGGAAAGCTTTTCGGCAGAGGAACAATTGACGACAAAGGTCCGAGCGTTGCGGTGCTGTGGGCTGTAAAGGCTATCAAAGAGCTTAACATTCCTATAAAAAAGAACTTCCGTGTTATTTTCGGTGGAAATGAAGAAGGCGGCTGTGAGGACATGGAATATTATGAAAGCAAACAGCCTTTCCCTGAAATGGTGTTCACCCCCGACGGCTCTTTTCCTGTGCTCAACTGCGAAAAGGGCATGGTGCATCTTACATTCTCTGCTGAATTTTCAGACGATAAGATAGCTGAGATAAAGGGCGGAAGCGTTATAAATGCTATCCCTGACAAGTGCATTGTGAAGTTTGCTGACGACTGTGAGAAGGTCATCAGAGGAAAATCGTCACACGGGTCAAGACCTGAAAACGGCGACAATGCGGTGACGAAATTTGTGGCAGAATACAAAAATGAAAATGCTCTCCTTGGTGGGTTGGCTGAACTTTTCCCACACGGAGAATGCAACGGAAAGTCCTGCGGTCTTGGTTTTTCAGACGATGTATCAGGCGAGATGACCTGTGCGCTGACTATCCTTAAAACTGAGGGTGGCAGGCTTCATGGCGGTATCGACATACGCTTCCCTATTGACAAGACGCTTGCTGAGATAGGCGGTATCATAACTTCGGCACTTGAGAGCAAGGGCTTCAAGGTGGACGAGCTTGACGGCATGGAGCCCCATTATGTGGACGAAAACAGTGAATTCGTTCAGACTTTGCTTAGGGTATACGAAAAGGTCAAGGGCGAAAAGGGAAAATGTATCGCAGAGGGCGGAATAACCTACGTTCACAACACAAAGGGCGGTGTTGCGTTCGGTGCGGAATTTCCTGAGGAAAACAACAATATGCACGGAGCTGACGAGCATATTTCCATGGAAACTTTCAAAATAAATCTGAATATGTACGCAAACGCTATTGCAGAGCTTTGCGGTGAATAATTGGGTGTGCATGGCTCTTGACAAAGTGTGATTTTAGTGGTATACTTTATTACATAAAAGCTTAAAAGCGTAAAAGCAAAGGGAGCATGACGGACAATGAAGATTTGTATAGTTGGACTTGGACTTATAGGCGGTTCGCTTGCCAAGGCAATAAAAAAGAACACTCATGAGAGCTGTTTCGGTATAGATATTGACAGGGGAACGATAGCAGGGGCGCTGGCGCAGGAGGCTATTGACGGAGAGATGGCCATTGACGACCTTGCAGGCTGTGACGTTGTTATCGTGGGACTTCATCCTGAGGCTACCATAAAATTTATCACGGAGAACGCAGGCAAGTTCAAGAAAGGCGGTATCGTTCTTGACACTTGTGGAGTAAAGGGCGAGATTGTCAGAGCCGTAGAGGGCGTTTGCATTGAAAACGGCGTAAACTTCCTCGGCTGTCACCCTATGGCAGGACGTGAATTTTCAGGCTTTGCTTACTCGGTGGACAATCTTTTTGAGAAAGCAAGCTTTATAATGACGCCTACCGACAGAACGCCTATGAGGGTGGTGCAGGATATATCAAGGCTTGCATACAACATAGGTTTTGCAAAGGTCGTTGTATCAAACGTTGAGGAGCATGACAGCGTTATTGCGTTCACTTCTCAGCTTGCTCATGTTGTATCAAGTTCCTATGTAAAAAGCCCTAGTCTTTTAAAGCAGGCAGGTTTTTCGGCAGGGTCATTCAAAGACCTTACGAGAGTGGCTAAACTCAACGAAGATATGTGGACGGAGCTTTTCCTTATGAATCGTGAACCGTTGGTGGACGAGATAGAGCATATAATCGCAAGATTAACGGAGTATCGTGACGCTATTGCAAATAATGACGCTCAAAGGTTGCATGACCTGCTTAAAGAGGGTCGAGAGCTTAAGGAATTGTCTAATAATAGCTAAATAGGAAAACAAAGCGGTGTCAGAGTTTCAATTCTCTGCACCGCTTTTTGTTTATTCTTCTGTGTCTGTATCTGTGTCTGTATTATCAGTTTCTTCCTGCTCTTCATTTTCGTCAGGTTCGTCAGGCTCGGACAAATTGGTATCGTCGCTTTCGTCTGTATCGTGGATATCTTTATCATTATCCTTGTTGGCTGACTTATTGTCACCTACTGTTTTGTTTTTCACTATCATAAGATACTCAGCGGCAATAAGAGCTACGCACAAAACGCAGACCACGCCAATAATAACGCCCATTGATGAACCGCTCTTTTCTTCCGACACCGGACTTGCGGCTTTTGAGGTCGCTTCTGCTTCTGAGCTTTCAAGCTTCACGGCTTCAGGTTCTTTTATCACTATTTTAAAATGCCCTACTGAGCCGTCCTTATAAACAATATCTATCTTTGTTTCGCCTGTGCTGAGGGTCTGAAACTTGCCGTCCTCGAATATAAGCACTTCGCCGTTGGCTACTGTTACGCTGTCAACGTCTGTAAGTCCTATATCCTCGGGAGCGATAGGGTACTTGGAATAGTCAACGTCTATTTCGATATAATCGCTGTCGTCCTGCTGAACGTCTGCAGCGTCCTGATACTTGACGATGCCGTTCTCTACCTGATTTGATATGGCATTGAGGTTTTCGTCATCAAGGGAATTTACTGTGAGATAAAGCACTGTTGAGGTGAGCTTTTCGTCTGCGACTTTGAAATGGAGGGTCGCATAATCACCGTCAAAGTCTGTGCCGTCTGCGTTCACATAGTTATATACAAACTTACCTGCAAAGGCATTGTCTACTGCCATGCCCCCTGCTTTATCATTGGTTTCGCACTTTTCAAACTCTACAAGGCTATCGTCATAGCCCACGGAGATAGAGGCATTTGAGATAAGGTGGTCGCACTGGATATTTATTTTCGCTGTGAACTTTTTATCCTTTACCTCGCTGACCACAAGCTTTACAACTGTCGGCGTAGAAGTCGGAGTGTCCGGAACATAGGAATAAGATGTGGTAGTTCCCCATGTGGTGGTTTCCCATGTCTGAGCTGTGGTAGTTGTAGTCGTTTCAGTGTCCTCCCGCTGAGGCTGAACGGTAGTGGTTGTTTCCGGTACAGGATCTGTGGCTGGCACATCGGTTGTCACAGGCGTTTCGGGATCAGCGAAACACACTGAGGTCATTGCCATGACCGCTGCAAAAAATCCCACTGTTACTTTCTTGAAATCCATTATTTACTCTCCTGATATTGTTTTTGACGTAAACAAGGGCTGCCGCCATAAAGACCGCAGCCCATGATTTTCCTTTTTATTAGTCCTCAATAAGAGTTACTTTCTTCATGACCTGATCTACAAGCGGCTTATCGTTGAAATTTACGTCAACTGCTGCGATCTCGTCAACAACGTCCATGCCCTCGACTACCTTGCCGAATGCTGCATACTGTCCGTCAAGATGATGAGCGTCCTGGTGCATGATAAAGAACTGTGAGCTTGCTGAATTTGGCATCGCTGAACGTGCCATTGAGATAACGCCTCTTGTATGCTTGAGGTCGTTACGAACACCATTGGCAAGGAACTCGCCCTTTATCTTCTCTTTTGCACCGCCCATGCCTGTTCCCATTGGGTCGCCGCCCTGTATCATAAAGCCCGAGATAACTCTATGGAATATCAGTCCGTCATAGAAGCCCTCTTTAACAAGCTTCTCAAAATTTGCAACTGTGATAGGCGCAACGTCAGGATAAAGCTCGATCTTGATATTCTTTCCGTTTGCCATTTCTATATTTACCATGTTAATACTCTCCTTATTATTTGTTAATACAAAATTTACTTTGATTTTGGCAGCTCGCCACGCTTATTTTTCTCCATAAGATCATTGAAATACAATGTGACAGGAGTTGGAACTTTCTTAAAAAGTCCCTTTTTCTCAACCTCGTCACAAACGATATAATCTCTTTCACCGTCATTATTTACGCAATAGAGCCTGTCTGTTTTATAGAAGCCGCCGTTGCCGTCATCTCTGTTCTTATCAAAACAGCCAAAGATATCCTTTGCCATAAGCTCGCAAAGTCTGAGTATCTTTTCATAGTTGGTATGCTCGCTCCACTTTTCAAGCTCTTCATGGAAAAACTGCTGGACAGGAACGTCATTGACTTCCATTTTTCTTATTATTCTCGCAAGGCATATAGAAGCGTCCTGATCGGTAAGCTTATCAAGTCTTGCATTCTTATAATCAAGTATATACTCATTTAATGTAGCATAAAGCAACTTATCATACTGAAACGGCTTGCCTTTGCCTGAAAACTTTATGATAGGGTTATCGGTATTGATCTTCAATTTTATCTCTCCAATTCAATTTATTCTGGCAATACCCCTAGTAATGCCTTTACCCCCCCGATCATCTGCCATATTTTTCGTTAAATTCTTTCACCTTCTGTGCCAAAAACTCTTCCGATACTGAGCCGATAGCGTCGTCGTCCTCGCTGTGGTCAACAGAGCCAAGACCCTCCACAAGAGCCTCATCGACGGATATTCCCTTTATATCCTTATACTCTGCATAGTCCTCAGGCTTTTTTGCATAAGGAAGCTCAGCCACCTTTGCGGCTGTGGTCTCTGCACTTATGGCTTCGATATTGCCTGTATCACGCTTCTCCTGAGCCACTTTCTCGTCATGTATCCTATATATCTCCTCAAGCTTTGAGTCGATACCCTCAACGGACGCCACGCTTATATCCTCCTTATGAGAAGCTACAAATCTTGCGTGTTCCTCCTCATAAAGCTTTTCATACTCGCTCTGGGCATCGGTTATCTCAGCCTGTCCTACTGGGTTCACGTCGTAGTCGGCATAGGTCTTTACGGGATCGTTTTTCTTTTCAGCCAGCTCTTTTTCAAGCTGCTCCATCTTGCTGCGGATAGTTTCCGGCTCTATGGTATCGGTTATCTTCTCAGCGTGTACCTTATCGCTGCTGGACTCCTTCACAAAAGCCGTATCTCCGCCTGCTCTCTTCACAGGAGTGTTCCATATATCATCAGCATTTATCTGCTGCTTTTTAGGCTGTGTCGATGTTTTGGGCTCGGAGCTTTTTCTGCTGAACAGACCCATAAGATCTCCCCCTTTTTTATTGGCATGATGATCTGATATCGGCATTTTATGCCTGACATCTTATACTTATTTATTATACAATATTTTCACCAAAATTGCAAACCTTTTGGCAGTTACTTTTTGTACGATTTTTTAAACTCTTTTTGTGCATTTTGTTTCGTATTAATATAATATAAATATAAAATTCACGTTTAGTCAATGTAATTTATACTAATATTTGCTATACTATATTTGTTAAGTTATTTATTTTGTTAATTAAAAACAAAAAACAAATTAGTTTAAGAAAACTATTTTTGGCATAAAGATACACAAAAATACCCGATCGTGAAGAAGACAACACGAATAAAAAAGGTAAAAGCTTAAGTATATATGAAGTAAATTCATGGAGGAGGATATATTTATGACAAGACCGTCACTTGGGGTAACGGCAATGGAACTTTTTGCCTGCAATCCTTTCAGGGTGCTCGGCATAGCCGTTGACACTCCTACTGCTGATGTCACGCTCACATACAAAAAGCTGCTTGATATGGCGGCTAAGGGTGACACGGCTGATTATGAAACGCCTTATGATTTTGATTTTCTGCCGCCTTTCTCCCGTTCCGAAAAGGATCTAAAGACGGCTTATGCAAAGATCGCCAGCAACGGATACAGATGCTTCGCATTCTCTGATCCTATATTTTCGGCTTCCCTGAACATTGATGACGTCATGCTCAACCTGAGAGATATTTCATGCTATGACTGTTTCCTCAGATGTTATATGTGGCTCATCACCAATGACAGAGATTTTGAAGAGCCTGAGCTTTGGATACCACTTTGTCAGTACATAGACAAGATGATAATGTCAAGCCCTGAGCAATGGGATAAGTATTTTGACCATCGTTTTCCGCAGGATATGCTTGACAGCTCAATGTCTGCGCTGAGATCTTTCTATGCTACATTCTGCGATATAATTCTGCTTCCTATCAAGGAAATGGTAAGAGGCTCTATGAAGTGCAGAACCGCAATGGAGATACTTAAGATCGCAAAGGTGGACGTTGACGAGGTATTCCCTGACATTGACATTCCACAGGCTAATCTGCCTAAGAGGGGCGAGCCTGCGCCGAAGCTCAAGATCGCTGTCAAGGACGGCGAGGAATACTATGATGTTACAACAGGCAAAATGGTAAACTTTGAGGGCGACGAGGATTCGGCTATCGAGAGCAACGATTTCTCTGCGGCTGCAAGCTCCATTTCTGCTGACGCTATCGTTGGCGAGGACGGTCCTGACAGCGATCCTATACCTGACGAGCCTGAGGAAAATCCTGAGCTTAAGGTAGTTCCGCCTCCAGCTCCTGTTCAGCCTGAGCCTGCGGCAGTACAGCCTGCACCAGAGCCAGAGCCTATACCAGAGCCAGAGCCACAGCCTGCTCCTGCACCGACACCTGCAGAGGACATCCAGTCTGCTCCTGTATTCAACACAAAGCCGATGGCTCAGAGCGGTATTCCCGGCGAGATAAACGCACCTATAAGAAAGAGAAAGATCTTTATTCCGGGACACGATGGCATTTCAGGCTCTGCGCCTGCAAGCCAGCCTGTTTCTGCTCCTGTTCCGCCGGTTTCACAGCCTGCACCTGCTCCAACGCCTGTTCAGACAGCACAGTCTGCACAGCAGACAGTTTCAGCACCTGTGTACAGCCAGCCTGCTCCACAGCCTGCGGCGGAAGCTCCGAAGCCTGCGGCTAAAAAGCCATACAAGAAGGCGAACAAAGGACTTACTTCCCTTATTGATACAGTTGACGAGGCGATAAACGACACCTCGGACATAATCCTTACTGACGAGGCTGAGGAAGAGGAAAACCTCTACACTGACACTCTTATCAAGATGCTGAGGGCAAACCGCTCAAACAATCAGCTCATGAAGAGCGTTGACACAAAGCATATTTACGACAATGGTGACAGCCTTGGCAGACCTGAGGAAGCAGAGCTTTCTATGGACGCTATCAACATGAAGAAAATGGACAAGAGTCTGCTCAATTCTTCATATGATAACATCAGCACCAAGGAGACCGATCCTAAGAAGCTTCGTGAGGAAAAATACCGCAACATCAACATCAATGATATGCTCAATCCAACAGTAGGAAGCCAGATGCACAAAGAATACACTCCGGACGCTATCGAGGAATTTGTTAAAGCTAAAAAGCAGGAAAAGTCTGCCATAAAGGGCGTTTGGAAGCTTCTTGGTGTTCTGTCGCTTTTGTTGATCATTTATCTTATACTGCTTTACACGGGGCTTATTTGATGACGATATAAAGTGTGGCAGTATATCCGCAACGTGGTGTAACGAAAAAGAATAAGTAAACAAAACGTCGGGCAAGCGGGACGTCGCATTTCTGCAAAGCAGAAATTGCACCGTTCTCCTACAGGGTTTGTGAAACGCACCAAATTGTGCGAATAATGCAGATTGTACAGGCGACAAGACGGGACGTCGAGGGCGCCGTCCCCTACATGATAGTGCAATGCGTATTTTTGTACGGAAATAAACAGTGTTAGAAATTTAGATAACAGATTTATAAGGGGTGGGATTTCCGCCCCTTTTTTGCAATAAGGAGAAATTTTATGAAAGAATACATACTCTCTTTAGATCAGGGAACGACTTCCTCCAGAGCGGTGCTTTTTAACGCAAAGGGTGAAAAGGTTGCGAGCGTACAGAAAGAATATCCGCAGATATTCCCCGGCAACGGCTGGGTGGAGCATGACCCTATGGACATACTGGAAAGTCAGCTCAGTTCTGCTCGTGAGGTCATTGCAAAGGCCGGGATAACAGCGGAGGACGTGGCGGCTATCGGCATCGCCAACCAGCGTGAAACGACGATACTTTGGGACAAGAACACCGGCAAGCCTGTTTACAACGCTATCGTTTGGCAATGCAGAAGGACTTCTGAGGACTGCGCACGAATGGAAAGTCAGGGCTTGCAAAAGTTTTTCAAGGACAAGACGGGACTTCTTATCGACCCTTATTTCTCTGCCACAAAGATAAAGTGGATACTTGAAAATGTTGAGGGCGTGAGGGAGCGTGCGGAAAAGGGGGAGATACTTTTTGGCACTGTGGATTGCTGGCTCATATGGAATCTGACAGGGGGAAGGGTACACGTTACGGACTACTCCAATGCTTCCAGGACTATGCTTTTCAACATTCACACCCTTGAATGGGACAGGGAGATACTGGGACTTTTGGGCATACCCAGCTGTATGCTCCCTGAGGTCAAAGAATGTTCGGGTGACTTGGGCGAAACTGAGGAGAACATTTTCGGAAGCAGGATAAAGATCGCAGGCTGTGCAGGAGATCAGCAGGCGGCACTTTTCGGGCAATGCTGTTTCCGTGATGGAGATGTGAAAAACACCTATGGCACGGGCGGTTTTCTGCTTATGAACACGGGTGAAAAGCCTGTAGAGAGCCGTCATGGATTGCTCACGACTATTGCCTGGGGCATAGGCGGAAAGGTGAATTATGCTCTGGAGGGGTCGGTATTCGTATCGGGTGCGGCGGTAAAATGGCTTCGTGACGAGCTTTGCATAATACGCACAGCGTCAGAAACTGAGGAGCTTGCAAGAAGCGTTGAGGACACGGGGGGAGTTTACTTTGTGCCTGCATTCGTGGGACTTGGCGCACCATACTGGAAGCCCGAAGCCAGGGGCATGATAACAGGGCTTACAAGAGGAACAAACAGATGCCACATAGTCAGGGCGACATTGGAAGCTATGTGCTATCAGACCTATGACGTTCTCAGGGCGATGGAGGAGGACGCCGGGGCAATAGGCAGCATAAAGGCTGACGGCGGTGCGGCGAGCAACGATTTTCTAATGGAATTTCAGGCTGATATATTGGGTCATTCGGTCATAAGGCCTTATAACGTGGAATCCACCGCAACAGGTGCGGCATATCTTGCAGGGCTTGGCTGTGGGCTTTGGGGAAGCATGGAAGAGCTTGTTGGCGTTTCGGATAAGTTCAGGGAGTTTATTCCGTCTATGAGTGAGAGTAAACGCAGTGATCTGATAGGTGGTTGGAAGAAAGCGGTCGGGGCGGCTATTAAAAAATAAATCAGAAAAAGAATAGAAGAAACCGAGCGAAGCGAGAGATAAAGCGCACGGTCAAGCCCGGCGCCAGAGGGCTTGTGGGGTCAAGGGGCAAAGCCCCTGCGGAGCTTGAGGCAGATCCTCAATAGGCGTAAGCCTACAAGCGGTGCAGAAAAAGACTTAAAAGCATAACAAAGTAAAAGAAACAACAAAGCGGTGTCGGAGAAAAAATCTCTGCACCGCTTTTTTTCTATCCCATTAAACAAAGTGAATTCCGCAAAGAGCGACAGCGATTTTGCGGCACAACAAACTGTTCCGAAAATAATTTGGCATCAAAGATATAATAAACACAGATTTACACCTCCGAACGGGACGTCGCATTTCTGCAAAGCAGAAATTGAGCCGCTCCCCTACAGGTGCGGTGGGAGAGTTTTACAGTTGGTGAACAGTGTTCGCCCATACACGATTTGTGCGGATATCGCAAGTTTGTGAGGCAAAAAAATCGGGCGACCTGAGGTCGCCCCTACTGATGTACGTTAATCATCTTTCATTTCATTAAGCACCTCGGCACAGAGGAAAAGCGAACCGCATATAAGATTCACTCCGTGAGGATTCTCGTTTATTAGCTGACGTGCCATTTCAAGGGCAGGCTTTGGACTTTGCTCTGCCCTGCCGCCTGCGTTGGTTATGATGTCGGCAAGGTCAGAGGCAGTTTCGGCTCTGTCGCTGAAACCGTCAACTGTGTAGAATTTGTCTACATACGGTATGAGTTTCTTTACCGCCTCGGTGATGTTTTTATCCCTGCACATTCCCATAACAGCGTAACATGGGCGTTTTTCACAATGCTCCAATACGCCTGCCAAGGCTGACAGACCGTCGGGATTGTGTGCGCCGTCCAGTATCAAAAGCGGCTCACGGCTGAGTATCTGCACTCTGCCTTGGAGCTGGGCTTTTTTGATGCCCTCAAAAATTTTATCCTGTGGAATTTTCAGGGTATCGTTGACAAGGCGTATGCCGCTTATGACGCTCATGGCGTTCAGCACCTGATGTGCGCCGCCCATTGTGACTTCATAGGGTTGTCCCTTGAACTCAAACTTTGAGCCGAAAACGTCACAGCTTATAAGTTTGAGCTGGTTGATGTCGGGGATAACGAGCTGAGAAAGATTTTTTACCGCCTGCTCTCTGACGGTGCGGATAACTTTCATGTCATTGCCTGCACTTAGCACACATGGGCAGTGGGGTTTTATTATGCCTGCTTTCTGATAGGCTATCTTCTCCAAGGTGTCACCTAAAATGGCGGTGTGGTCGAAATCAACTGAGCCTATAACTGTGAGGACAGGCGTTTTTATAACGTTGGTGCTGTCTAAAAGTCCCCCAAGACCTGTTTCGAGGACGACTATGTCGCAGTTTTCCTCGGCAAAATAGAGGAAAGCTATGGCGGTGGTTATTTCAAACTGAGAGAAATTCTCACGGTCGCAGTGCATATCGGTGACGGCTTTCACACGCTTTGCCATTTTCGCAAGGGCAGGCTTTGGGATATCAATGCCGTTTATTTTTATCCTGTCGGTATAGCTTATTATATAAGGCGAGGTGAAAAGACCTGTTTTCAGCCCTGCGCACTGAAAGACCTCGCTGAACATCTGCGCCATTGAACCTTTGCCATTGGTGCCGGCGATATGGACGAATTTAAGGCTGTCCTGCGGATCGCCAAGGTCGGAAAGCAAGGCTTTTATTCTGGATAGGTCTTTCACGGGCTTGCCTGAATGGGAAAAGCTGTTTATAAATTCAAGCTCGTCTATGTCTTTGGTATTTTCTATCAATTCTATCCCTACATTTCGTCGATTATTTCTTTAAGCTCTCTTGCGGTATCAATATTTACACCTGCGGTCTTTGCAAGCTCCTCTACTGTGGCTTTTTTGAGAGCTTCTTTGGTCTTATACTCGGTTATGAGTTTTGCGGCTTTTTTATCGCCTATGCCTTTGACCTTAGTTATCTCAAGTCGGTGGGCATTCTTTTTATGCTTCTGCGCCTGATAGGTTATGGCTACTCTGTGCACCTCGTCCTGAATGGCGGTAACAAGATTGAACGCCGCTCTGCACTTTGCAAGGCTTATTTCTCCGCCCCCTGTGGCAACTGCTCTTGTGCGGTGCTTGGAGTCTTTCACAAGTCCGAACAATGGGCAGGTCACACCCATTCGCTCTAAGACAGGCTCAACGGCATTGACGTGACCGTTTCCACCGTCAAGCAAGATAAGATCGGGCATAATGGAAAAGCCCTCGTCTGTTTTCTCAAAGTAGTTTCTAAAGCGACGTTCTATGACCTCCTGCATACAGGCATAGTCATTTTGCTCTGCAACTGTTTTGATAGAAAACTTTTTATAATACTTCTTGCATGGCCTGCCGTTTTCAAAGACTACCATGCCTGCCACCATATTGGTAGAGGCGAGGTTTGATATATCGTAGCACTCGATATATTTCGGGGTCTTGGGAAGTCCCAATGCTTTGGCAAGCTCCTCAAGGGCGGTTATCTCACGGCTCGTTCTGCCGACTTTTATGGAGAGATACTCGGTGGCATTGCTTTTGGCAAGGGTGGTAAGGCGGAGAAACTGTCCTCTTTTCGGAGTGGAGATATTCACGGCATGGTCATACTTCTGGCGGAGAAATTTCTCTATTATCTCGCCGTTTGTGATATCCTCGTCAAGGAGGATATCTTTCGGTATGCTGTCTTTGGAGGAATAATACTGCATGAGAAAATCTTCACGCATTTTTACGCTGTCGTCTTTTTCTCCAAGGAAATAGGAAGCCTTATCAAAAAGTCTGCCCCCACGATACATTATGACGCTGGCACAAGCCATTTCGCCATTTTGAGCAATGGCGATTATATCAGTGTCACGAATATCGTCATTGATTATCTTCTGACTTTCAGCGGCTTTTTGTATGGCTTGGATACGGTCACGAAGCTTTGCAGCAAGCTCAAAGTCAAGCTCCTCAGCGGCTTTGTTCATTTCATCGGTGAGTCTTTCAACTGAGTCTGACGAGCCGTTTCGGATATAGTCCACCGCCTGACGGACGATAGAATTATACTCCTCTTTGGAGAATTTTCCTGTGCAAACGCCCATACACTGCTTTATGTGCATATTAAGGCAGGGACGCTGTTTTCTGAAATCCTGCGGAAATTTTCGGGTACAGGTAGGGAGCATAAAGACTTTATTGGCTTCGATAACGGCTTGTTTTACTGCGAATGAACTTGTATAAGGTCCTATATACTCTGCTCCGTCATCGTATTTTTGCAGAACGGCTTGCAGGCGTGGATAGTCCTCATTTGTGACCCTGATATAGCTATAGCCCTTATCGGCTTTCAGCAGGATATTATACTTCGGGGTATACTGCTTTATAAGAGAACACTCCAGCACCAGGGCTTCAAACTCAGAGTCGGTGACGATAAAGTCATAGTCATAGACGTGGGACACCATTTTCAACACCTTTGGCAGATGATCCTGACCCTTCCTGAAATAAGATGTCACACGGTTGCGGAGATTTTTCGCCTTGCCGATATATATTATCTTTTTCATTTTGTCTTTCATTATATAACAGCCCGGTGAGGTGGTGAGCTTTGAAGTTTTATCACGCAGAAATGGCAGGCGTGGGTTGTCTTCATCTGTAATATACATAAATTCTCCTAACTGAAACTAAAAGCAAAGGCAATACGAGTTGTCCGTATTGCCTTGCTGTTATCTCTTACCAATACATAAATACAGGAGTACCCATATCTATTTTTTCATAAACGTATTTTGCTTTATCTAAAGGCATATTTATACAGCCGTGTGAGCCCCATGTGCTTGACTTATAACGCTCACCGCCAAAGTTGCCGTTCTGCCATGATGCGTCGTGAAGTCCTATGCCGATAGTGGAAACGTTGTTCCAATAGTCAACATATGAAGCGTAAGACTGTCCGTCGGCTGAGCCTCTCAGAGTCTTGCCCTTTTCCTTATACCAAAGCTTATAAACACCGCCAGGGGTATTTCTTGACTTGCTTGGATAGCCTGAAACTATATCAGACTCCATTGTGAGCTTGCCGTCTTTATAATACCACAAATGCTGTGCAGTAAGGTCTACCTCAATATAAGTGTTGCCGTAATCCTTATCGGCTGTACGCCAATCCTTATTGCAGGTATACTCATAGGCTGAGTCAGGGTTTACATAGTAGACAGGCTCAGTTTCGGCAGACTCGCCCTTTTCAACAAGGTCTACAATAAGGTCGCAGGTCTTTTGCTGGTCTATCCACCAGCCGTAACAGCCCTGGCCCTCGGAGATAGTGATAGTTCCACGCTTTGTGGTCTTGAACTCTCTGTCCTTGCCATAGGTATCATACTTATCTGCAAGGTCTTCAACATATGCCATTGCCTTATCTTCATCAACTGTATAGCCGGCTTCGGCGTTATCCTCGTCAAAGGTTATCCAATCCATGATAGTATCGCCTGTGAGGGTTTCGGTGGTGTAGATAAAATCGAATGTTATTTCGATATCGTTAAGGTTATTGAGCTTCTTGCAGGACTCTTCAAGCATATCCGCTGTTATGGCAGGCTTTTTATAGCAATCTGCCTTTGAGATATCAACGTCAAAGCCACCGTCGTCAATCTGATTTTCCACATAGGAATAAAGCTCGTCTATCTTATCCTCCTCCACAGCGTCGCCCGTGGTTTCTTTTACCACAACATAGCTGTTGTCGTCGCCTTTTTTGATATAGGCGTCCTCAGGATCTTTTGTGCTTTGGGAGTCAAGCACCTTTCTTTTCAGCACCTTTTCAAGCTTAGCCTTATCATACTTGAACTTAGATTCAAAAGTGAAATCCGTACGCTTCATGGCAGAAGAGAACCATGAATAGTGGTTTTGCTGAGTATAATACTGTGTGATAAGGTTTTGAGTATTATCGTTATAACCTATTTCAGACAGCTTTATGGAAAATGTTGTTCCGTCTTTCTTTGTAACGGTGATGGCTTTTGGGATAACAGCCTGCTCGCTTACGAGCTTATAGGCTTCCGCCTTGGTCTTTCCGCTGACCTCGATGCCGTTTATATATGTATTTCCAAGAAATCTATCCTTATACGAATTCATGCCCCACAGATAGAAGCCACCTGCGGCGACTATCATAACACCAACAACTGAGCATATTGCTATTGCGACAGTCTTTCCTGACGAGGACTTCTTTTTCTTCTTTTTTCCATTCTTTGAGCCGCTCTTTGAAGTCTGCTTTGATGCAGGCTTTGCATTTTTACTGCGTGTTTCAATTGTTTTGGGCTTTTTAGGCTTGACAGTTTCCTCGCCAAAGTCTGAAACTCCTCTTACGGGAGTGATAGGCTCGTCAAAGCCGCCGTCCTGCATTGCCATATTTTTAGCGATCATTCTTGCCATATCCTCATGGCTCATAGGGCGGTTCTGCGCCTGCGGCTTTGCGGCTTCATCGCTGTCGAGGGTAAGACCTTTCATATCAAGATCTATACCAAGCTCATTATCCTTTCTTTCTCTATCGTTCATAACATTACCTTTCCTTATATGTCCTTATTATAATATACTCGTTTCACATTTATTTTACCCTATTATACAACACTATCACCTTTTTTTCAAGGAGTATTTCCTACAATATAAAGACAATTTTATGACGATTTCTCAACAGTTTTCATACAGTTGTATAAAAATGCAGTTTTCAAAATGTTATCCTGCATATTTTTCCTGTAGCAAGGAATTTTTTTTTGCAAAACCTCTTGAAAAAGATCACAATAAGTATTATAATATATGTGGTAAAGGTTCGCTTGCCGAGCCGATCATTAATTTAAGAAAGAAGGATCTGTATGTTAGATATCAAGATCGAACGTACCACTACTCCAAAGGAAAAACCAGCTGACGAGACAAAGCTTGGTTTCGGTCACATTTTTACTGACCATATGTTTGTTATGAATTATGACGCAGGTCAGGGTTGGCATGACGCTAGGATCGTGCCTTACGGCGACCTTTCACTCTCCCCTGCTGCTATGTGCCTGCACTACGGTCAGGAGATATTCGAGGGTCTTAAGGCTTATCGTATTGCTGACGGCTCTGTTCAGCTTTTCAGACCGCAGGAGAACTTCAAGAGAATGAACAACTCTGCTGAGAGAATGGTAATTCCTAAGATAAACGAAGAGGATATGCTCTACGCTCTGAAAACTCTTGTTAAAATGGAGCAGGACTGGGTACCTCACACTGAGGGTGCTTCCCTTTACATCAGACCATTTATCATCGCAGTTGACCCATATGTAGGTGTTAAGCCTGCTGACCACTATCTGTTCATCATTATTCTTTCACCTTCAGGCGCTTACTATTCAACCGGTCTTAACCCTGTTAAGATCTATGTTGAGAACAAGTATGTAAGAGCCGTAAGAGGCGGTACAGGCTTTGCTAAGACAGCCGCTAACTACGCTATCTCACTTGCAGGTCAGGAAGAAGCTCACGAGCAGGATTACGAGCAGGTACTTTGGCTTGATGGTGTTGAGAGAAAGTATGTTGAGGAAGTTGGCTCAATGAACATCTTCTTCGTTATTGACGGCGAAGTTGTTACACCACAGCTTCTTGGCTCTGTTCTCCCTGGTATCACAAGAAAGTCTGCTATCGAGATATGCAAGAAGAAGGGCTACAAGGTAAGCGAGAGAAAGATCTCTATCGAGGAGATCGCTGAGGCTTACGACAACGGCAAGCTTGACGAGGTATTCGGCACAGGTACTGCTGCTGTTATCTCACCTGTTGGTCATCTTAAGTGGGGCGACAAGGTAATGGAGATAAACAACAACAAGATCGGCCCTGTTTCACAGATGCTTTATGATACAATGACAGGCATTCAGTGGGGCAAGATACCAGACGAGTTTGGCTGGATCGTTAAGATCGACTAATATCGTGAATAATCAATGCGGTCTGTGCTTCGGTATAGACCGCATTTTTCATAGGAGTGATAGAAATGGAGCTGCAGCAGATAATAGACAAGTCACACAGGATAGTATTTTTCGGAGGAGCAGGGGTATCAACGGAGAGCGGCATACCTGATTTTCGGTCGGTGGACGGACTTTACAATCAGAAATATGATTATCCCCCTGAGCAGATACTCAGCCACACGTTTTTCATGCGGCACACAAAGGCGTTTTATGATTTTTACCGTGACAAAATGCTTTGTCTGACGGCGAAGCCTAACAAGGCGCATTACAAGCTGGCGGAAATGGAGAGGGCAGGCATACTTTCTTCAGTTATCACGCAGAACATTGACGGACTTCACACGGCGGCAGGAAGCAAAAAGGTGCTGGAGCTTCACGGAAGCGTACACCGCAACTACTGCATGGACTGCGGAAAATTCTACACTGCGGAGGATATTTTAAACAACACAGGCGTTCCGAAATGCACCTGCGGCGGAATAATCAAGCCTGATGTTGTGCTTTATGAGGAGGGGCTTGATGATAAAACTGTGACGGAGGCGGTGAGAGAGATCTCTCAGTGCGACACGCTTATTATTGCAGGCACTTCCCTGACAGTTTATCCTGCGGCTGGAATGGTAAGATATTTTCAGGGGGATAATCTTGTGCTGATAAATCGGGACAAGACTTCCATGGACGGCTCCTGCGACCTTGTTATCCATGACAAGGTAGGGGAAACGTTGGATAAGATAGTGATAAAATAAGGACAACAAACGCAATTACAAAGCAATATAACAAACGGGCGAACATTGCAGTGATGCAGTGTTCGCCCGTGTTTTTATGCTATTTTATTCGTCCATATGCTGTGCGGTATAAAGCTTATAATACTCGCCTTTCTTTGCGATAAGCTGGTCATGTGTGCCGCACTCGGCAATGCCCTTGTTGTCGATATACATTATCTTATCGCAGTTTTTGATAGTGGAAAGTCTATGTGCGATAATAAATGAAGTTCTGCCAACAAGAAGTCTTTGAAGTCCCTGCTGAAGGAGCTTTTCTGTCCGTGCGTCAATGGAAGATGTAGCTTCGTCAAGGACAAGTATTTTCGGGTCGGAGAGGAGCGTTCTTGCAAAGGAGATAAGCTGTTTCTGTCCGCCTGAAAGCTTTGAGCCACGCTCGTTGACCTCGGTCATATAGCCGTCTTTCATTTCGCTTATGAACTCGTCTGCGCAGACTATCTTTGCGGCTTCTCTTATTTCTTCTTCCGTCGCGTCAAGTCTGCCGTAGCGGATATTATCATAAATAGTGCCGCTGAAAATAAAGCTGTCCTGAAGCATTATGCCCATTTGTGAGCGGAGAGAATGCAAGGTCGCCTGACTTATATCCTTGCCGTCTATGGTTATTTTACCGCTGTCCAGGTCATAAAATCTTGACAGGAGAGAAACTACTGTAGATTTTCCTGCGCCTGTTGGTCCAACGAGGGCAACGCTTTCGCCCGGCTTAACGTCAAAGGAGATATGCTCCAAAACTGTTTTGTCCTGCTCATAGCTGAATGTAACGTCGTCAAATTTTACCTCGCCTGTGATATCACCGATATCCTGAGCGTTCGGCTTGTCTGCAATAGTGGCAGGCTCGTCAAGGGTCTCAAAGATACGCTCGAGGTAGGCGATATTGTTGATGAAGTTATTGAAGATGTTTGACAGGTTCATGATAGGCTGCCAAAAGCTTGAAGCGTAGCTTGTCATGGCAACGATAGTTCCAAGGCTCACTGCCGCAGGGGTCAGCACCAACAGACCCACCACGAATATTGCGGCTCTCACAAGAGTAGAAACGTTGTCGGTAGCAGGCCAAACAAGGTGAGAATATTTCACGGCGTTTATCCAGCTTTTACGATATTTCTCGGAAAGTCTGTCGAATATCTGGGCGTTTTCTTCCTCACGGGTGAATATCTGGGTCACTCTTGCGCCTGTGATGTTTTCCTGCAAATAGGCGTTAAGGTTTGAGGATTTGTTTGAAACGTCCTGCCATGCTTTACGCTGTCTTTTCTTTATCATCATCATTATGACTGCAAATATCGGCAGACCCGAAAGCACCACCAATGACAGCTTCACGTTCACAAAGAACATGAAAATCATGATGAAAAGCATATTAAGACACTCGAGTATAACATTTATGATACCGTTTGAGAGCATATCCGACACGGAGTTTACATAGTTTACAACTCTTATAAGAATTTTGCCGTGTGGACGGTTATCGTAATACTCAAATGGAAGTTCCTGCAAATGCTTAAAAAGGTCGGTACGGATATCGAAGATTATATCCTGACCAACAACTGTCATTATCCTTGAACGGATAGTGGAGAATGTTATGGACACGGCTATGGTGCCGACAAATGCGAGGGTGAGCAGGACGAGCTGTCCCATATTTTTCTGGGGTATGGTATTATCAAGTGCGTACTGTGTGATGAGCGGTCCGAGAAGTCCTGATATTGCGGCGAACACGCTCAGCACAAGGGCGGTTATCATTTTGCCCTTATATTTTTTGATATACACAAAGGAGCGTTTCAGGTGGGCGAAGTCGAATGGGGTTTCAAGGACTTCGTCAACGTCATAACGGTTTCTTGCCATTTAGACCGCCTCCTTTCCGAAGCCATCGTTCTGCAGCTTGAACACCTCGTAATAATAGCCCTTTTTGGCGATAAGCTCATCATGAGTACCCATTTCGGTTATCTTGCCGTCATCGAGGATAATTATCATATCAGCGTCTTTGGTGGAGGAGATACGCTGGGCTATTATTATCTTTGTACATGGGAAATCGAGGTTTCTAAGGCTGTCCTGAATATACTTTTCTGTTTCCATATCCACGGCGGAGGTGGTATCGTCAAGGATAAGAATGGCAGGCTTTATGGCTAAGGCTCTTGCAAGGGAAAGTCTTTGCTTTTGTCCGCCTGAAAGACCTACGCCACGCTCGCCCACGATAGTTTCATAGCCGTCAGGCATTTTCTCAACGAATTCGTTTGCCGCCGCAAGCTTTGCATAGTGCTTAACGTCCTCTTCGGACATATCAGAGTCGCCGTATGCGATATTGCCGTCTATGGTATCAGAGAAAAGCAGGACGTCCTGCGTTGCCATTCCTATTTGTGAGCGGAGCTGTGAGAGCTTGCGCTTTCTTACATTCACACCGTCCACGAGGACTTCGCCTGAGTTGGTATCATAAAATCTTGGTATGAGATTAATAAGCGAGGTCTTGCCTGAACCTGTTTCGCCCATTATGGCAACTGTCTGACCTGCTTTTATCTTAAAGTTCACGTCGTCAAGAACTATATGCTTGCCAAACTTAAAGGTAACGTCCTTGAACTCGACATCTCCGTGAAGCCTTTCTGTCTGGTCAACTGCGTCTTCACGGTCGGTGATGATAGGTCTTGCATAGTATATCTCGATGACCTTCATTGCGGAAGCCATGAACCTTTGCATATCGTTCACATAGATACCAAGGTTTCTAACAGGGTTTGCGATGCCCCAGATAAGTCCTGAGATAGCAACATACTCGCCCATTGTTATTTCCCCTTTTATAAGGAAAAATCCACCGCCAAGGAGCATTATAACTGACAAGGCGTTTGCGAAAGCTTCCATATAAGGGAAGAATTTGAGCCACAGCAGTGACGCTTTTTTGTTGGCATCAGAATATTCTTTATTTGCTTTTTGAAACTTTTCTATCTCATAGTCCTCACGGGCGAAAGCTTTTACAACTCTGTTGCCTGAGATGTTCTCCTGAGCGTCTGTATTCATTTTAGACAGCTTCTCACGAAGGTCAACGTAAACCGGCTTTGCCTTTTTATCAAGAAGCACCACCACGCCGAATATGAACGGTGTAACAGCCAGCAGAAGAAGTGCCATTTTCCAGCTTACCATAAAAAAATAAACTGATGAGGCTATAAACAGCGAACATGATTCAACCATACCTTTAAAAACGAATGCCACTGCATGACGCACCATATCAAGGTCGCCTGTGAGCCTTGTCATAAGGTCGCCTGTGCGGTTGCGGTCATAAAACTCCATATCCTGATTTTCGATACGTCTGAAAAGGTGTGTCCTTATTCTGTATATCATGCCCTGAGATGATAATTCATAGGTCATGTTGCAGGTGTACTGACAGATAGTTCTAAGCAGGGTAAAGCCCACCATGCCTGCAAGCAGCAGCCAGAACAGCTTTCTTTCATGCTCAAGGTTAAAAAGTGCGTCCTTGCTTGAAAGAAACTTATCCACAAGCTCTTTGCTGAAATAAGGTGTGGTAAGATACAAGGCGTTGCATACGATAGACAGCACAAGGGCTGTTACATAAAATTTTCGGTAGCCTTTCAGGTTGTGCCATATCCATTGAAGCTGGAACATATTCTTTCACTCTCCTTTTATTCTTCTAAACTTCATGCTCTCATAGGCACATATATAAAAATATGAAACCCATACTCTTTTTAAACTATGGGATATTATAAGCCCTTTTCAAAGTAAAGTCAAGGGGGTAAAAGCATTTAGTTTACATAAAGCAAGCTAAAAAATCAACGAAAACGCGAAGCTTTTGTTGTGCTTTTTCACAAATTATGAATATGTTGTTATCTAATGATAGTCATATTTAGAATAAAACGTTTTCTTTGACTGTTTTATTATATTAAACTAAGGTTTCGCACAATAAAATAACCGCCCTGAAATAACAGAGCGGTTAGAGGATATTTTTGTATGCAATAATATGTGAGCGAAAAAGTCACCCTTACGGGTTTATTTAATCCTGAAAAACGTCGGTGAAGTAGCCTGCATTGGAGATAGGTTCATTGCCGCCTGCAAGGTGCTTTGTACAGCCCATGACGTGGCATCTGAAAAAGCCATAGTCGCCCTCACGCTCCTCACAGCCGAGGACTGTCACAGAGGTAGGCTGCATATTGAAGCCGTGCCACATATTCATGGTGGAGATGCCAAGAATATGTCCTATTATCACCATTGATACGGCGAAGTGACAGAAGAACACAAGGGTTTCGTCGCTGTGCTTTTCAATGCGGAACATACCGTTCTCGTGGATATAACCATGATCGGCAAGGAGCTTATCAATGCCCTCATGCACCCATTTAAGCTGTTCTTCAACATTGCCTGTTTGCATATAATCGGACTTGAACCAATTATTGCGGTCATAGTATATCTCTTTATCCGCCCACTCGGTGGGGTACATATCCCATGGGATACGATGTCCTCCGTCAGAGGTGGGTATGATGCCGTTAAATTCTCTCAGCCATGGGAGAGTTTCAGCGGTATCCCCACGAAGCTTCAGGGAATATTCCGCTGTGAGTTGTGCTCTGCCAAGGGGAGAAACGTAGAACTTTGAAACGTCCCAATTCTTTACACGCTGTGCAAGAAGCTCTGCTTCACGCTTGCCCTTTTCTGTAAGGGTATCATGAACGTAATCGGGATCGCCGTGTCTGATAAAAATAAGCCGCATAAAAATACCTCCTATTTAATCTGCCATTGGTTTTATTTCAGCGTTGTAGGCTCTTCTAAGGAAGAACAATGACGCCATGATCGAGAATATTTCGGCTATCGGGAACGCCCACCAAATAGCGTCAAGCTTGCCTGTAAGGGAAAGAAGATACGCCACAGGAAGAAGCACAACAAGCTGTCTTGTAAATGAAACGAGCATAGAGGAAAGTCCCTTGCCGAGAGCCTGCAATGATGAGATTATGATTATATCAAAGCCTGCGAAGAAGAAGTGTGTGCTGATTATACGCAGTGCTGTTACGCCTATGCTTAGCATATTATCGCTTGCGTCAAAGAGTTTCAGAAGCTGTGCAGGGAAAATCTGCATTATGATAGTGCCGACTATCATGATAGACACAGAATATATCATGGCATATTTTATTGCACCCGTGATACGCTTTTTCTTTCTTGCGCCATAGTTATAGGCAACGATAGGGATAAGACCGTTATTAAGTCCGAAAACAGGCATGAAAACGAAGCTCTGAAGCTTGAAATACACACCGAAAACTGCGGCGGCAGTGTTTGAGAAGCCGATAAGTATTTTATTCATGCCGTAGGTCATGATAGAAGAGATAGACTGCATTATGATGGACGGCAGACCGACAGCGTAGATCTTCTTGATTATTTTTGCCTGCGGTCTATACTTCACAAGGTTTATGGTTATCTCTTTGTTGAACTTCATATTGAAGAAAAGTCCGAAGGCTGCAGCGGTGAACTGACCGATACAGGTAGCCACAGCCGCACCTGTTACGCCCCACTTAGGGAAGAAGCCCACGCCAAAGATAAAGCAAGGGTCGAGGATAATATTTATCACTGCGCCTATTCCCTGAGTATACATTGAATAGATAGTTTTACCTGTTGCCTGCAAAAGCTTTTCCATAGTCATCTGACAGAAAAGACCGATACTTAGCAGGCTGATGACGGTTAGATACTGGTCGCCATATTCGATAATTATTTTGCTTGAGGTTTGTGAGCGATAGAAGATCTCAGTAAAAAATGCACCGAAAACCACGAAGATAGCGAAGTTCACAAGGCAGAGGAAAATGCCGTTATTGGCGGCGCTGTTAGCCTGCTTGAAATTCTTCTCACCAAGTGATTTTGACAGCAGTGCGTTGATACCGACACCAGTGCCTGCACCGAGGGCTATCATAAGATTTTGCACAGGGAAAGCCAGTGACACGGCAGTGAGTGCGTCCTCGCTTATTTTGGCGACGAATATGCTGTCGACGATATTATAGAGCGCCTGCACGAGCATGGATATCATGATTGGCAGGGACATTTTGAACAGCAGATCGCCTATGGGCTGCGTTCCCATTTTATTTTCTCTTACTTCTTCCATTTTATGATTCCCACCTTAGAGTTACTTTTTCTTAGAATTTATACTTTAACCTTTTTATTATAGCATTTTTATACGAAAGTTGTATGAATTATTTGTTAAATCAGCACAAATCGGGTGGTGTCCTCTATGATTCAGAATTTATGCAAGTTCTGAGCACGGGCGAACGATGTTCGCCCCTACCGATGTTTGTGGGGTTATCAAGGGTTGTGAGATAAACAATAATGCGAAATGTCAAGGGGGGGTGGGCGGTGCAGATTTTGTGCTCCGATATTACATTTATAATAGTACATACTTTCTTTTGCTTTTTTCACTTAATCTGCACCTTGTCGGCTTACGCCGAATGAGGCTCTGCCTCAAACTCCGCAAGGGACTCTGTCCCTTGAGCCTGCGTTTTATCTCTCGCTACGCTCGGTGCTGTTTTTTACTTTATGCTTGTTCTTTTCTTTGGTCAGCTTTGCTCATTCCTCATTCCTCACTCCTCACTCCTCATTCCTCACTCCTCACTTTACTCGCTTTACCGCTTGACGAAACCACTGTAAAGTAGTATAATATAAGAAATGCTGCTTATGCAAATTCTTTTACGGAGGTCCTTTATATGGAGAAAAAACCGTTTTATATCACTACCCCGATATATTACCCTTCCGGTAATCCTCATATCGGTCACTGCTACACCACTGTTGCCTGCGATTCTATTGCAAGATACAGACGTATGCAGGGCTATGATGTCATGTTCCTCACAGGCACTGACGAGCATGGTCTGAAAATCGAACAGAAGGCTGCTGAAAAGGGTGTTACACCTAAGGAATATGTTGATGAGATAGTCAAGACTTTCAAAAAGCTTTGGAGCTACATGAACATCAGCTACGACAGATACATCAGAACTACTGACGATTATCACATTGAAACTGTTCAGAAGATCTTCAAGGCTCTTTATGACAAGGGCTACATTTACAAGGGCGAATACAAGGGCAAATACTGCACGCCTTGCGAGAGCTTCTGGACTGAGTCACAGCTTGATGAGAACGGCTGTTGTCCTGAGTGTCACAGAGAGGTAACAGAGGCTAAGGAGGAGGCTTACTTCTTCAAGATGTCACCATTTGCTGAGAGGATAGAGAAGCTTCTCACTGAGACAGATTATCTCCAGCCAAAGACAAGAGCCACTGAGCTTGTAAACAACTTTATCAAGCCCGGTCTTGAGGATCTTTGTGTATCAAGAACCACTTTCAAGTGGGGTATTCCTGTTACATTTGATGACAAGCACGTTGTTTACGTTTGGATAGACGCACTTTCTAACTATATTTCTGCACTTGGTTTCTGGAACGAGCAGTACAATGATTTTGACAAGTTCTGGCCTGCTGACGTTCACATGGTAGCAAAGGATATCATGAGATTCCACGCTATCATTTGGCCTGCAATGCTTATGGCGCTTGATCTTCCACTGCCTAAGCATCTTGCTGTACATGGCTGGATAACATTCAACGGGCAGAAGATGTCCAAGTCTTTGGGCAACGTTGTTGACCCGTTCATTCTTGGTGAGAGATATGGTGCTGATGCTATCAGATACCACATTCTCCGTGAAATGGCTTTGGGTGCAGACAGCTCATTCTCAAACGAGATAATGATAAACAGAATAAACTCTGACCTTGCAAATGGTCTTGGCAATCTTGTTTCAAGAACTGTAGCTATGGCTGACAAATATTTTGGTGGCACGCTTCCTGCTGACAGAGAGGCCGGCGATTTTGACGCTGAGCTTATAGCTGAGGCTGAAGGACTCAGGGCAAAAGTTGATGAGTTTATGGACAAGACTCAGATAAACAATGCTTTGGCTGAGATATTCAAGGTAGTATCGAGAGCTAACAAGTACATTGACGAGACAGCTCCATGGGTACTTGGCAAGGACGAGAGCAAAAAGGCAAGACTTGCGACAGTTCTTTACAATCTGCTTGAAACTATCAGGATAGTATCAACGCTTCTCAGCAACTTTATGCCTACAACAATGCCAAAGGTATGGGAGCAGATAGGTGCGGCTGAGAGCGACATCACATACGAGAACGCCGGCAAGTTTGGTGTACTTCCTGCTGACGTTACAGTTCACAGGGGTGAGATCATCTTCCCAAGAATTGACGTTGACAAGGAGATAGAGGAGCTTAACAAGATAATAGGCAGCAATGCAAAGCCTGAGGAAAAGGCTGACGATGGATTTGAGCCTGCGCCTATAGCTGACGAGATAACCATAGATGATTTTGCAAAGGTAGATCTGAGAGTTGCTCTTGTTAAGGACTGCGAGAAGGTAAAGAAGTCCAAGAAGCTTCTTTGCTTACAGCTTGACGATGGTTTTGGCGGCAGGCAGGTAGTATCAGGCATTGCGGCATGGTACAAGCCTGAAGATCTTATTGGCAAGAAGGTAGTTATTGTAGCCAATCTGAAGCCTGTGAAGCTTTGCGGAGTTGAGTCAAACGGCATGATATGTGCGGCTGACACACCTGACGGTGCGGCAAGCGTTATTTTCCCGGATCAGGACTTGCCATGCGGAGCTAAGCTTAGATAAAAAAATTTATAAAAAAACAAGGAGCGGATTTCCGCTCCTTATATGCGTCTGTAGCTCAGTTGGATAGAGCGCAAGACTCCGACTCTTGAGGTCGCAGGTTCGATTCCTGTCAGGCGCACCAGCCACTCGCCGTGGCGGGCATTTTACGCTCAACTTTCTTTTAAATCTTACGACTACGCCGCTTGGTGTAATTAATTGTCATTTTTACTTTGTTGGTGCTTGCACCTGCACCAAATCCGCTATCATTTATGGTAGCGGATTTTTCATTTCCGCCCATAGGCGTGATATGCTGGGAGAGTTATATATTCGCCGTGGCGGGCGATTTACGCCCAACTTTCTTTTAAATCTTACGACTACGCCGCTTGGTGTAGTTGGTCGTTATTTTTACTTTGTAGGTGCTTGCACCTGCACCAAATCCGCTATCATTTATGGTAGCGGATTTTTTATTTCCACCCATAGGCGTAATATGCTGGGAGAGTTATATGTTCGCCGTGGCGGGCATTTAAACCTTACCTTGTGTAAGGCGTTTTATTAATCGCATATTTCATTAAGGCACTTTGTCACTCGCCTGCGCAGTTCTTCTCCTCCAAAGGGAAAGCCGAACTCTGCGGCGGAGCTTCCCCACTCAGGTGGGTGCTTCTTTGAGCCGTCAAAATAGCGGCTTTTCACCACGCCACGATAGCGTTTTGGCATTTTTGCCGCAAGCTCCTCACATTCTCTCAAGCGAAGCTGCACCTTTGCAAGGTCAAGCCACAAGTCAGTAAGTTTTTTCCCTCTGTGGGCTACCCTGCCGCAATGCTCCCCCACTGCGGCAAGCTGTGAGGACATTTCGCAGATATCTTCTTTAAGCTTCCACTCCTGCCACCTTAGTTTGCGATACTGTGAAAGCTTTCGCAGTGCGGCTGTATTAACTCTGCTTCCACCGCTTCTGAAATTATATCGGCTCGCCGAGGGTGCAAGCCTTTTTATGGAATTTACCTCTACGGAATAATCTATATTATCGTACATTTTTCTCCTTTCGCCTTTTTGTACAGACATTTGGACAGTTAGTATGATATACTGTAAATAAAATAAAGCAATGACATTTCAGATAACCGTTTTCTGTATATCTCTCGGGGCGGAGATGTCAAAAAGGGGGCGGTTTATCCTCTTGACTTTTACAGGAAAATGTATTATAATTATATCAAAGCCAGATTTTATACAGATATCTGTACTAACGATACATACAGTATACTACAGGCTTCTGCAAAAGTCAATAGGTATTAGCGAATTTGATACAGACTTCTGTATCTTTTGTGAAATGATCACAATTGGAGGAAGAAAATATGACTGAAATGTACAAAAGGATAAAAGAGCTATGTGAGGAGAACAATATGACGGTATCGCAGATGTGCAAGGAGCTGTCTATAACGAGGAGCTGTTTATCTGAGCTGAGCAAAGGCAGGACGGAACGACTTTCCGCAGAAAATTCTACAAAGATAGCGAACAGATTTGGAGTGAGCGTACAATATCTTATATCTGGCAGGGAAGAAGATTTTGACACGAAGCTGAAATATGCATTATTCAACGGCACGCTTGGAGTGACGGACGAAATGTTTGACGAGGTCAAGCAGTATGCAGAAATGGTCATGCTCAGAGAGGAAGCAAAGCGCAGAAAGGCTGGTGAAAAGTGAAAGATGACGAACATACAGGAATTGTATGATATTTGCAGTAGAGAGAACATAACTATAGATTTTATTGATTGCCCGAAGTGCGGGGCGATATCGCTTTTTGGCGCAGGTGGCTGTGCGATCGGCATAGACAGCCAGACGCCTGCAAGGCTTTTGAAAGAGCGCACTGCTCACGAGATAGGTCACTGCGTAAAGGGTGCGTTTTACAACAGATACGCCACGGCAGACAACATCTCACAGCATGAATACCGTGCAGACAAGTGGGCGATAGAAAATCTGATACCGAAAAGCGAGCTTATCAAAGCCATAAAGAAAAATCTGGACAGTATTTATCTGCTTGCGCAGCATTTTGATGTGAGCGAGGATTTTATGATAAAGGCTTGCAGGTATTATGGGGTTTATTTTGGGTAGAAAAATGTATATACCGCCCACAGAACCGCAACTGCACTGACTTAAAACCGCACTTTAACGGTTACAAAACCGCGCTCTTGCCACTATTGAACCGCACAATATATCCACGAACTTGTCGCTGACTGCCCACGGGAAGTCAGCAACAAGTTGTGGCAAAACGTCTGTGCAGTTGTGACAGTCGAAGCGATATATACAAATCAAGTGCTAATTGTCTTGGACCTTTTATCCAAAAACAAATAAATGGTTGCTGCCGATGTAATTATTGTTGTGAATATGGCAATGAGCACTGTTATATCCATTTCCTTGTTTTCATAGCTTAATTGCACTGTATAATTTCCCTTAGGTATAACTGCTGAAATATAGCCATCTGAGGTTTCTGACAGTTCAGCATCTCCTACTGATCTTCCGTCTTGATATAATGTCAATTTGTAATTATCAACGTAGGTCATTGATACAACTATCTCGGTATCCTTAGCAAAGTCAGTATCAAAATTTAACGTATCCAAATCTGCTTTTATAGGAATTTCAATATTATCCCCATAGGAACAGATAGGAGAAACTCCGTCTATTTCTATAAGCTCCATACCATGCGTCCAATCACGCACAGTTGATATTGTCAATTTAGGGCATTTTTCAATTACTTGGGTGAATGCTTCAATAGCTTTCGGACTATTTTTATCGACCAGAACATATTTTACTCCGTTTGATATCATCTGATCTTCAAACTTATTTATCCATTCGAGGTCTTTCATATATTGCAGATAACTTAATGGTGATGCTACCATATTGCACATCATACCCTCTGTGGATATATCCTTCATTATTGCATTGCTCTGATCAAAGCCTTTTTTGGAAAATATATTATCATAACCATTTAAGGAAAACAAGCCATACTCGGTGCAAATATTTTTTGTAAAGTCATAAAAACATATCTTAGAACTATATTCAACAGGATTATTAGAATACGTCATATTATCTTTATAGATCTTTCCTATCGTGAGAAATCTATAATTATTGTCTATATGGTTTTCATAAAGCAAGCTTTCAACTTCTGGTTTGATATTCTTATAATCCCAATAATCATAGTGTTTATTATTGATGAAATTGTGAGCTCCTGAGAGCATGAAATAGAGTATAGCAACGAATGAAAAAATGACGCTTACCAATGAAGCAATTATTACTGGTTTATAATATTTTTTCATGCTGTCTAGCTTATATGCTCCCGTCACTATTATAAGCGGCACATAAATAAATGAACATTTATACAGGAAGCGAAATTCACTGATAAAAGGCAGATGACCTAATATATCAGCGATCCCGTGACCACTTCCCTCTGCCATTATCACAAAGAACACTGCCGCAAAAAGAAAAATGTGCATAAGTTTTTCTGACTCATTATATTTGTTCTGACCTTTTCCTTTTATGAAAAAGTGAATATAGCATACTATAGCTGCAAGATATAATACAAAATCAAGCTTTAGCACAAGAAACAGGAGTATCAAAAACAGCACACAGCCTGCTCTTAATTTAGGCGATGTTAGGTAATGGGTATCAGATCTCTGGTCACGCACTAACAAACACACAACACTGATAGCAATAAGAATAACTATCACTGCGTCTGCTATTGGTGAGTAATGATATTGTTCAAACAAATAGTATACAGCCGCTCTTACCGCAGCAAAATAAAGGGTACCATATAATAACAGTCTTGACTTATTGCTTATCTTGCCATGTGAAGTTAGTTTGCTAACAGCTAATTGTATGCCACATTCCGTTTTTGTGTATAGCGTTTTTATGGCCGATGCAGCATACAGCAGACAAAACCAAGCAAAAAAGCCCAAGCCAATATAGTTCATATAATTACCATATGATATAGTCTTATTATTAAATAAAACTATACATATAGGCTTGAAAATATTTGAAATAGCTACGTTCAGGGCGAAAAAGCCCTCATTGCCTGAAAGTATCAGACTTCTGTCGCCTGACACTTTCATAGACCCAATTATTATCCCGCTTGACAAGCCTATGAATATCATCAAATTTGTCATGAGCGGAACTAATTCTTTTAACTTTTTCTTTTGAACAGAAGCGACCACTTGAAAAATACAGTATACAATTACATAATAACAACTGAACTGAACATGGCCCATTAACAGGGAAAAAGCCAAAACTATGCCAGGAATAAAATAGCGGGTCCTTTTGGAGTTGGTCTGAATAAATGTCCACATTAAAAACGGCATAAAGAAATAATTATTGAAAGTAAAATAATAAAAGCTGAAAAGGGAAAAAATCACGCTGGTTGAATATGTAAGCATCGCTATTATTATCGTACTACGCTTCAAATTTAATGTTCTCAGTATCTTATACATCATAAGATTACCAATAATATACATAATTATTTCGTAAACAATAAGAGTTTCAAGGAAGCCGTTCATCAGGTAATGGCTTATGGCATAGGAAACATACATAAAGGGATTCAACAAGCCATAATAACCGCTGCTGAAAATGTTTATTCCCTTGTACTGATAAAAATTCCAATATGGTATGCCCTTACCGCTGAAAATATTATCAAATGCTTTATTTATAACAGGTCCCCACTGAAGAATATTATCATCAACATAAAGGGAACTTCTATTCTTTGACAAAATAATAGCAAAGAACAATATTGAATACAGCACTATTACAAGCACAGGTATCAAATTTCTGGTTTTATTTTTCATTGTGTCACCCTTCAAAAGCGTACTATTTTATATACCGCAGTTTGTGTTTTAAGAGCCGCTTGCAAACCAACATCAGAATCTTCAAATATAATGCTTTCATAAGGCGTGCAATGGAAATAGTTCATGGCATAAAGATACCCGTCAGGAAAAGGTTTTGTCTTATCTGTCATTTCCTGTGTGACCACCAGATCAAAAAAATCATCATAATCGAAAAACTTCAAAAGCGCTGAAGTATTGCTTCTTGACGCAGTTGTTATTATTGCGATCTTTATACCATTTGTCTTAAACAGTTCAGCTATCTTCAGAAGTGAAAAATTAGGACGTATAAAATAGAAAAAGCTCTTATAATTATCACTTTTCCGTTTATGTATCAATTCTATATTTTCTTTATTCTGCACTCCTAAGAGGGGCAAAAAAGTCTTATAGCTTTTTCCCATACAATGCTCGTAAAAAAAGTTCTCACTTATATCGCAGAAACCGCTGCAGGCTTCTTTATAGGAAAGATAATTTGCCTTGTTCGTATCAAAAAGCGTACCATCTAGGTCAAACATTGCAAGCTTTAATTTCGATCCTTTTGTCAATATTATCAAACTCCTCAAAAATATCATTTACAACCATTACAAGGCCTGCATAAAACATTGCTGCACGATCACTGTCATTATTTATTTTATACGGCATCAATCTCAGCCAATGCACTATCTCGTGAAAATATATGCTTTTGACTCTCTTGGCATCAAACGTGTCTTTTAGATACTTATCAAGCCTTTTATACAATACGTCATATGACGTAGTTCTTGTTATCTTAAATGATATTTCATTTTTATTAACTTTGACCTTTGCAGTGTGCATAAAGAACTCATAATTTCCATGAAGCGATTGCAGAAGCTTTGAATAGTCAAGGTTAGGCGACGAATGGATATTTCCGCCATTTGGGTCAATAAGATAATACCCTTTGGGATAATTAATATTGCACACAATATTTTCTACTGTCAAATCTCCATGGATATCTGAATAATAGTCATTTTCAAATATTTCTTTCCAAAAGTCAAAGGAGTATAATTTGTCAAGAAACATTGTCAGATTATCATATGTTTCACCGTTGATGACAACCTTTTCATAGTTTGTCAATTCGCTCAAAACGTGTGCATTCATTATTTTATCTATGTTGGACCTGATCTTTTTATCATAATACTGCCTTATTGTATCAGCGTCAGCCTTGGAACTATATTTCTTAGAATAATTGCTTTCAAGATCGCTGACTACGCTCTCCATTATTCTCCAAGAACTCTCCAAAGGCATAGAATGTATGTAATCAAACAAACCTATAGAATCACCAAGATACGGCATATCATAGTAACAAACATTATTTTTCTGATACGCATCTAGGATCTCAGTAACATACAGCTGATCTTTATTATTTTGAAGCCACTTTACCTGTTCAAATAATTTTTCACCGTCACTGCCAAAGGCATACTTCCGATACACCATTCTTCCGCTTTTTATACATTGCAAAGTTGTTGCATTTGAACCTGCTGAACAGTTTCTCAATATAATTACATCTTTATTTATTTCAAGAAACCGGTCAATATAGTTTTTATCACGGATATCTGAGAAATATATTTTCAAAAAGTCAAGACAGCTGTTTTCATTTGTATATGGTATAATAAGCTCTCCTTTATTCTCAGAGCTGTATTTTTTGAATTTTTCAAAAAATGCGACCACTATTATAGACACACAAGTGAGGAAATTAAACAGCAGGAAAATAAAATAATAGTGAGAAAAACCATGACGTACACAATCAACAAATGGAGAATAAGAATCTATGCTGAACAAATTATTGAAAACATCTACGAAAGACGTGTTTTTTAAGCAATTTGAATACATCAGATATGACAAAATGTAGCAAGACCACATACAAAGTGTTCTCAGAACAAGCTTTGTTTTGTCGATCTTTTTCACTGTATTGCGTATGGTACAGATAAAAGACCACACAAATTCTAAGATGCAAAGCTGGATCCTCGTATTAAATATTGAGGAAAATACAAGCACACACTTTTTAAAACGTTTGCTAAATGTAACCGACAACCAAAGAAAAAACAGTAGCAGTGCTGAAAAACCGGTGAAGAAAATAAAATTCATCAGATTTTTCCCTGAGGCAAAAAAAATCGTCCCATAAATGAACGCTACAACGAAAACATCTAAGATCCTATCTATGATTATCACGGCAAGAGAAAATGCAGCACCATTTTTTAGTTTTTTGCCAATTATCGCTGCTCTGACAATATCGCCCACATGAAATGGCAGAACATTATCCACCAAATAACCTATTCCTGTGCAAAACATCAAGTCTGAATCATGTGAATCTTCATAGACCGATATAAAACTTTTCCAACGTCTAATTCTAAAAAAGTGTCCAAGAGTTATCACAGCCAGCGCAGCTAAAAACATAAGAATGTTCATAGCAGCTCTCCAAATTCCAGTCTGTCAACTGCGTCCTTATACTCAGCAGGTGTACCAAACGATATATGATAATCCGTACCCACTACGCCGGATATAAGTTTATTCTTTATCATGCTGTTATACACGCCGCTCATAAAATATTCACTATATTCGCACTCCGACAAATATCTCTTGGCGTTTTCAAGAAAAATGTCCTTATTTCTGAAATAATATGCTCCGCATATTGCATTGTCACTAATAACAACTTTCTCCTGAGTTCTAATAACAACGCCATTTTCATCACACAAAGCATAGCTGAACTGCGGCAGATCTGATTTGAACGTGAACAACAAGCCGTCATACTTTGCCGCACTTTTTTTATCCATAAAATTGAACTCAGAGCAACAAAACATGTGATCGCAGTCATTAAACAAGATAGGACGATCGTCATTGATATTTTCTACACCTGCCATGCAAGTCAGCACTGCACCTGCAAGAACCTCAGGTATTACCTCCACTCTAGCCTGTGGGAAATACGATAATATACGATTTTTTATATCGAACTTCTCTATATGTTCTCTCAGCACAACAAAAGTAACATCACAATCTGGATTATACTTCAGTATTGACATAGTGGACCAATAGAAGAATGGTCTGTCATGTATCTCGATCAATGGTTTAGGGGCTACATACCCGTCATTGAAAAAGCGTTGTCCCTTGCCGCCCATTGGCATTACTAAATGGAAATTTTTCATCGTTCTCCCCCAACAGTATTATCAAAAATGATCTTTCCTTTATATATATCTTTTTTGCAGTAGGAATCTATATACTTCTTTTTGTTAAGCCTATATCGCAAAGCCATGACAAACAAATTATATGACAAATTAAATAATTTTGCATTTGATACCTGATCTTCCTCACGCCATGTGATCGGATAAAACTTGAAATCAACATTATAATATGCTGAAAACAGCAGCATTTCAGCATTGAAATACAATGAATCCGACAGACCAATGTAAAATTTACTTTTGAGCATATTGGTGCTGTACATGTTAAGACCTGAACCCATATCTCTTATAGACTTTCCAGCTGCCAGTGAATAGATAATATTAAAAACATGGTTTCCAAGTATGCGCTTTTTTGAATAGCCTTTCAGGCAAGATCTTGATTCAAATCTACCGCCCAAAACGCAATCAGCCCTTTTATAACTTCTCTTTTTCAGAATTGGCAAAAAATCTCTGATATCCGCCTGATCGTCGCCATGGAGGACAATAACGTAATCAAAATCATTTTCTAAAGCATAATTAAAAGCAACTTTGTGTGATCCGCCAAGATTAAAATTTGCATTATTATTTATTATCTTACAGGGAAGTTCTCTATGCTTCAATAGGTAATCCTGTGTAACCTTTACTGTATTATCCGTGCTTAAATTGTTTACCACAATGATCTCATCAACATATGTAAGCACATCGTCATTGATTTGTGAAAGCACTCTCGTGATCTGCTTTTCACAATTATAGACAGGTATAAACACCATGATCTTATCTTTCTTCATAACGCTTCTCCTTCATCGATATATGTCATATTACAGCTTGGAAATCGTCCTCATAAAAATATAGTTGCACGAAAGCGTCAGCGGCGTTACCAAGATCTTCGATAACATTTTGCTGTATTTAACTATCAATGATATATCCGTTGATGCTGACAGAAATTTATTTACATAAGAGATCAACAAAGACGCCACCGTTATCATGATAAGCTGATACATTATATACAAAATATATTTGCACATTAATGGGATCTTTGCATTATCATGTATAAATATCTTTCTCGTAGAAACTATAAAAACAAATGTTGCGCCTACTATTGAGCTTGTAAAATTCGCATAAACAACACTGATATTTATTAGTTGCGTCATCATAAAGTAGGATATGAAATCAAGCAAAAAACCTATTCCAGAAGTCAATACAAATTTTATTATCTTATCAAGGTCAAGCTTTTTCACATTAAAATCTCCATCGTAAAACGTTTTCTGTTTCACATATTATTTTAACACATCATTAAGGGAAAATAAAGTGTTTTCGGATAATTAATCCAAAAACAAACTTTTTGTCATATCGTTCCTAGTATAGCTTTTGGGCTGTCAGTTCTTCAAGGGCACCTATTTCATTAAACAATTCTTTTTTCATGTATATTGTAATATACTGCTGGTTAGTGGTGAATTTATAAGGCTTATAGAAATATACTCTCTTAACAGCCACATAATCATCAACATCTATATTAGGATATGCCTTGGTTATTTCACAGCGGTTGATCACAATGTCAGGCTCTCCCTGTTCCTGCCACTTTGTAAAGGTTTCTTCAGCTTGTTCCTGGGTATTTGCACGATAATACAAAAATACTTTGTTAGGATCGTCTATATTAAAATTATAGAAAATATTCTTGTCAAAATATGAGTCCAACGATACAGATACACCCTGTATTTCAGGATAATCATACCATTCATAATCAGATTCATCAGAGCCGAAATAGGTATAATCCTCAGGGTCGCCCTTGATAAGCTGCTGCCACATTCCCATTATTTTATAATCATCAAGGTGATATTCTTTTATAAAATCAGCAGCTTCATCAAACCAATATGGATAACGAATGTCAAAGTAAGAAGAAGCTCCACTCCATGCTATCGGTATCAAAACGGGCAGAAAAACTATCGCCTTTATGACAAACTTAAGCTTTCCACCTAGTTTATCATAAAGTTTCAACATACGATCAGGAAGCTGAACACTGCCCTTTTCTTCAACGATTATCCAAAATGTGAATATCACAAAAGCCGTCACTACGCCTATATGATGTGGCGACGCATAGACGATCGAGCCAAACGCACCAACTATGCTGTATGGTATTATAAAGGTCAAAAGCTTCCTGTTTTTATGCAATACTTCCATGAAAATTGTAAATACAAATATCAATACTATTATAGTAGGGAGTTGTTCCGCAAGGTCGCTGATATCCATGCCATAATTATAAAAAGACGTAAAGATCGCATCTGATAGCATAACAAAATAAAACAATATGTTTCCAACGCCAATTGGAAATGACATTTCCGTTTCACTTGTAGTCTTGCCACCGAGAAAGACGTTTTCATCTGGCACAATAGCCGCCATGACCAACAACGCAAATACCAGCAGACAAAACATCAGCCAACAGCGGCGGTCTTTCAGTATGCCTGCAAGTTTTCCGCTTTTTTTATATTCAATAAAAATCTCTATGAGCCATACGATACACAGAC
>OGNP01000217.1_pt1 | contig 39885 bp, 29 predicted proteins | sample 1573531 | NCBI WGS metagenome assembly OGNP01 (sample SAMEA2581984, study PRJEB24529) | metagenome | biome: Human gut stool | place: China | collected 2011 | reverse complement strand
CGTTAATGCTACACAGAACAAGAAAGAGGCTGATCGCAGTACACAATAGACTGAAGGCAGAAAAACAAAGTCTGGAACAAGCTAAGACGCAGATTAAGTCGCTGAAAAAAGAAAGTGCAAAGAAATCGGACAGGATAGAGAGACTGAACAACGACATAATGGTGGCATCGCAAAGCAGCGCAGCGAACGCACAATGCGGCAAGGAACTATACCACCATATCAAGAATGGCGGCACAACCATAACGTGGACCAAGCAAGACTACGAGCTGTGCATGGCTTACTGCAAGATAGAGTTTGCGGAGACAATGGCGGAGATAGAACGCTACTACGGCAATATCGCTCCCCGAAAACAGCTTATCATGCTGCTGCAACGCCTCAACTACGACTACGCTGCCATCGGCAGGGTACTCGGCATAAACAGCGACTCTGTAAGAAAGAACATTGCACGCATCACGCCGCTTACGAAATAAGCGTGATGCGCGCAGACCGATAAAATGACAGAAGCCGAAATAAGGTATTGGCTTTAGTGGCTTCTACAAAAAAGACTTTGGATGTAACGATTTACACCGTTACATCCAAAGTCTTTTTATGTTATTGTTATATGAGCCTTAGAAGAAGAGGTAGCGGTTGTCCACTACGTTTGCCTTGATGTAGAGCTCGTTCATGAAGTTGCCTGCCATCTGCATCTGACGCTGGCTGAGACGCTGCATCTCTGCCTTCTCGTCGAACTTAGCAGGACGCTGTGTCTTATTTGTTACCTGGAACACATAAACACCAGCGTTGCCCTTAACCGGATGCTTAGAGAACTTGCCCTTTGCTGTAGCTGCGATAGCACCGCTCAGAGCCGGCTCGCTTGCGCCTGTTGCTGCTACGAAAACCGGAGCTGCGAATGTAACCTGAGCAACCGGAGCTACTGTAGCACCCTTTGCCTTAGCGTCAGCAACTGACTTAACAGCCTTTGCCTTAGCAAGGAGCTGCTCTGCCTTCTTATCCTTGATAACCTCTGCCTTGATGTACTCTTTAACCTGAGCATCCTCAAGTGAGCGGTAGCCAATCGGGTTGATGTTGTTGAGAACTACGATGAGAAGGTGGTCGTTGTCACCGCACTCGTAGAGTGAAGAAACGGCATCCTTCTTAGCCTCGAACAACCAACGCATTGCGTCGCGTGTAGCGTGGATGCCAGCGAGGTAGTGCTCAGCTGTTGTAACGTCCTTACGCTCCTGAACGGTGTAACCGCTCTTTGCTGCGTTCTTCAAAAGCTCGTCGGCTGTGAGGTTAGCACTTACGAATGAGCTGAACTTATTGTAAGCTGCAGAGTAGGTATCCTTTGTAAAGGTGATATTCTTCTTAACAACGGCTGCTACGTACTTTGTAGTCATTGCCTTGCGGTCTACTACCTGAAGCACGAGGTTGCCCTGTGCGAGTGTGAGGTTCTTGAGCTCGCCTGTAGCCATTGTGTTAAGGTTCTCGATATAGTTCTTTGTATCCTTATCGAGCGATGGTGCGTTCTGATACTGACGTGTTGTCATCCATGTCTTCTCGCCAGTCTGACCGTACTTCTTGGCTACAACCTCGAAGTCGGCACCTGCCTTAATGGCGTTGAGGATAGAGTCGGCACGTGTAGCTGCCTCAGCTGCATTTGCACCGCCCACCTGGATGGCACGGAACTGGATTGAATCAGGGAGTTCACGCTTAGCAACGAGCTTCACGAGGTTGAGTGTATTGTCGTTCTTATTCTCGATTACGCTGCTTGTAGAGCCTACAGCCATTGAGTCAAGACGCTGTGCGATGTCGTAAGGAAGGGCTTCCTTCTTAACTGGAACACCGAGGTAGCTAACGAGCGATGTGCTCTTACGCACTACGTCAGACGGGTCGGCTGCTGCAGAGAGTTCTGCACGATAGCCATCAAATTCCTTCTGGAGAGCGGCACGATCGGCTGCAGAAGCCTTCACCTGTACGTCGATATACTTGATGTCGCGTGTCTCTACGTACTGCTTGAAGATGCTCTTCTTCTCGTCGTACTTAGCCTTGAGGTCAGCGTCAGTAACAGTAATCTTGTTGTCGTCGATGGTTGAGTAAGGGAAGGCTGCGAGCTGCACTTGGCTCTCCTGATTCTGCTCGTCGAACGCCATCTTTGCCTCTACCTTGTTAGAAAGGAAGCAGTGAGCGAACAGACCCTGATACTTCTGCGAGAGGAGCTGCTGACGCAGTGTCTTCTCGATGAATGTCCAGTACTTGTAAACTGTCTCGTACTGCTTAGCCATCTGCGGATTGGCTGTCTGCTGTGTCTTGTATTCTGCAAGGAACTTCTTCAGAGCGTTCACGTCGAAGCGACCTGTCTGCTGGTTGAAGAACGGAGTCTGCTGAAGCATCGGGTTAGTACCCTCGGCAAGAACCTGCTGGAGCTCAGCGTCTGTTACAGTAAGACCGAGCTTGTGTGCCTCGTTCTGTATGAGTTTGGTCTGAACGTATGTGTTCCAAACCATGTCCTTGACCTGATTGAGCTGGTCTTCGTTGAGGTTCTCCTGTCCCTGCTGCATCTTGATGACTTCTGTGTACTCGTCAACAAGTTTCTGGAACTCTGTTACGTTGATTTTCTCGCCCAACACTTCGCCTACTTGCTGATGTTTGTCAGCGCTTGCAGAGTCGCATGAGCGGAACGCCTCTTCGGCGATGAAAGAGAAAAGGCCTAAGCCGATAATGCCTATCAGCAATGCGCCTCTGCTTCTAATTTTTCCTAATGCTGCCATTTTTTTGTTTTTATTTTTTATTTATTATTTCGTTAGATGTAGGTTTATGCATCTGTCTTGCACCGGTTGCGGAGCTTGCCCCATGAGGCGGCTCTAAGCGTGATACCACAAAATGCGTACAAAAATACTAATTTATTGCCAAACGAGGGCATGTTTGCACGAAAAATTGAGTTTATCGGGCTACTTTTAGGTGCTGTAGCTTTATTTAGCGACTAACTTTTAGCTTTACCAACTCTATTTTCGTCATCGTACTCTTGATGATGCGGAACTCGTAGCGTCCTATAGTTATCACTTCGTTGAGTTTTGGGAAACTCTGATATTCGTGTAGGATGTAACCACCGACGGTCATGTAGTCGTCGCTCTCGGGCAGACCGAGATCGAAGAGGTCGTTCACCTTATCAATCTCAAGTCGAGCAGAGAGCATATACTCGTTCTCGCCAACCTGTGTGGCGATGTATTTCGTTGAGTCGTGTTCGTCTTCTATATCGCCAAATATCTCCTCAACGATGTCTTCGAGGGAGACTATACCACTGGTTCCGCCGAACTCGTCAACCACCACTCCAAGACTCTTCTTCTGCTGCAAGAAGATGTGCATAAGCTTCTGTGCAGCCATCGTTTCGGGCACAAAGGGCATCTTGCAGACGCACTCGCGCCAATTTTCGCGGTTGCGGAACATTTCGGAACTGTGTATGTAACCAATGATATGGTCGATATCGCTATCGTAGACAATTATCTTCGAGTTGCCACTCTCCACGAACTTCTGCATTAGTTCGTCGATGGTGCAATCGTTCACGTCTACGGCATTCACCTCGGTTCGCGGCACCATGCAGTCGCGCACCTTACAGTCGGAGAAGTCGAGTGCGTTTTGGAAAATCTTCACCTCTTCGTTTATCTCGTCGTCGCTCTGCGCATTTTCTATGCTCGACTGCACGAGATAGTCGAGGTCGACCTTAGAGAAGCCATCGTCATCGGATTCTGTCTCCATACGTATACCCACGAGGCGCAACAAGCACTTCGACACAAGTGTAGAAAAGCGACTTATAGGCCAAAGAATTATGTAGAAAAGATATGCCGGCACGGAGAAGACCGAGAGCAACCTATTGGCGTTGTTCTTGAACAAAATCTTCGGCAAGAACTCACCAGTGAAGAGAATAACAAGCGTGGATAGCAATGTATCTGCCGTGACTTTCATACCATCGTCGAGCGAACTGAAGATAGTATTGTCAAATAGGCGTGCCACAAGGATACCATAAACAACAAGCACGATATTGTTGCCTACAAGCATCGTACTAACAAAGCCGTTGGGATGGTTGTAAAATCTGGAAATAATATTCTTGGCTATGCTATTTCCCTCGCGATCCATCTCTGCGAGCATTCGGTTGCTGGACACGAAGGCTATCTCCATTCCTGAAAAAAATGCAGATAGTGCCATTGTTACAGCTATGCTAATTAAAAGAGGTATGTCTACTTCCACTATAGTTTAAATATTGGTTCTTATTATTTATCACGCAGGCGGCGTTGCGGTTTTGTCTGCAGGCGCATTGTTGCCTTCACTGTATCGGGCGCGGTAGTGATGGTGTCGCCATCGCTTGAGAGCTGACCTTTCTCGAACGAGCCAGAAGTGTTGGATACGTAATAGTTGGTCATGCGCTCATCGCTACGAAAGTATGCTCCCTCAAGCGTACGCTCGGGGGTAACGAGTTTCGATGGCTTGTTAGAATAGAGTTCGTGCTCCGCCTCGTCCCAAAAGAGTTCTTCGCTGTTGAATTTCAAGCCGTCTTTGGTGAGCACACTTACACGACTACGCAGCTCCCACAGCTTCTTCTGGTCGTAATAGTAGGCTGTGTCTGCCTGTATGTACGACTGCACATGGAATTTCTCATCGAACTGCTCAAAGAATACACCTTTCTCAAATATCCATCGTGACGGGTTGCGCACGGTGTTCACTTCCCATCGCTCGGTTACGATGCGGTATTTGATGACACCGGAGTCAGAGATAAGGGTGTTGACACCGTAACTCGTCATCATAGACACCGAGTCGCGGTCGTGTATGGCTGGTGCCGTGTGCTCCTTCTGTTCGCCACACGAAGCAAGCGCCACGATGCACACCACAATGATTACTATGTATTTAGATAGTCTCAACGCTTATTTTAAAAGTATTGTTTTATTACTCCATCTTCCACTTAGCAAACCAACGCTCGTTGAACGTCAAGCCGATATTTATGCGGAACGAATTTTCGGTGACAAAAGTCTTCGAGTCCTGACGCACCCACTGTGCCGAGATATTGAGCAACGAACGGTTGTTGTAGCCGTTAACGATTGGAATGCCGAAACCTGCACTCACGCTATACTCTTTCGGTCCGTTCTGACCTTTTATCTTCAGATAGTCGGTGGCATAAGATGCGCCCATGCGGTAGTGAATACGTTTGAAGAAGTTGCGGCCGCGCTCCTCCGGGCAGAACTCGCCACCAACGGTCAACTTATGCCGATCGGCAAACTGACCGCTTGCCAGCTGATAGCTATTTGTGGACATATCGAACTTCGGATAAGCTACCGACGACCATTTCTGCAAGGTGTAGTCGACACCAATGCGCCAACGATTAGCGCGGTTCCACATCAAGCCTGCACCAAAGGTGTGAGGCAACGCCAATCCATTGCCAATGGTGTGTGTTGCTGTGTCGGCAACAGCAGTCTGAGCATTGGTAGAGATAATCTGACACTTTGGGTCGGCACCAAGTTTGTGACCCAATCCGTAGGTAAGACCCAACGTAAGAGCGTCCTTCTTTGTCAACTTCTGCGTGTACTGCAAACCAAAATCAAGTTTGTAGCTATGCACTTCCGCTGTATAGTACTTCGATAGCGTGTTGGCATAGACATCTGTATAGGAATTGACAACTGAACGTGTGTAGTCGCCCCATAGGTAAGCAGCATTCACACCAATAGCCAATCCCTTTATCGGACTCCAACCCGCACCCAAATAAACCTGGTGCAAGCCGCCCGAACCAGAATATGCATTATTACTATACACAACAGTAGTACTGCCATCGGTGCTATTGAGCGGCTTCTTGTTAGAATACGAATAGCCAATGTTGCTGTACGGCAGCAAACCAAAGCTCAAGCCAAGACGTTTCGCAACACGAAAACCGGCAATGACATACTCGAAGTTGGCGTTTTTAGCGTTCACCTTAACACCACTCTCGCTATAGTTCGTAATTTGTCCAGACACACCTGCATCGAAGATGAACGACAAGGAGTCGATGGTGGCATACGAAGCAGGGTTAAGACAGTTCACTTGGTTGTGCTCACTAAAACCAATACCAAGTCCGTTCATGCCACGATTAAAGCCGCCCGACTGCTCGCCAAGCGTACCCAAACCATATTGACTATAGGGAGAATTAGTGCCACTTTGAGCTGCCGCAACTAAAGAGACCGCAGCAAAGAAGCCTGTTGTGAGTGCTTTCCTCATTTATTTATCTAATTAGATTTTAGAAATTCTATTATATATATAATATGTATATAGAGGTGTTTTTACAATCCTTTCCAGGATAATGCTTGCAAAATTATCGAAAAAAAACGAGATAATGGCAGAAAAGTGAGAAATTAAAGTTATTTTTGCACCATGAAACTATTTGAAAGATTATTTAAACACATAACATTAGCGTTTTTGCTGTGCTTTCTCACCCCCACAACAGCTTCTTCACCGAACAACGAGCCGACGCTACAAGCCGACTCGATAGAGATCAGCCTGCTTACCTGCGGACCTCGCCAACAGGTGTATAGCTTGTACGGACATACGGCGATACGCTTTCAGGACAAGCAGACCGGCAGAGACATCGCCATCAACTATGGCGTTTTCTCGTTCGACAAGCCCTTCTTCGTGCTGCGGTTCGTGTTCGGACTCACCGACTACGAGATGGGTATCGCACCCTTCGACATATTCGAGTGGGAATATGGCCCCACGGGCTGTGGCGTGAGACAACAGGTGCTCAATCTGACGGCACAGGAGAAGATGGCGATAGCGCAAGCCGTAGACCGCAACATGGAGCCACAGAACCGCGTGTACCGCTACAACTTCTTCTACGACAATTGTACAACACGTGCTCGAGACATCATCGCAGACAACCTTAACGGACGCATTGTTTATGACACCTCAACACCTCAACATCACAACGCCCCTGCACAATACCCCACATTCCGCAACTTGATACATAACTACAACGAGACGCATCGCTGGGCACGTTTCGGCAACGACCTGCTTCTTGGCGTGAAAGCCGACTATTATACAACATTCGAACAACAACAGTTTCTACCAGAGCGTCTGTGCGCTGACTTCGAGCGAGCACACATCATATCCGCGGACGGCACAAAGCGCAATCTGGTAAGTAGTTCGTTTTGGCTTTTTGAGCCTACAACGAAGCAACAAAGCATCCAACAGACAAACATGAGCATACTGGATGTATTCTCACCGTTAGTTACTTTTAGCATCCTCTCAATACTCACGCTGATTATAGCCATCGTGGAATATCGACGCAAACGTATAATATGGGTGTTCGACACAAGCATCATGCTTACTACTGGTGCATGCGGACTACTCTTGTTCGCCATGATATTCTCGCAACACCCCACTGTAAGTCTCAACTTGCAGATACTGCTGCTAAACCCCATTAACATCTTCATGCTCTACAGCGTGACGAAAGCAGCACGCCAAAACCGCATACATTGGTGGACTAAGGCGTGGAGCGCACTCATACTGTTGCTCCTCGCAGGCTCTTTCTTACAGTCGTATGCAGAGGGCATAACAATTGTGGCATTATCTTTGCTATTAAGAAACATATTGAATATTTACACATTTAAAAATACGGGCAGCAAACAGCCCGAAGCATAAAGCATTAGACACATAAATATGAGCAAATACATATCGACGATAATGATGTTGGCGGCACTTGCTGGCACCGAGATGCGAGCACAGACTTTGCAGTCAGCACCGCGCCTTGTGGTGAACATCACTATCGACCAGCTGCGCACCGACTACATCGAGCACTTCTCCCCACTCTATGGTGAGGAAGGCTTCCGCAAACTATTGCAACATGGTTGTGTCTACGAAGCTGCCAGCTACCCTTTCTCGCCCATCGATCGCGCATCAGCAATGGCTACAATAGCCACTGGTGCCACACCTCACTATAACAACATCGTTGGTACGAAGTGGCTCGACCGCAACACGTTACGACCCGTGTTCTGCACCGACGACCCAACCTATGGTGTGTCACCACAGAAGATAGCAACCACCACCGTCAGCGACGAACTGAAAATATTCACCAGAGGTGCTGCGCTTGTCTACTCTACAGCTATGGAGAAAGACGCAGCTGTCATCTCTGCAGGACATGCTGCCGACGGAGCCTTCTGGCTGAACGAGGAAAACGGACAATGGACTACATCCGCATACTACCCCAAAGGCGCACAAGCATTTGTGCGTGCCTACAATAGTATCACACAGAAACGTACGAATGGAGACAACGACGCTGTTGCCGACCTCTCCATAGCTTGCGTCAACGACTTAATGCTTGGTCGCGACAATATTACCGACATGTTATCTGTCACACTGTCAGCAAAATGCACCGACGTGACCCATTGGCAGACCGAGATGGAGATAGTATATCTAAAGCTCGACCGCACTTTAGCATCACTCATCAAGCGCATCGAAGAAAAGGTAGGACGCAACAACGTGCTCTTTGTGCTCACAAGCACAGGATACACCGAAGACCAGCGACCCGACTACGAGCGTTTCCGCATACCTTCTGGCACGTTCTACATGAACCGCTCGTGCAACTTGCTCAATATGTACCTCGGTGCCATCTATGGTCAGGCGAAGTACGTAGAAGCGAGCTTCCGCAACCAGATATACATAGACCATAAACTCCTCGAGCAGCGTCATCTGAGCTACACCGACGTAATAACACGCTCGAAAGAACTGCTTGCGCAAATGTCTGGCGTACGCAGCGTTATATCAAGTCCATACAATTCAGCCGTATCAGGCGACCTCCTCATAGAGACCGCTCCTGGCTGGAAAATCATAAACGAAGACACAAACGAGAATTATTTTTCGCGTGCCGCCTTTGTACCCTTCCCCATCATCCTGTACGGAAGCGGAATAAAGGCAGAGCACATCAAGACACCGGCTACGGTAGATCGCATTGCGCCTACCGTAGCTAAGGCTATTCGTATACGTGCGCCTAATGCCTGTTCGGTTGCGCCATTGCAATAAAAACCAACTTACACCTATATTAATGGTGATATATGGATTTTTTTTAGTAATTTTACACCCGAATAAGTATTTAAGGAAAAAATAAAAATAATATACAATGAATTTCAACAAATTTCTACAGTCATTGTTTGGCAACAAGTCATCAAAGGACATGAAGCTTATCCAGCCACTCGTAGAGAAGGTGAAGGAGGCATATCCAGAGATTAAGGCGCTGAGCAACGACGAATTGCGCGCACGCACAAAGCAGCTTCAAAAGTACGTTCAGGACTCTGCTAACGAGGAGAAAGCAAAGATTGCCGAGCTCAAAGCAAAGATCGAAGACACTCCTATCGACGAGCGCGAGAGCATCTTCAACGCTATCGACAAGTTGGAGAAGGAAGTGCTCGAAATCTACGAGAAGGCACTCAATGAGGTGATGCCGGTAGCTTTCAGTATCGTTAAGGACACAGCACGCCGCTTCGCAGAGAACGAGGAGACTGTGGTTACAGCCACCGACTTCGACCGCGAGCTGGCTGCCAACCCGAAGAACGACTTCATCACCATTGACGGTGACAAGGCTATCTATCACAACCACTGGACAGCTGGCGGCAACGACCTGAAGTGGGAAATGGTTCACTACGACGTACAGCTCTTCGGCGGTACCGTACTGCATCAGGGCAAGATTGCGGAGATGGCTACCGGTGAAGGTAAGACTCTCGTGTCTACACTTCCTGTATTCCTCAACGCACTTACAGGCAACGGTGTTCACGTCGTAACCGTCAACGACTATCTCGCAAAGCGCGACTCTGAGTGGATGGGCCCGCTATACATGTTCAACGGACTGTCTGTCGACTGTATCGACAAGCACCGTCCTAACTCGCCGGAGCGCCGCAAGGCTTACATGGCAGACATCACGTTCGGTACGAACAATGAGTTCGGCTTCGACTACCTTCGCGACAACATGGCAATCTCGCCTGCCGACCTCGTGCAGCGCAAGCAGAAGCTGCTGAAACCATGGCCAAGATTGCCATTGCCGCCTTTGTGCAGCGCAAGCATAACTATGCCATTGTCGATGAGGTCGACTCAGTGCTTATCGACGACGCACGTACTCCGCTTATCATCTCTGGACCTATTGCAAAGGGCGACGACCAGATGTTCGAGGAGTATCAGCCGCTTGTAGAGCGTCTCGTAGACGTTCAGCGCAAGCTCGCAACACAGTATCTTGCTGAAGCAAAGCAGCTCATCAGCGAGGGTACGGCCAACAAGGATCAGAAGAAGATTGAGGAAGGATTCCTCGCATTATACCGTTCGCACAAGGCTCTTCCGAAGAACAAGCCGCTTATCAAGTACCTCTCAGAGGAAGGTATCAAGGCTGGTATGCTTAAGACCGAGGAGTACTACATGGAGAACAACAACCGCCGTATGCCGGAGGCTGTTGAGCCGCTTTACTTCGTTGTAGACGAGAAGTTGAACAGCTGCGACCTCACCGACAAGGGTACTGCATGGCTTGCAGGTCAGGTGAACGACAACGAGCTCTTCGTGCTGCCAGATATCACTTCAGAGCTCTCGGCTCTCGAGAACGAGAAGGACCTCAGCGAGCAGGAGCGTCTCGACAAGAAGGACGCCATGCTCAACCACTATGCCGTACAGTCGGAACGTGTACACACCCTGCAGCAGTTGCTGAAGGCTTACACCATGTTCAACAAGAACGACGAGTACGTTGTTATGGACGGCGAGGTGAAGATTGTCGACGAGCAGACAGGCCGTATCATGGAAGGCCGCCGCTGGAGCGACGGTCTCCACCAGGCTGTAGAGGCTAAGGAGCACGTGAAGGTGGAGGCAGCCACACAGACATTCGCTACCATCACACTGCAGAACTACTTCCGTATGTACCACAAGCTCGCTGGTATGACCGGTACTGCTTCCACTGAGGCAGGCGAGTTCTGGGATATCTACAAGCTCGACGTTGTTGAGATTCCTACAAACCGTCCGGTGCTCCGCAAGGACCTCGACGACCGTGTGTACAAGACCAACCGCGAGAAGTATGCAGCCGTTATCGACGAAATCGTGGAGATGCGCAACAGCGGTCGCCCGGTGCTCGTAGGTACCACATCGGTAGAGTTCTCTGAGCTTATCTCTAAGATGCTCAACATGCGCAAGATTCCTCACCAGGTGCTCAACGCCAAGCTCCACAAGAAGGAGGCAGACATCGTGGCAGAGGCTGGTCGCAGCACAAAGGGCATGGTGGAAATCACCGAAGAGGACGGCAGCAAGCACTTCGAGGAGCGTATGCTCGGTGCCGTAACCATCGCTACCAACATGGCAGGTCGTGGTACCGACATCAAGCTCACCAAGGAGGTTAAGGAGGCAGGCGGTCTTGCCATCATCGGTACAGAACGACACGAGAGCCGCCGCGTCGACCGCCAGCTGCGTGGTCGTGCAGGTCGTCAGGGCGACCCGGGTAGCTCAGTGTTCTACGTATCGCTCGAGGACAAGCTCATGCGTCTGTTCGCTTCAGAGCGCATCGCAAGTCTCATGGATCGTCTCGGCTTCAAGGAGGGCGACCGTATCGAGAACCCGATGATCTCTAAGAGCATCGAGCGCGCACAGAAGAAGGTTGAGGAGAACAACTTCGGTATCCGTAAGCACCTGCTCGAGTATGATGACGTGATGAACAAGCAGCGCACCGTAATCTACGAGAAGCGCCGCCACGCACTCATGGGTGAGCGTATCGGCATGGACATCACCAACGTCATCTGGGACCGCGTGGTGAACATCATCGAGACAAACGACTACGCCGGATGCCGCGAGGAATTCCTCAAGATTCTGGCTATGGAGTGTCCGTTCAGCGAGGAGGACTTCGAGAACGTGCGCCACGACGAGCTTGAGGAGCGTGCTTTCCAGAGCGCAATGGCTACCTTCAAGCGCAAGACCGACCGCATCGAGAGCGTTGCTTGGCCTATCATCAAGGAAGTAGAAGAGAACCAGGGCGCTATCTACGAGCGCATCATGGTGCCTATCACCGACGGCAAGCGCGTCTACAACATTCCGTGCAACCTTAAGGAGGCTTACCGCACCGAGGGTCGCGACGTTGTTAAACAGTTCGAGCGCGTCATCATGCTCCACATCATCGACGACTGCTGGAAGGAGAACCTCCGCCAGCTCGACGAGTTGCGCCACAGCGTGCAGAACGCTTCTTACGAGCAGAAGGACCCGTTGCTTATCTTCAAGCTCGAGAGTGCTAAGCTCTTCGACTCGATGGTGAACGATATGAACAACCGCATCGCTTCTATCCTCACACGCGGACAGATTCCTGAAATGCAACAGCAGCAGGAGGTGCGCGAGGCAGCTCCCGAGGAACGTACACAGCGTCAGCAGTATACCGAGCAGAAGGCCGAAATCAACGACCCTGCACAGCAGGCTGCCGCACAGCACGACACTCGCGAGAACATCGAAGAGAACCACACTCCGTTGGTTAAGGACAAGCTCCCAGGACGCAACGACCCGTGTCCTTGCGGTAGCGGCAAGAAGTTCAAGAACTGCCACGGCAAGGGTCTTGAGTAAAGAGCATAGGAGACTATGGCATCCCTGCCATAGCCACACACCCACAAGGTGATTGATAGGAGGCTGCGTGGGTATGGCAAGGATGCCATACCCTCCTAATATAAGTACAGGAAAAGGCTGAGTTCCATACGGAGCTCAGCCTTTTCCTGTTTATTTGTTGTTTTCAGCAAGCAAATCGTTACGCCTATCCCTCTACAGCCGAGATAGTGACGTCAGCAAAACCATCCATGTAACCGATAACCCTCAAATTGTCCGTCGTGCCGCGCTTCACCTTCAACTGTATGTTAGCCTCGACAAACTCGCCTTGCGATGTGCGTCGCTCTTTTATCTGATATGTCTGCACCTCAATGCCGTCATGTCGCATAGTCGCAATCAACACTCTAACCTGCTCTATCGAGGAGGCGGAGAAGGAGATCTCGATGGTTGTGGTGCCGAGCTGCGGTATCATAGCGTTTATCACCTCCAGTCCGAGCAGCATCATTGCTGTTACTATAGTGGCAGCCATAAACATACCTGTTCCGCACGCCAGTCCGATGGCAGCCGTCACCCATAGTCCGGCAGCCGTGGTGAGTCCGCGCACGACGTTTTTCTGAAAGATGATAGTTCCAGCACCTAAGAAGCCGATACCCGACACCACCTGCGCCGCCACGCGCGACGAGTCCTTCAAATCAATGCCAAAACCAAACTGCGACACAACGCAGAACAACGCACTGCCCAGAGCCACAAGAAAATGTGTGCGAAATCCGGCTTCCTTAGCTCTATACTCGCGCTCAAGCCCAATCATTCCGCCAAGCACGAATGCGAGCGAAAGACGCACTATCAATTCTATATACGAAGTTTCCATAATTGTCCCTCCTTTTGCTTTTATAATCAGATTGTAGTTTAATTGAAACTACAAACTTACATAAAATTGACGAATAAACGAGGTTTTTTATACAGAAAAATAACTAAAAGGGCTGATACTTCGTGAGAAGTGTCAGCCCTAATTTATTTTGTATGAAAAGTTTTAGCGGACAGCAATATAATAAGGTATAAGATTTATGGCTGACTACCCAATCAACAAGGGCATCGGTCATTCGGTTGAGTTCAAGGGACTGAAGGCACAGTACCTCTTCATCTTTGCTGGTGGACTGCTTGCCGTCTTCTTCCTTGTGGTCGTCCTCTATATGGCAGGTGCGGACCAACTGGTCTGCATCGGCTTGGGTCTCACGCTCGGATCATTGCTTGTATGGGGAACATTCCACCTGAACAACAAGTACGGCGAGCATGGACTGATGAAGCTTCTTGCCGCCAAGAGCCATCCACGCTATATCCTCAACCGAAGGAAAACAAACCGAATGTTCAAACATTAAAAGAAAGAAGAATGAGAAATATCAGAAAATCAAGCACCCTTGAGAGTAAGTTCCCGTTGCTTGCCGTGGAGCAAGGCTGCATTATCTCCAAGGATGGCGACATAACGGTCGCCTACGAAGTGACGCTGCCGGAAATCTTCACGGTTACATCGCAAGAGTATGAGGCAGTACATGCCGCATGGTGCAAGGCTATCAAGGTGCTGCCCGACTACAGCATCGTACACAAGCAGGACTGGTTCGTGAAAGAGAGCTATGCTCCAGACATGCAGAATAGCGACATGAGCTTTCTGTCAAGAAGCTATGAGCGACACTTCAATGAGCGTCCTTACCTGCATCACCAGTGTTACCTGTTCCTTACCAAAACCTCCAAGGAGCGCATGGCACACCAGAGCATTTTTTCCACCTTGTGCCGTGGGCATATCATTCCCAAGGAAATCAAGGACAAGGAAACGGTAGCAAGATTCCTTGATGCCGTGGAGCAGTTCGCGAGAATTATCAACGACTCCGGCTATATCTCCTTACGCAGACTGACGGATGATGAAATCACAGGTACGGAACGAACGACTGGACTTGTAGGCAAGTACCTCTCGCTCTCCACTGAGAACGTGCAATGTTTGGAGGACATGGAATTGTCTGCAAGTGGTATGCGTATCGGAAACAAACACCTATGCCTTCATACCTTGTCGCAAACGGAAGACCTGCCAACGGAAGTATCTACGGACAACCGCTTTGAGCGATTGTCCACTGACCGAAGTGACTGCCGACTTTCCTTTGCCGCCCCAGTTGGCTTGCTGTTGTCCTGCAACCATATCTACAACCAGTATGTATTCATAGACAACAGTGACGAGACCTTGCAGAAGTTCGAGATGACCAGTTCATCACCTCGTTCTAGACAATCCATGAGTTGCTTCTATTCTGGGCGTGTCTTCTCTTGGCTTGCACTATCTTCTATGATACGGCAACAGCCATACTTCTCCATCCAAGCCCGGTCAAAGGTGAATGTGTCATACTGCTCCGAGTTAAATATGTAACCTACTTTTGCCATAGCTATTATACACTGATTTGTAATTTGCCGACAAAGATACTTATATTCCATAAAAGTATAATCATACTCTGATAATTATTCTTGAATGTTAGATGAATGCAATCAATACTTTGCGTAAATGCTGTGCTCATCATGGTCGTGTATGGTATCGTGTTATGCTTGTAATGCTTAAAAATCTGACATGGTTGACACAAAGGCTATGGGATTTACAAATGGATGGGAACAAGAGCCTTTGTGGAGAAAAAGTAGCAACGAAAACTCAGCCGTAGACCTCTTGTCTACGGCTGAGTAAAAACGAGAATTTCAAATGTCACGAATGAAATAATGCCTTCCAATTTCTATAAGGCATCTGTTGCCAATACATTTCCATCTCGCAACACGAAATAGGTTCTGCCAGAACTGTATATTATCCGAAAGAAACTGCCTGACGCTACGGGTATGGCATTTTCTCCATCAAACAAAATGACTTTTGTTGCAGTATAAACTAACGCTCCTCTCTGCGTAAGAGTCATCCCTATGAAATCCTCAGGTTCATAAGCAAAAATTTCTTCCGTCCCATTTTCATTAGTTTCATACAATGAATTACCAGCCACGAACCATACAGCATCATTTAACAGTTCTGCACCATAAATATCTGCTGTAGTAGCATACAGGAGTTCCGTATTGTCTGTAGTCAAGTTGTATCTGTACAATAGACTGCCCTCATTCTGATATACAACGAAAAGGAAAGAGGAATCGTTGGCTGCAAACAACCGAAAACTTGCAGTGTCCAATTCTGCAACAAGTGAGCATTTGTCCTTTCCTATATCATATATTTGTGTGCTATTGCGTACATAAGTACGATTTGCGGAAGTTACCACCTGGTCGTACCATAGATTGTCCAGGAATTTCAGATGCTCAAACTCTGGGCATTGCTTTCTGTCCAAAGCACGAAACTCACCACTGTCATTCTCTTTTACAAAAAGACCTGAGCCTGGTATTACCATGAAATTATCATAGTTGAGCTTCGTGGAATCCAAGGTCGCAATTGATTCAAACGCCAAGGTGTCTTTATTGACCGTATTATCCGTTTGTGCCAAGGCACACATCGATATATTATACAAGGCGAACAATACCAGCAATTTCAAGAATTTACAATTCATAATACACAAGTTTTTATTTTCTTAATACCCTACTGCTTTTTACAATATACCAATCGCCACGCTGTACCACAATAAGCGGTAAGCGTCCTTGCGTGCTGAATCCACCGTTTACGAATCCTACATCATACATTAGTTCACGATTGTAACGCATTACTGCTGCTGTTATTCCAGCATCCTTTGTGCAAAGGCCTGGTTTGATGTCACGCCAAGTAATAATCTCTACACGTTTGTCTTTCGGACAGAAAAAATCATCTTCACTCATAGGTTTAACAGGTCGTACAGGTTTGGCTGGTTGTTTCGGATTGACTGGGCGTATAGGTTTTACTGGATGTTGACGAGTTGGAGGAACTCTGTTTGCAATAGTTTTGGGAGGGAACTGTCCAAGTGGCTTACGGTAAACCACAGGCTGACGCCGTACTGGAGCTTGGGCTATCGGGACACGAGGTGTACGTGGAACACGAGATGGCGGTTCAATACAAGGTCTCTGTCCTGGATTTCGCTGCGGATACTCATTCATTCCGCCATTTCCTCTTGCTTGCCTACCATCATTTCCATTAGGTGTGCTACGTTGCATGCTACTTATTTGTGCTTTCTGTATATTTCGTCTTTGTGGACGGCTTTCGCCATTGCGTTGGCGCAAATCATCAACTCCATAGTTTTCTTGCAACCGTTGCACTTGCTGTTTATTTTGCTGTAGCCCGAGTTGGGTACGGTTCTCCACTTCTGCTGCCCGCTGTTGCTCCTTCCGTTGCTTAGCCATCACTTCCTCACGGTGTTTCCTTTGTCCCTCGCGTGCGAGGTTTTCAAGGGTATTACCCAGCTTTGCGCTCTCTTCTTTTGACAACACTTGAGCCGAGACAGGCAAAAGAGATATCAAGCCAATGGCTATCAAAATTATTTGTTTCATTGTTTTATACATTAAATTGGTTTATTTTTAAAGAGACAGACATGTTTCTACTGTTACATCAAATTTTTTCTTCTTACGTTCCACTGTCAACACGACTTTTTGATATGGAAGTTTGCTTTTTATCACATCATAAAACTGTTGCGGTGTGGATACTTCATAACCATCGATATGAGTGACAATGTCTCCATTTTTAATACCGGCACGTTCTGCTGGATAGGCAGGTACAGTCTTTTTCACGTTTAAGTTCTTGCTTTCTTGGTTAAGTTCAATCCCCACCACTACTCGTCTCCGAGACTCGTTAAATTGTTTGTGAATATTAACGACATCGGATACAGCTACACCTTCTGCAAGAAGACGCTCCTCTGTGAGGTACTCTATCTTTATTGTTTGCAGAGTATTGAAAACTTTAATATTCTTTGTATTAAAGTTTGCCCAATTTCTTGGACATTTACGTCCTTCTCTAAAAGCCTTTCTCTCTTCCTTGTCCATGTCAAACGGTATTGTCATAGATCCAAATCCTTGACCATACCAGAACCAATTGTCCTCACGCTTGATTTTTGTAAACAAGGTATGGTATTTTAGGTCTTTGTATTTAGGAATGTTATCGCCCTTCACCGTCACCTGCGACAATGACACATCGGCATCCATTTGCCAATCGTTGACTTTACGCAGCTTAAATTCCAAAAGATAGCTGTACTTGCGCGGTGCAAGAACATTGTCAAAAACGGCATCCGCAACCATAGATGTGGCCATTCCCGTCAGATCGCCAACTAACGAGCTGCCGGTGTTACGCGCAGTTTTCAAACCGATAATGCTCGCATAGGTATTACCATAAGTACGTAACAGACCGTTCAGGAGTGGACTTGGATTCTTCAAATCCTCATTAGAAAATGCTACATATACAGAGTCGTTTGTAAAAGCATATTCCTCTTGAAAAATAACTGGTTTTTCAACAAAACTAAGGAAGCCGGTATAATTTCTTAAAATGAAAACCGGTTTGCCTTCGGATGCTTGCTTAACCTCAAGAATAAAATAAGGCTCACTGTATTCATTCCCTTGCAAATCGCACACCCAAGTTCCTTCAATGGTTTTATCTACTGGCACATAATTTCTTATTTCTTCCAAGTAAGTGCTGAGTGTCGTTACATATTTTTCTTTTTCTGTTTCATCTGAACTTGAAAAATTCACTAGACTTGATATTTGCCTTTTTAGCGTCAGAGTATCGCTTCGCATTGCTGCATATTCTCCGCGTATATAATACAATCGGGCGTAATTGGCATCCGTGGGGTCGGGTGAGAACGATTCATACAAATCAGACAATACCAAAGCCGATTTCATATCACCGTCAGAGTGAAATTTGTCTATTCTCGTCATAAAGTACTTGCATACTGACCTTTTTTGCAAATCAGACAAGCCTCCGTAATAAATAGACAGTCCAGTTAAAGCCGTTTCGCCACCTGTTCCATTGGTTTTCTCGGATATGTACTTGTCGACAAGTTGTTCTATACGTGTCAGATTTAATGAGTTGCCAGACGCTTTCTTCTGGGCGAAAACGATTCCAAAAGAAAAAAGGAAAATGAGAATGAGTCCCAATAGTCTCAGTCGTTTCATAGTGTAGTGTTTTAATTGAAATATTTTCTTCTGCTGAAGTGGAAACATATAAAAAGGCGTGCAACCGTTCCGAACTTGTCTCTTATGTTGGTTACCGCCAAGTGACCTATCCTATAACAAGCGCAGAACAGTCCACGCCTTATGAGCGTGAACCTTCTTACTGCTTGTTCCCATAGGATGAATGATTGGCGGTATTCACATAAGAGAGAACAAGAGCTAAAAGCTCAATATCCAAAAAGTATAGAACGGAAACGCTGGTTAAAGATTTTGAGGAAACCCCAGTTTGAGTCTCTGTAGAGGATGGCTATTCATGGAATGGCTTAATCCTTAGCGTTTCATTCTTGTGTAATGTCTGTTTCTTATTTCTTAATTTTAATGTTCAACAATATGTTCACGCCTCAATGAAGACACGAAGTCCACACAAAGGCAATTCGTTCACAAAGGTAACTATTCTTATACAAAGAAACGATAAATTCTGCAATATATTTCATTCTCGTTGGACTATAAATTAGAAATATGCCTGATTTCTCATAGAAAGTTGCCTAATTTCTATGAGAAAGTTGGCAACTTTCTCAAAATAATCTCAGAAAAGCTTGGTTGGATGAAATACTTTGCTTACATTTGTGGCATACTACAATTTCACATATTTTGGAGACCCAGAAAAAGAGGCAGGCAAAAGAGATTGTTTGTATCTGTGGTAGTTGAGCAAATGGACAAATTTTGTTTAATATTTAAAATATGTGAGTATGAAGGATTTTTCTAAGAACCATCGTAAGGGGCGATGCAAAACACCCCAAACCAAGTGGATTCCAGTCAATCCCTTTGAGTTATTCCGTGACAAACACTTGAATGACCCAGATTCAAAAGTTCGTGTTTTGACAAATCCTGAGATTGAAGATTTCCGCAATAAGGGCTATAGTGTTGATATTGTAGACAGAATTCTACCCAAATGTACACGCAAGTACCCATATAAAGGTAGCGGTATGTCTATAAAAGTAGTTCGCGAGCTAAATAAAAAAAGCAGAAAACAAGAACTACTGGAAAGGCATGTTGTCGTTATAAGGAAGATTGGCGAGTTGATGAAAGAAGTGGATGATTTGTTTAAGAAAAGTGCCACATCTGTCAGCATTGCCCATACACCGCTCATTATCAGCGACTTGAAGGCTGACAGATGCTACCCCGAACAGCAGTATCTATCAGCCTATCTACCAGTTCATCTACCAGCCTATCTGCCTGTCATAAAGCATGGCAGCCTACGCATCTCGACGCACAACGAGGTAGCGCGCGCCGGTTTCGCACTTGCGGCGGCGCATACCCTGCAGGTTGGCCAGCTTTCGCCCGAACGAAATCAGGCTATTCACCTTCAGCGAGGCACCCACCTTACGCTTTATGACATCGAAGATTTCCGCCGCCGACATCCACTCGGCATTCTCGTCGAGCGGATCCTGCGCTATCGCGAAGCAGAGGTCGAAATACTGGTCGGCAGGTTCCTGCACCTCGTAGCGGCGGTTCCAGAGCATTATCTGCTCGGTCTCCGCCTTGTCGAACCAGCAGCGGTGTCCGTTGCGCAAGAGCTGCAGCGCCTGGGCGAAGAGTTGGCGATGGTTGGGCACACGGGTGGTGTCGATGGGTGCCGTCAGCTCGATGCCGATGAAGCGACGGTTGCCCGACGGGTCGGCGAGGATGTCGGTCATGTTGCTCGTGGCGATGAACGACGCCTTGCGCGGCAGTTCCTCGATGCGTGTGCCATAAGGCCGTTTCGCCTTTATCGATGGCAGTTGTATGATGTTCTTCAGAAAGCCCTGCTGCACGCGCGGCGAAATCTGGTTGAACTCGTCGAGGTTGATGAGCAGCTGCTGCGACATGGCGAGCATCACCTGTCGGCGGTCGGAGATGGCAAGACTGTCGGTGTAGCCCCACCTTAGTGCGTCGGGCAGCAGTTGGCGGCAGAACGTGCTCTTGTTGTAGCCCTGCGGCGAGATGAGCAGCGGCGCGACGCTGTTGCCATAGACTCTGCCCGGTGTGTTCTGCCACTGGGCGACCATGGCGAGCAACCATGTGGTGAACCACTCGCGCCACAGCGGAGCATCGGTGGGCACGGTGCGTGCGAGGTCGCCTATGTGGTCGTGCCCGTCCCATGCGCCTTCGCACGAGGCGAGGTAGTCGCCTACGGGGTCGAACGCACGCACATAGTCCGACTCGATGTAGTTGTTCACGTCGTTCTGGCTCACCTCTATCCCCTCGCGCTGCACCTCAAGTATGATGCGGCGGCGCGTGCGTGGGTCGAGCGGCTCGAAGTGGGCTTCGGTACTGCCCGTGTGACGAAACTCTGTGCAGTTCATTACGGTGTTGTAGCGGAAGGCGTAGCGCATGGTGAGGAAACCGATCATGCGGTCGACGGCGTTCATTGTGTCTTTGTTTGTTGTGTCTTTCATGTGTGTATTGTGTGTGTTGATATAGTTTAGTAAGATTCCGGCAGTGATGGAGCGTTACTCCGGTGCTACCGGAATGATTCTCCGGCGCTACCGGAATGATTCTCCAGTGCTACCGGAATGGCATTTTAGTCATGCAGGAATATCTGCGTTTGTGTAAAAAATTACAGGAAGTCGAGGGTTTCTTCTGAGCAATCGAACTCTATGTCCTCATAACCATACTGTGAAAAAAGTTGTTTTATCCACTCCTGCTGCTCCGGCGAGAGCTGACGCTCGCCGTGGTGATAGCGGTAGTACGTGCTGCACCCACCGAGATACTCCCTCATGAGCGAACGCAAAGTAGGTGCGTCACACAGCTTCACGTCCTTGAACAGGCGGCTGAAGCCCCATGCCATACGCACGATGCGCAACTGCTTGAAATGAGCACACACCCCATCCGAGCGTAAAGCGTTGGGAAAGATGGCATTACCCCATGTGCGCGACTCGCCGAGGGCTACGGTGGCACGATAGCGTATGCATTCCTCGCGTCGTTTGCAGTCGGTGTTGAAGCAGTAGATCCAGTTGTGCGGGATGTTGCTGCTCTTGATGGTAGCGTTGATGATGTTTGTGTTTTCCATAATACTAAGTTTTTTAAATGTTCATGTATGTTTTCTAAAATTGCCGCAAAGGTACAATTCTGCGCAAGCGTTGTCAAGAGTTCGGCACATTTTTTTTCAAACTCGCAGACGGGCGGTTGAGGTGCAGGCGGCAAACCTGTCGGTTCGGGCTGGCAGATGAGCTGACAGATAGCCTGATAGATACAGCTTTTAAACGCATCATCTGTCAGCCTTTATACCACTGATTATTAGCGCAATACGAGAACGCTGACAGATATGGCAGTATTTTTCGCAACACAAATGGAAGGTTTTCGTTAAGCCAGATGAGCAGAACTAAGTTTACTTAAGCTCTGCCATGGCGAGAAAACGTGCCATGAAATGAAACGATCTACACCTTAGACCGAGGGTCGAGTCGATTACAGAATACAATGTGGAGTCAAATTGCTCCATAATTGGAAATATACCTCCAAAAGATGTGAGTTTCTCGGATTTTATTTGTATTTTTGCCATGCCTGATGAGGTTTTGTTTGATTATTACTGCAACACTAAATTAAGTGAATCCTCTGACATGGCAAAATCCTGGGCCGCTCGGCTCTGCCGCTTGCCAAAGCAAGAGCTTTTTGTTGCTCAGGATATTATAAAAGTTAAAATTTATAGTGTTGCGGAATTAAGGTTGATGAATAAATTCTACATATCTCTTTTCTTCTTGTTCATGGCAATGACATCATTTGCTCAAGAACAAATATCGGGTATTGTTGTAGGCGATAATAGTAAACCTATTGAATTTGCGACAATACTACAATTATCTGCCGATTCTACAGCCATAGAAGGTACTGTTTCCGACAACAATGGTAAATTTAAACTACCAAAAGACACCAATGCGAAACTTCTAAAAGTAAGTTACATTGGCTATCAAAATCGAATAATAAACCTCCCTCTAAAGAAAGATACTATTCATCTTTCTATAAATCAAGAACAGCTACAAGAGGTACTTGTTACCGCTCGCAAACAATTGACAAAACGCATTACCAGTGGCATATCTTACGATATGTCCCAGAACAAACGTGCTCAAAGCGAAAGTTTGCTTCAAGCCTTACGCTATGTCCCAACATTGGATGTGGCATTAAATGGCAATGTCACAGTGAAAGGCAACTCCTCATACCGAATTTATGTGAATGGACGTTCTTACGATATGGCGCAATCCAATCCACAGCAAGTCTTGCAAAGCATTCCTGCAAAGTCGATTAAGAAAGTAGAAGTGATTACAGAACCATCAGAAGCCTTTGGCAATAGTCCAGGCGAATACATTATTAATATCATTACAGATAAAGATGCGCTGGATGGTATCTATGTAAACACTACGCTTCAGGGAAATACTCAGCCAGCGACCAATGATGGCATTATGGTGATGGCGAAAAAGAAGAATGTAGATTTTTCTCTATCATATAATTATGATCTTAATGGTCAACACAATCAACCACTGACTCAAGAGATAAAAACACCGGAATCCACGACTTTTCTTAGCAGTATCGGCAATGGTAACTGGCAGACTCATCTTGTTAGAGCCATTACCGATATCCGCATTGACAGTGTGAATACAATTTATGCCGACTTTCAAACCAGTTTATTGCGTACAGACATTACTGGCTCTTGGAAACAACACACTACAATAGATCCCAAAATCTATCGTATGGAACAATTGAATCATGATATTGCTGGCACTATCGAGGCGAATGCCCTATATCGTAATTATTTCAAAAAGAGACCTGGTATAGAACATTTTTCTTTGGGATATCGCTATACTCACAATCCAGACAAACATCACTTTGCAACTACTGTCTATAGCGATAATGGCACAACCATCAACAATCAGCAGACAGATGGATCAATGAATGAGCACACGATTAGAGGGTCTTTGTCTCAGCCTATTGCTAAGAACCATACACTCAGAATTATTGCAAAACAAGTATTGCGAGATGGTAGTGTAGAATCCTCCGACGACAAAAATATTGCATATAATCAGTCGTTATCTCAAGCAACTGCATATTATAGTGGTCAGATAAGCGACTGGAACTTTTATGCCTTGCTGGCAGGAGAAAATGACTATATGAATATGCGCTTACCTCTCACTGGCGAAGAAAATAGGCACAATGAGTTCCACCTCTTACCACAATTAGGTGCGTCATGGAACGCAAATCAATACACCCAACTATCGGCTCAGTATTCACGCAGCACTACACGACCTGGGTTAGCAATGCTTAATCCTTTTTATAGAGTAATTAACAACAGTGCAGCGTCACAAGGCAATCCGAATCTGTCATCCGAAATGAATGACATGCTTTTAGTCAAATTCCTGTATATGCGTGGAAATTTGTATTGTCAAATGGGCATAACCGGTACTATCACTAATAATGCTGTATTCTATTACGAGAAAGGCATAGATAGCGAAGGCCGACTGCTGAGCACCTACGATAATATAGGCAAGAGCAAAAGCATAGGTGTTGACCTGTTTGCTAATTGGCGTCCATGGTCTTTTGCGTCCTTTGCTACATACCTTAAAGCATCACATGGCAATATTAAGGCTGAGGAAATGAATCTGAATCAAAATTTCTGGACATATTATGCAAATGTTTCAGCAGACTTTTATCTACCAAAGAATTGGAGTTTACAAGGTCGTTACTCGGCTTCAAAACAGGCTCCAATGCTTTGGGGTACGGTAAATACAACTCATCGTTACTCTTTCAAAATAGACAAAAGCCTAATGGATGGCCGTCTGAATATTGGAGTAGAGGCAAACAGCCCATTTTCCAAATACTCAAGACTTGAGCAACGCGTAGTGAAACCAGAAATGGAGACAATACAAACTAACTACATAACAGCACGTTCTTTTGGTGTTTATATCTCTTATACTTTCCGAAAAGGCAAACGCGTGAATATTGAGCGCAACAATACGTTAAAAACAACCGACCAACAAACAGGTGTAGAATGAAACAGATATTTCAACACGATTCAATGGAATGCGGAGCTGCTTGTCTAGCAATGATCTGCTCTCACTTCAATAAGCCCATGCCATTGAAAGAAATTGTTAAAGCATGTAATGCCACAAGGGAGGGCGTTTCTATGCTTGGACTTAAACAAGTTGCAACTGAAATAGGGTTCGAAGTGATCATTGCTCAAGGTAAAATTGAGGATTTGGACAATGAGGATTTACCATGTATTCTTTATTGGAATCAGAATCATTTTGTTGTGTTATACAAAATTGACGTAAAAAAACAACAGTATTATTTAGCAGATCCGGCAAAGGGCAAGTGCAAATATGGAAAAGAGTATATTCAAGAGCATTGGATAAACATTGACGATAAAGGAAATCAAAGTCATATTCATTGTCTGGTAGCAACTGTCCAGTTGCCAGCAATGCATTGACAAGCAGATTGTTAAGGTCGGAAGCCACGTTGAAGTCGTAGCTTTTGCCAGAATCAGACCTGTAGCTCTGATTCGGTGTGGTCAATTCACGAATGGCCCTAAGTATTGTGTCTGCCCTACATGTACGGAGGTGTGGATGCAAGCAAAGTGTTTCCATAAGGTGTGAGGACACGTCTTCGACACATGACCCTCCACAGAAATATACACACATCAGAGAACGGATTATCTCGCTATATTGATAGCCATACACTTTGCTACGCAAACCTAAAGTAGAGTCTATTGTATGAGACAACATCCTGTCGAATTTCTCCATAATTGGAAATATACCACCAAAAGATGTGAGTTTCTCGGATTTTATTTGTATTTTTACCATGTCTGATGAGGTTTTGTTTGATTATTACAGCAACACTAAATTAAGTGAATCCTCTGACATGGCAAAATCATGGACCGCTTGGCTTGTCCAAGTAACCGGCTCTGCCGCTTGCCAAAGCAAGAGCTTTTTGTTGCTCAAGATATTATAAAAGTTAAAATTTATAGTGTTGCGGAATTAAGGTTGTTCATTTTCTTATTTTAAAAGACCAATATTATTAACAAAAGACACATGAAATACATACTTGCCACAGATTCGTTCAAGGGCTGCATGTCATCAGCAGAAGTGGAGAACATAATCGCCGGGGTGTTGGAGGCGAAGGGCATAGACACGCTGTGCCTGCCGATGTCGGACGGCGGCGACGGAATGCTGGCGGCATTCACGGCAGCCACGGGCGGAACATTGGAGCCTGTGTACATACACGACCTGATGATGCGCCGCACGGATGCCCACTACGGCGTGACGCCCGACGGCACGGCAATAGTGGAAGTGGCTCAGGCGTGCGGACTCAGCCTTATCAAGGAGGAGGAGCGCAACCCGATGCGCGCCACAACATACGGCGTGGGCGAACTGATCTCGAGAGCCATCAAGCGCGGATGCCGCAATTTCATCATCGGACTCGGCGGCACCGCCACGAGCGATGCCGGCATCGGAATGATAAAGGCACTGGTTGACATCTTCGCACGCGGCAAGAACTTCGACGAGGCGCTGAAGACGGAGCTTGGCGAATGTAGGTTTACCCTCGCCTGCGATGTGGACAATCCGCTCTGCGGCGAGAACGGCGCGGCACATGTATATGGTCCGCAGAAGGGTGCCACGCCAGAGATGGTAGCTCAGCTCGACCGCCGTGCGCAGCTGTTCGCCGAGAAATCAGCTCTGCACTTCGGCTTCGACCGAAGCGCAGAGCCTGGAGCGGGAGCAGCCGGCGGACTGGGTTATGCCTTCATGCAGTATCTCGGAGCCGAGATGAAGTCGGGCGCCGACTTGCTGCTCGACATCATCGGCTTCGACGAGAAGATAAAGGGTGCCGACCTTATAATAACGGGCGAAGGCGGTGCCGACCGACAGACGCTCATGGGCAAGTTGCCGCAGCGCATACTGATGCGTGGGCAGCAGACGGGCGTGCCCGTAGGGCTTGTGGCTGGCAGCGTAAGCGACAGGGAACTGCTGCTGAAAGCCGGCTTCGCTTTTGTAGAAAGCATCACGCCCGACGGAATGCCGCTGGAGGAGGCTATAAAAAAGGATGTGGCAAGCAGCAACCTCCGCCGCTTTGCCGATTCGCTCGGCTGAAACAGCCGTTTATGCTGCTAAAAACTCTTTCTATCAAACTACAATGACATACGAAACCGCACAAAGGGAAAATGTGAACAACTTGTGATATTTTATGAATATACCTAAACCGCTATAAATGCGTAACTTTGCAGCCGAAATATTAATATAGGTATGAAGAAAACATTGTTCACATTTGCCTCAATGCTCTTGGCAGCTCAGGCGATGGCGCAGGAAACGCTGTCGCTGGCGCAGTGCCTGCAGATGGGTATTGAGCGAAATCTTAATTTGAAGACTTACGAGGGTAATGTGCTCAAAGGCAAGCACAACATCAGCGAGAACCGTTCGCGTCTGTTGCCACAGATAAATATCGGCGCAGCGCTGAACGACAACTTCACTCCGCCCGTGTCCGTAACGGACGGCAGAGCCTACGGCAAGCCGTACAACGTGACGAAGACGCTGCAGTACAACTCGTCGGCGAGTCTGCAGCTGCAGATGCCGCTGTACAGTCAGACGGCGCTCACGGCGCTCGAGATCTCGAAGACGCTCGACCAGCTCAACTCGCTCTCTTACGAGAAGGCGCGCGAGGACCTCATCGTGCAGATAAGCAAGATGTACTACTTAGCGCAGAACACTGAGGAGCAGATAGGCATCATAAAGGACAACATAAAGCGTCTGGAGGAGCTGCGCGACATCACGCAGGCGTTCCACGACAACGACATGGCGCTGAGCGTGGACGTGAAGCGTGTGAACGTAAACCTGGAGAACCTCAGTGTGCAGTACGACAACGCGAAGGCGATGCTCACGCAGCAGTACAACATGATGAAGTACGTGATAGACTATCCTGCCGAGAAGGACATTATGGTGGAGAAGGCTGACATTGAGGAGGTGAACCTTGCAGCACTCAGCGGACTGAACGAGAACCTGTACGAGCTGCAGCTGCTCAGAACGCAGCAGACGCTTGCCGAACAGCAGAAGAAGCTCGCCAAGAGCGGATACCTGCCCACGCTGGCGCTCACCGGTAACTGGACATACATGGCGTACACCGACAAGTTCAAGAACTGGTTCCACTCGGGCGAGTCGAACCACTGGTATAGGTCGAACGGCATCGGAATCTCGCTGCGTATCCCTATCTTCGACGGTCTGGAGAAGCGCTCGAAGATAAGAAAGGCGCAGGTGGACATCGACAACGCGAAGCTTTCTTACGAGAACGCGCTGAAGGGTATGCAGACGCAGTATGCCAACGCCGTGAACGATCTCGCCAACAACCAGCGCAACTTCAGCAAGCAGCGCGACAACTATCTGCTTGCGGAGGATATATATAAGGTGACGAGCGACCGCTATCGCGAGGGAATCGCCTCGATGACCGAGGTGCTGCAGGACGAGATGAGCATGAGCGACGCGCAGAACAACTATCTCACGGCACACTTCAACTATCAGGTGTCGAACCTCACGTTGCTGAAGCTCACAGGACAGTTGGAGAGGCTTACGAAGTAGAATGTTGAGTTTACAAATCGTAGGAGGCTACGGCATTCCTGCCGTAGCCATCAGGAAACAGTATCACTTGCTATACCTACGGCAAGAATGCCGTAGGCCCCTAAATAGTATCACTTGCTATGCCTACGGCAAGAATGCCGTAGGCTCCTACTATCTACAACAAATACAAACTTTATAAAAACAAATAACAAACAAAAATGGAAACAAACAATAACAACACGAACAATAACAACAGTGAGACTGCACAGTCTACACACGAAGTGACAGCAAAGCAGCTCAAACGCCAGCGTATTCGCCAGATTGTGGTGAGCCTCATCGGCGTTGCCATCCTCGTATGGGGAATCGTTAAGATTGGCTGTATGTTCATGGACTACAAGAGCAATGAGAAGAGCGACGACGCGCAGGTGGAGCAGTACATCTCGCCGGTGAATCTGCGCGCTTCGGGCTACATCAAGAAGATTTACTTCAAGGAACACCAGAACGTGAAGAAGGGCGACACGCTGCTCGTGCTCGACGACCGCGAATATCGCATCCGCGTGATGGAGGCAGAGGCTGCGCTGAAGGATGCTATGGCTGGTGCGAACGTGATAGATGCTTCGGTGCAGACAACGCAGACTTCGGCAACGGTGTACGAGTCGGCTATCGCTGAGATTGAGATTCGCCTCGCTAAACTCGAAAAAGACCGCCAACGCTATCAGAACCTCGTGGCTCGCAACGCTGCCACTCCTATACAGCTTGAGCAGATCGAGACCGAATACAACGCTACGAAGAAGAAGCTCGACGCCACACGCCGTCAGCAGAAGGCTGCCTACTCGGGTGTGAACGAGGTGCAGACACGCAAAAAGAACACCGCAGCCGCCATAGAGCGTGCGCAGGCAGCACTGGAAATGGCTAAACTCAATCTCTCCTACTGCGTGGTAACAGCACCGTGCGACGGCAAGCTGGGCAGACGTGCGCTTGAGGAGGGTCAGGCGGTGAACGCCGGTCAGACCATCACCTACATCATGCCGAACACGCAGAAGTGGGTAATAGCCAACTATAAGGAGACGCAGGTGGAGAAGCTGCACGTAGGTCAGAAGGTCGTAATGACCGTAGATGCCTTCGAGGGCAAGGAATTCGAGGGCAGAATATCTGCCATATCGGGCGCAACGGGCTCTAAGTATTCACTCGTACCTACCGACAACTCTGCCGGCAACTTCGTAAAGATTCAGCAGCGTGTGCCGGTGCGCATCGAGTTCGTGGGAATTTCAAAGGAAGACAACGACAAGTTGGCTGCCGGAATGATGGTTATTGTGAAGGCTCAACTCAAGTAAATGACACAAGCAGAGATATATCAGGCAGTTTCGCCGAAGCTGCCTAAGAATTTTCCGTTCTACGACTGGGTGCCCAAGCCTCTCGGCATCGCCTTCCTCGTCATACTTTTCATACCTATAATGACGGTGAGCGGTGCGTACACCGTGAACAGCAGTGAAATGGTGGGAGGACTTGGCATCCAATCGGAACACATAGCGTTCATCAGCTTCGTGACGTCGATAGGTATGGCGGCGTTCTCTCCGTTCTTCTACACGTTGGTGAGTGTGCGCAGGCAGAAGATGATGAGCCTTGTAGGCTTCTCTATCTTAGCAGTGCAGAGCTATATCTGTGCCAACACCGACAGCCTGTTCATCCTCGCGCTGAACAGTTTGATAATGGGTTTCGTGAGACAGACGCTCCTGATGTGCAACCTCTTCACGCTCATCAAGTACGGCTTCGGCATCGAGGCAACACGCAACGTTACGCCGGGCAACGAGCCGAAAGACGAGGCAGGATGGGATGCTCTCGACACGGAGAAGAAGGCGAGCCAGCCTATCATCTACTTCTTCTTCATGCTGCTCGGACAGATAGGCACGTGGATAACGGCGTGGTTCGCTTACAACTACCACTGGCAGATGGTCTACTACGCCATGCTCGGCTCCATTCTCGTGGCACTGCTCATCACCCTGCTTTGTATGCCCTACAACCCCTACCCTACGAAGTACAGTCCGCTCTCGTTCTCGAAGTTCGGCAACGTGGTGGTGTTCTGCCTCATGTGCTGTTCGTTCGTCTACGTCACGGTCTACGGTAAGGTGTACGACTGGTACGACAGCAGCCGCATTTGCTGGGCTACGGCTATATGCGTCGCCTCTACATTATTATTTATATACTTGGAGAAGACGCGACGCTCGCCCTACTTCATGCTCAAGGCGTTCAAGTCGCGCAGCATACAGGGCGGCATACTGCTCTTCATCGGACTGATGATATGCAACTCAAGCTCGATGCTCGTGAACATCTTCGTGGGCGTGGGTATGAAGACTGACCAGATTCAGGTGGCGGCGCTCGGCAACTGGGTGCTGCTTGGCTACTTCCTCGGTCTCGTCACGATACTCATACTGAACAGCAAGGGTGTCCACTTCAAGTGGTTCTTCGCTATGGGCTTCCTGCTCATCGGTGCCGCCTCGCTGTTCATGTACTTCGAGGTGCAGACCGACGGTATGCTGGAGCGCATGAAGTGGCCCGTCGTGATACGTGCTACGGGTATGATGCTGCTCTACTCGCTCATAGCCGTGTATGCCAACCAGCGTATGCCCTACAAGCTACTCTCTACGTGGGTGTGCATCATGCTCACCGTGCGTATGGTGATAGCACCGGGCATAGGTTCGGCACTCTACCAGGTGGTGTTCCAGTACCGCCAACAGTATTACATCACACGCTACGCCCACGACTACGACCGCACCAACGCCGAGACAGCCAAGACCTACGATATGACGGCGCGCGGAATGCAGTATCAGGGCAAGAGCGAGACCGAGGCGCAGCACATGGCTGCCATGTCTACGAAGGGCAAGGTGCAGGTGCAGGCTACGCTCTCGGCTATAAAGGAGATGGCGGGATGGACTATCTACGCCTGCATCATCCTCGCCGGACTGATGCTTGTGGTGCCGTGGCCGAAGCGCGACATATCGAAAGATACACGCGAGTGGTACATTAACTATTAAGATATTTTGCAGTGCAGTTTTTTTTCGCTAACTTCGCCATGTCTATACAATTAAAACCAATGACGAACAGCAGCGAAAACATAAACATAAATATTCTGGAGCAACAGATGTCCAACAACGAGGACATCTGTTGCTCTTGTGGTATTATACGGTCGTTCCCCGAGGCACTGCGCCACGACTTCCGCGTGACTGATGTAGGCATTATAGTGTGTCGTTCGGGCAGCTTCTCTTTCACATGCGAAGGTGCAGAATACGTTGTGAACAAGGACGAGACGCTCTTCCTCTCCCACGGCGTGCGCTTCTCCGTTACAGCTCAGAGCGGCGACTGCTCCGTTGTCATTATCTTCTATCGCGCCGACTCCATCCGCGACATCCTTGGCAGCACGGTGGTCGGCATGAAGTTCGTGGAGTATATCAATCCGCGCCCGTGCTGGGTGATGCACACGGGTCACGAGAACGAGCTGGCAAAGTACTCCGAACTGCTCGCCGTGCGCAAGAGCGGTGAGAACGTGTTTGCCGCCAACGAACGCCAGTTGCTGCTGCTCTCGCTCACCTACCGCGTGTGCAGCATTTTCCGCGAACTATCAAGTGACGGCAACAACGAGTCGAGCCGCAAACTGGAGACCTACATGCAACTGATGCAGCTCATCGACGAGCACTATATGCACGAGCGCGGCGTACGCTTCTACGCCGACCGCCTGTGTCTCTCGCCCAAATACCTCACGCAACTCGTGAAGTCGGTGTCAGGCAGCTCCGTGCAGCAACTCGTGTTCAAGGCTATCACGAAGAAAGCCATATACCTCATCACGAGCACCGACAAGAGCATAAAGGAAATATCCGACATACTCAACTTCCCCAACGCTTCCGCTTTCGGCACATTCTTCAAGAAGCAAGTAGGCGTGTCGCCCGTCAACTATCGTCATAAAAAAAACAAAGCCGTTTCTAATATTTAAGAATATATTTTGTACATTTGTCGGCAAAATAACATCAATAACAATAATAAAAACCAACAAAGCCCTATGAACACAAGACGACTACTGTTCTTGTCTGCCCTCTGTCTGACGATGGGCACCACCCAGGTATCAGCACAGAGTTTCCTTAAAAAGATTAAGAACAAAGGAACACAAATGATTAAAGAGGCAGCACCCAAGCCCGTAAAGGAGGTGATGGATGCTGTTGAAAACGCTAACGAAGCACCGAAAAACAACACCAGTGCTAACAGATCGGCCAACAGAACCACCCAGAGCCGCAGCACACAGCGAGCACGTACCAATGCCAACCGCCGCCCGTCAACCCGAAACCAAGCCGATTTCGAGCCGGCACACAAGACGATCACCATCAAGCTCTACAAAGGACTCGGCATAAAGACATGGTTAGGACGTAAAGCCTTCAACACACCGCAGCCTCCAACGCAATGCTCTAAACAGCCTGCATGGTTCGATGCCCTACCTCAGGTCATAGAGCTCGACAACGCCAGCCTCATAGCCGAATCGAAGATGATAAACAAATTGGTCACATCCGGCAAAGCCTCGTGCGAGACTGTGCTTGTACGACGCGAACTACTCAACAGTGAAGTAAACGACCGCATAGGAGCACTCGACAATGCCGTTCATTACCTCAACAACGCCGACAGCGAAAACGAAGAAGACTACACACCTGCAGAACCATTGGAGGAGGACGCATTCAAGCGAACCATGCAGTCAGACTATTCGCCCCTCTACCCTTTGCTCAATAGCGAAACCGTGGCATACCTCAAAAGCATCAACCGCACCACGAAAGAGGTTTCGGTGAGAGTGTACGAGGGCAACTCGTCATGGGGAAACAGAATGCAGATAGGCGAGATGTGGTTCGAGCTGAACTCTCAACGCAATAATGCACGGCTGATTGGCGTAGACAACGACGAGTCGATAGGCAAGGACTACACCGTACCTTCCACCGTGCGCTATGCCGGCCGCACACTAAAGGTGACCGAAATCGGAAGTGCTGCCTTTGCCGAAATGAAAATAAAATCGGTGACACTTTCACCCGGACTGAAAACAATCGGCTCACACGCATTCGCGTGCACACGCATCACTTCCATCAACATACCATCGACGGTGACCATGATAGATAGCTACGCCTTCCACAGTATGCCTGCGATTACAAGCATCACCGTACCCAACAGTGTCACGAAGATTGGAAATAGTGCCTTCTCCATGTGCACAGCACTGACAGAAGTAGCACTGCCCGTGCGTCTGGAGAAGTTGCCTAACGCTCTGTTCTTCGGATGCAAAGCACTCACAAAGGTAACGCTGCCACAGAACATCACAAAGATAGATATGAGCACGTTTGAAGACTGCAAGGCACTCACAAGCATCAGTCTGCCACAATCGGTGGCGGTAATCGATCAGAATGCCTTTAAGAACACAGCCCTCACAAGTGTGCCTGTAACCACGAGTCTGAAGAGCATTGAGAGCAGTGCCTTCGAGGGATGCAACCGCATCACCTCCGTATCGCTGCCCTCACGCGTAGAGGTAGAAATGTTTGCTTTCAAAAATTGTAAAGCACTGAAGAAGGTAGTAATCGGATCACAATACAAGACTCGTACTGATGAACTGCAGATGATTTTCTACGGCTGTCCGTTCATGCCACAGCGCATGACGACAATACCAGCGTGCATAACGTTTAATTAACATATTATAGGAGGGTATGGCATCCCTGCCATACCCACGCTGCCTCCTATCAATCACCTTATGGGTGCGTGGCTATGGCAGGGATACCATAGCCTCCTATGCCTTGTGGGTGCGTGGCTATGGCAGGGATGCCATACCCTCCTACTTATACTTCTTGATATATTCCTCGGCGCGGTCGTCGCCTAATTCCTTTGCCTTATTAAAGCACTCCATAGCCTCGTTCTTGCGCTTCAACTGCACAAGTGCGAGGCCTTTTATTATGTAGGCATCGGTATTGTCGGGCGTGAGCTGCAAGCAGAGGTCAGAGGTCTTGACAGCCTCTTCGTTCATGTTCACACGCAGCTGCAACGAAGCGAGCTCGGCGATATAGAGCGGAGCATCTGCACCACCTATATATGCAGCGTGCGCAAGGTCGTCAAGAGCCTGCTTGTACTGGCGCACTGCCACCTCGCACTTATGACGAGCATAGTAGAAGGCAGCGTTCGCCCTGCCATATACCAGCGTGTCGTAGGTGTTATAGTCGACGATCGCCTTGCGGTATTCCTCCATCTGCTCGTACAGCTGACCACGTGCCAACACGTAGGGCGCAGACAGATTGGTGAGTGGGCGCGGAGCAACTGCCACGCAACTGTCGAGCAGCTCCAGCACCTCCGCCTTCGGAGCACCAAGCTGTGTCTTGCACTGCGCTGCCTCGAAATACACCTCGCTCGTTGGCATATCCTTCTTCGCCAAACTCAGGAACTTCTCACATGCGTCGCCATAGTCGCCCATCGAGAACTTTATCTGCGCCATGCGGTGCAAGTACTGCGGCTGCGGATTGAGGCTGTACGCCTTCTCAGCTTCCGCCAGTGCACGCTCGAAAGTCCAAGCCGTGAAGGTGGTGTCGGCACTGTAGATGAGCTTCTGATACATCACACGAGCATACTCCGAGTGAGCCTCCGCCTTGTCGGCAGCAAGCTTGAGAGCGGTCTGCATGTCAGCATCGGCACCTTGCCAGTCGCCATAAGTAGACTTCTGCAGCGCACTCGTAGCATAGCCGTCAACCTCCTTCGGAAACTGTCGGATATAGTCGCTGAGATAGCCAGCATACTTCGCCGTGTCCTGACACTCAGCAGCCAACATCACCATGAGCAGAGCGTTCTGCTTGTCGGCAGGCAAGGTGAGGCGCAGCGAGGTCTTGGCATAGAGCGAGTTGTTAATATCGAGGTGGCTCGCAGCGAGTGTCGAGATGAAGCGCACGTCGACGGCGTTGGCATAGAGTGAACGCGCCGACTGCTGCATGAGTCCCACCACCTGTCCCTTCTCGTTGACGAAGGCAGCGCCCTGTGTGGGTTTGTGGTTGTTGTAGCCAAACACGTAGTAGGCGTACTTCTCCATGAAGATCTCCGCCTTGTCAACCTCGTACTGCGTGGTCTGTGTACGGCGGTCGGCGGTCTCCACGAGCCACAGCTTGCTGTCCTTTGCAGCAGCGGTGGCGACAGTGGCAGCCACAGTCTTCGGCATATCCACACGCACACGACACACGTCATAAAGCTCGTTAGCACCGAGGATATGCGTCACGGGATAGGTCTTTCCGTTGAAATCGACTACTTCCACACGCGAGGCCTCGCGCACTGCCGACCACGGACAGGCTGCTATGCCGTCGGCTGAGAGGAACACTCCGTTGCTTGTAGCTATCTGCTTGCCCTCTGCATCGTATGCCTTAAGCGCAAACACCGACTTTGCCACATTCTTCACAGCCGCCGGCTGCGCCATCGCTCCGCAGAGGCAGAGCAGCGAAATTAGGATTGTTGATAATATTCTATTCATTGTTTCGTTTATTAACAATTTTGTAACTCTTAGGAGGGTATGGCATCTTGCCATACCCACGCTGCCTTCCGTTAACTGCTTGGTGCGTGGCTACGGCAAAGATGCCATAGCCTCCTATGCTTTATGGATGCGTGGCTACGGCAAGGATGCCATAGCCTCCTATAATGCTAAAAGCGACTTGGCGTTGTCGATAGCAGCCTGCGACACATCGCTACCAGAGAGCATCTGCGCAATCTCCGTGATGCGCTGTTCGTCGGTGAGCTGCGTCATCGTAGACACCGTGCCCTGCTCCGTCTCATGCTTCGCCACCTTATAGTGGGTGGAGCCGGCGGCAGCAATCTGCGGCAAGTGGGTTATGCAGAGCACCTGTCGGTTGGCAGCACCCATATCGTGCATGATGTGTGCCATCTGCTCTGCCACCCTACCGCTCACGCCGGTGTCAATCTCGTCGAAGATGATTGTCGGCAGACCGATAGCCTTGCTTATCATCGCCTTCAGCGAGAGCATGACACGCGCTATCTCGCCGCCCGACGCCACCTGCGACACGGGCTGCATGTCGGTGCTGGTGTTGGCACTGAAGAGGAACATCACCTTGTCGGCACCCGTGGCGGAGAGGTCGGCAGTCGACACATCCACCTTGAAGCGCACGTTTGGTATGCCAAGCGGAACGAGCAGTTTCGACAGTTCCTGCTCGACGAGCGTAGCCGACTTGCGTCGCATATCGGTGAGCACGGCTGCTTTCTCCACGCATACAGCGTGCAGACGTGCCACCTCCTGCTCCTGCTCCTGCAGTTGCTCGTCGGAGTTGTCGATATTTGAGAGCTGCGCATTGATAGCATTGAGGCGGTCGAGCAGCTCGTCGACGGTCTGCACGTGGAACTTCTGCTGAAGCGTGTAGATGAGGTCGAGGCGCTCGGTGATGAGGTTGAAGCGCTGCGGGTCGTACTCCACGTCGTCCATCTTCGAGGCTATCTCCTGCGAGATATCCTTCAGCTCTATGAAGCAGCCGTCAAGACGCTCTGCAAGCTCCTGTGCTTCAGGGTAGACATCGGCTACGCTACGCAGCTGTGTAACGATGGAGCGCGTGAGGTTCACGATGCCCGTGTCGTCGCCCGAGAGTCCGTAGTCGGCATCGTGAAGCGCACGCTTTATGTCTTCGGCGTGGCTCATCAGCTCCGACTCCTGCTCCAACTGTTCCTGCTCGCCCAAAGTGAGCTTTGCCTCGCTAAGTTCCTTCTGCTGAAAGCGCAGAAAGTCCTCGTTGTCGCGACTCGTGGCTATCTGCTCGCGCAACTCGGCAAGGCGGTGCTGCGCCGAACGCAACTCGGCAAACGCTGCACGATAGTCGGCAAGCTGCTGACGATCGCGCGCAATGATGTCCACAACGTTCAGCTGGAAGTCCTCCTTGCTGAGCAGCAGGTTCTGATGCTGGCTGTGCACGTCGATGAGCTGCTCGCCGAGCTCGCGCATAAGAGCGAGTGTCACGGGCGTATCGTTGATGAAGGCGCGACTCTTGCCATTAGCGTTCACCTCGCGACGCAGCAGACACTCCTCCGGCTCGTAGTCGAGGTCGTTCTCTTCGAAGAAGCCTTTCAGCACGTCGGAATGGTAGATACTAAGGTCGAACGTTGCCTCAATGATGCACTTGTCGCAACCACGCTTCACCTGCTTCGCATCGGCACGGTTGCCAAGCAGCAAGCCGATGGCGCCGATGACGATACTCTTTCCGGCACCGGTTTCGCCCGTAATGACGGAGAAGCCAGGGTAGAGCATCATCTCAAGATGGTCGATAAGCGTGAAGTTGCGTATATCGAGTTTCTTTAACATAAACAATAGTTATGGGTTATGTATGTGTGTGTCTACTCCTTTATCTTCTCCCAAGCCGAATTCTGACTTGCATTGATAGAGAAGAGAATGTCGTAGACGGTTTCTTTTTCCTTCTGCGTGCCCTTACCTTTATATATATTGGTAAGCTCGTCGCGCTTATAGTCGGTCCATATCTGCGGCAGCATACTGAGCGGACGGTCTTCGTGACACTTCTTCAGACCGGTTTCGAGCGCAGTGGTCACGTTGCCGCGTCCGCGCTCCACGTTGGTCGCCATCTCGTCGAGACCCGTGCGATAGTAGTCGTACTGCAACTGGCGGAACGGCTTCATAGCACCCTCAAGATAGTCGTTGATGATGGCAAAGCGGTTGCGCCCGTTGTCGAATGCCTTCCATCCCGGGAAGTTGAGGTTCTGCGCGTTGTTGGCAAGGTTCATGCACCGCTGCAGAATGTCCTCGCCACCCATCGGCGAGAACGTATCGAGATCCATGCCGATGATTAGGTAAGCGTAGTAGGCGATGAGCGCCGTGAGCTGATTGTCCACCTGCTCCTCGTTGAACTGCAACTGGTCGAACTGTGCGTACTCGAAGTTGAAGTCGTTGTCGGTGTTGTTGTAGATGGTGGTGGTGTACGTAGAGTTATACACGGGGCGGTTTGCCTGTATCACTGCCTTGCACGTGAAGACGTTCGTACTGTTGTCGTACGCTGTCACGGTGATGTTGAAGTTGCACGCGATGCGCTCGTTCTTCTGAAACTGCAGACTGGTCCACTGGCGTTCGTTGATAAACTGCGTGAGGGTCTGCTCCAGCTCCTCGAACACCGAGTTGTCGGTGCCTTGAATCTGGTTATGGTTGATCTTTACACGTGCGTTCAGCTCCTGCGCCTGCGTTCCTGCGACAAAAGCGAACAACAGCAACGCAGCGCAAACCATTCTAACTATATAGCGCTTTTTCATATTCTTTAAAATGAGAAGTTTTACTCTTTAGGAGGGTATGGCATCTTGCCATACCCACGCTGCCTCCCTATTAACAAGTTCTCATGGGTGCGTGGCTATGGCAGGATGCCATAGCCTCCTATCACTCGCTCCAGCTCGTTGACGATGTCGACAGCGGTGTCCGCCTTCGACTTCTTGGGATAGGCATGGCGGAAGTCGCGACCGATAATCTCTATCTGGTTGTCGTCGGTGCGAAAGCATGTGCCCTCGTTGCGCAGACTGTTGAGCACAATGAAGTCGGCATTTTTCTTCTGCAACTTACGCTCGGCGTTAGTCTGCTCGTCGTTGGTCTCGAGCGCGAACGCCACGATGGTCTGCTGCGCGGTCTTCATCTGTCCGAGTGTGGCTGCGATGTCAGGGTTGGGCGAGAGAAATATCTGCATGTCGCCCTCGCTGCGCTTTATCTTTTGTTCAGCCTGTACTGCCGGACGATAGTCGGCTACTGCCGCAGCAAGTATGGCTACGTCAGCCGTTCGGAACGCCTCGGTAGCTGCGTCGTACATCTCGCGGCACGACTCCACATCCACACGATTGATTGCGTCGGAGCACTTCAGACTGACCGGACCGGCTACGAGCGTAACATCAGCACCACGGCGGCGACACTCCTCGGCGATAGCGAAGCCCATCTTGCCGCTTGAGTAGTTGCCGATAAAGCGCACGGGGTCAATCTTCTCGTATGTAGGTCCGGCTGTAATTACGACGCGCTTGCCTTTCAGTGGACTGTTGCTGTCGTTTTGGTCGAAGAACTCAGACACGCGGCGTGCTATCACTTCCGGCTCCTCCATGCGTCCCTTGCCTTCGAGTCCGCTCGCGAGAAATCCGCTTGCAGGCTCGATGAAGCGATTGCCGTATGAGGCTAATGTGCGCATGTTCTGCTGCGTAGACGGGTGGGCATACATGTCGAGGTCCATAGCCGGAGCAATGAACACGGGTGCCTTCATAGAGAGGTATGTGGTGATGAGCATGTTGTCTGCCACGCCGTGCGCCATCTTGCCGAGCGTGCTCGCCGTGCAAGGTGCTATGACCATTGCGTCAGCCCAGAGTCCGAGGTCGACGTGCGAGTTCCATGTGCCGTCGCGCTGCGAGAAGAACTCGCTGACAACGGGCTTGTGCGTGAGTGCGGAGAGCGTGATCGGAGTGATGAACTCCTTGCCTGCAGGCGTAATAACGACCTGCACTTCTGCGCCCTGCTTCACAAACTCGCGTATGAGCAGACACGACTTGTAGGCGGCGATGGAGCCGGTTATGCCTAATACTATTTTCTTGCCTTTTAGCATGGTTTTATAGTTGTTATGGTGAGATGGTGAGGTGGTGAGGTGGTGAGATGGTGATTATTTATGTTGAAGTGGTGAGGTGTTGAGATGGTGACATTACT
>OGNP01000214.1_pt1 | contig 40277 bp, 37 predicted proteins | sample 1573531 | NCBI WGS metagenome assembly OGNP01 (sample SAMEA2581984, study PRJEB24529) | metagenome | biome: Human gut stool | place: China | collected 2011 | reverse complement strand
ACTACCATTACGTATATGAAAAGTCTTAGAAATATCCAATTGAAACTTCTGGCATAGATGATGTATGTGCAGCACCGATTTTCACTTATATTATGTTGTCAGTTCGCCAACCAAATGTTTGCTAAACAACAATCCCCTTAAAAATTAAGATCAATCTCAATCCCCTTAATATCCTCATTAATCAGATTATTCTTCTTCATAATCTGATTAACCTTACTCTGGGCTTCTTCCATGTTATTAGTTTTCTCGTCTGTAACTGATATACTCTGCTTAAGCTTCTCAGCCTCTGTTTCACCCTCAATAATAGCCTGCTCTTCCTTACGTTTTTCTTTAATCTTATCGGTCTGTTCTTCTCGTTCTTCCTTCTTCTCTTGTGCTTCCTCTGCCTTTTCTTTATCCTCTTGCTGCTTATCATCTATATTGCTTTTACCTTCGTTAATAAGACTTCCATATATATCTTTTTCAGCAGCTTCCAATATGCTGTCAGCAGCATCCTGCGCCTTGAGCATATCCTGTGACTTAAGCTGCTCTGTTTTAGCATCATTAATAGACATTGTAAGGCTCATTGCTTTTGTTTCATTTCTGTCAAGCTCATTATATACGGAATCCTTACCTGCATTAATCATAAGAGATTTCTTCTGATATTCTGTAAGTGGCTGGCTCTGGAGCTCTTTTAATCTTTCTATTTCTTCTTTAGAGAACTTATCACTGAATATTCCAGTTTTATTATCCTGATACTTTATTAAAAGCTCAAGGTCATTTTGTTCCTCTGAATCTTTATCAACACCATACTGCTCTCTTAGTGCTTCCTGGCTGTCTTTTATATCCTTAAGCTTTGACATCAACTCATTATTTCTTATTGCGATTGTCTCTTTAGCTTTATCCATGACATTAATATTATCTGTAGCTTTATTATCACTCTTCCACGCATCAGATATAAGCTTTATAGCTTGTTTTCTGGCACTTGTTCTCTTCTCATCCATCATCTGCTGTCTGTCAGTCATATGGTTCAGATTCCTGACATTTATAGCTTTAACATACTTCTTTGTACCAATTCTCTCATTCTTTATACTCATGTCCGAATTATTCACATTAATATTAATACAAAGCGGCATATAATCACCTCATTATTTCATATATTTTATATCAGATATCTGAAATAACATATTTTATTCCAGATATGTTATTTCAGATATGTTGTTTCAGATATCTCATTTTACACATCTCATTTCAGATATCTTAATTTTCACTATCCATATCACTATTGTATCCTGTGCTGCTCATTATCTCACCTGCACTCTTTATCTGTGGTGCCGTGCCTTGTGCTGTTGCATTAGCTCCAACCTCGTCGGGATCTTCGTACTGCTTTTCTTCCTCATCTTCCCACAGTGACTTATGCTTCTTTCTTTTTTCCACTTTAGCCATCTCACCCATATTCTTAGCCATCTGATACAGCTTGTCGTTATATTCCATAAGTTTTTTTTCATCTGTTGATGGAACTATATCACCTTTCATAAGACGTCTTGCGACTTCCATGACTTTAGCCATATCCCTGTAATAGTCTTTCATGGCCTCACCCTGCTGTTTGGCTGATTCAGCATTAGCCCACATACACCACTGTTCTGTCAGATCATTCATATAATCATAATATTCATTCTGTTTATCCTGCAGTGCCTTATATGTAAGCTCTATAGTCGCTGCTTCTTTATCGAGTGTATCTTTATCTGCTCCACTTGCATTCTTAAGCGCATTCTGTATCTCTTTTCTTCTCTTTGAAACAGCAGACATTTCACTATTATAATCCCTTATCTGAGCACGATACATTTCCTGTGCATCTCTTATTTTCATATATATACACCCTCTTGTCAAATCACCTGTAAATCATTTTATGAATCTTCTAACCATCTTATCATCTTATAAGTATATTAAATATATTGGATCAAAAAGTGTTTTACCCTTGACTTATGTATATGGATTGCTACGTTGTGCTACACAATTCATGCAAACAACTAATATAACATAAAACAGCTATATACCTATAATGAATAATCAAATCCCTGTCCTACGTTTCTCTCTTTTTCAGATAATATGTTATCGCTAAGATATTTCTGCGACTCATTCTGTATCTTACTAAGCAGTTCTTCTATCGAAGATGCGGTTATTATCACTGTATCTGAGGCACTATTTATTTTTCCATCTGCATCCTCTTTATCAACCGTATCAACCTCTTTATCACTTATCTTTTCTGCCTTGTCATGGCTTTTCTTTATTCTTTCCTTTTCGGCTTCTTTCTGTGCTTTCTTATCCTTGGCTTTTTCTTCAGCCTTTTTCTTTGCTGCCTTTTTTTCTATTCTTTCCTTTTGTGCTGCACTTGATTTTTCAAGCACTGCAAAATATGTTGCAGTTCCGTTATCGTTAACCTGCATGCCATATCCTTTAACACTCGCACCTGTTGCAGCTATACTGCTTCCCAGCTGTGACATTCCACTTGCTGCATTAGCTATTATGGCTTCATACTGCTTTCTGTAGTTCTCATCCTCTGCCATACGTTCTATCTTATCTTCATCTATAAGAACTACCATCCTATTCGCATTAGCATAACCTGCGGCATTGGCCTTTGCCTGTTCCTTCATATCCTCACTTACAAGTATGAAGTTCATATTAGCGTACTTTTTCTTAAGCTCGTCGTAATATTTAGAGGCTTTTTCACTTAACTTGGGATTTCCTATTGTCTGACCAGAAACTTCCTTTTTACTTGAAACTTCTTTTTTACCTGATACTCCGTATGCAGATGTATCATTTTTCACTGCATTTGCTGTGTTCTGATTCGCAGTTTCTTTTTTTTCTGTTTTATTCAAACCAGAAGCTGTATAGGTATAACCTGCAACATACGAAGCATAACTTCCACCTGATATATTATTCATAACAATCTCCATTCTTGCGCTGTTTCTTTGCGCATCTCAAGTTTGTGCGAAGCACAAATCTTGCGTGTGAAAAATCTTATTTTTCACACTAACTCCTCCTTGAATGTATCATAACACTGCCAGAATCCGTTCCGGCATATCTATATGTTCATATATATTATCGGTTTTGAATTCATATAATTAACCATAAGCTGTCAACTGACTTTAATCTTTCAAATAAAAAGCCATATACTTTTTACTAAAGTATTTTATAAAAGTATGATAAAATATTGATATAAAACAAAAAGGAGGTCTGCTCTGACGTGAATTCAAACAAAGATAATATTATAGAAAAAATTAATAATGGTGATACATTTTTAGGTATAGAATTCGGCTCAACAAGAATTAAAGCCGTTCTTATCCTTTCTGATGGTACGCCTGTCGCACAGGGAAGCCATACATGGGAAAACAGGCTTGAAAATAATATATGGACTTACCATATGGATGATATCATAACTGGTCTTCAATGCTGCTACCGTAGTCTTGCTGATAATATATCAGACACATATAATACAAACCTTACACACATAACAGCCCTTGGCGTAAGTGCCATGATGCATGGATATCTCGCATTTGACTCTAACGATAACCTGCTTGTTCCTTTCAGGACATGGCGTAACACTATAACTAAAGAGGCTGCTGATATACTTACTGAAGCTTTTGATTTCAACATACCTGAGCGCTGGAGTATAGCGCACCTTTATCAGGCTGTGTTAAACCATGAAGAACATATTAATAATATTTCCTATATCACTACCCTTGCCGGTTTCATACACTACAGACTTACTGGAAAAAATGTTCTTGGTATAGGTGATGCATCTGGTATGTTTCCAGTTGATTCAGACACTCATGAATATGATGAACGTATGATAAACATATTCAACAATTTACCGAATACGGCAGCTCTTCCCGACATAAGAACGCTTCTTCCTAATATACTTGTTGCTGGAGATGATGCCGGAATACTTACAAAAGAGGGAGCTTTGCTGCTTGATCCTACTGGTATGTTACAGCCCGGATGTATATTATGCCCACCCGAGGGAGATGCTGGTACTGGTATGACAGCAACTAACAGTATAAGGCAGGAAACAGGCAATGTATCAGCGGGTACCTCTATATTCTCCATGGTCGTTTTAAAGCATTCACTTAAATCACTGCATAGGGAAATAGATATGGTCACAACTCCTGATGGTTCCCCTGTTGCCATGGTTCACTGCAACAACTGCACTTCTGATATCAACGCATGGATCAATATTTTCAGGGAATTTGCCAAAGGTATTGGACTACAGATAAATGATAATGATTTGTATACATTTATGTTTACCCAGGCTGGAATGGGAGAGGCTGACTGTGGCAGTCTTATATCATACAACTGCTATTCTGGTGAACCTGTTATCGGTCTTAACCAGGGCTGTCCTATGTTTATACACCCCGCCGACAGCCGCTTTACACTCGCCAACTTTATGCGTACCAACATATACTCTGCCCTTGCACCTCTTAAGACAGGTATGGATATTCTTCTTAATGATGAACATATAAAGCTCAACAGGATTATGGGACATGGAGGTCTTTTTAAGACTCCAGTTATAGGTCAGCGTATGCTTGCAGCAGCCATAGATACACCTGTATCTGTTATGTCCAATGCTGGGGAAGGTGGCGCATGGGGAATAGCAATACTTGCAGCATACAGTAGTTACATTAAAAGTTATACTGACCGCCAGAAAAAGGACGATTTATCTTTAGCTGAGTATAAGAATGCTTTATCCTTGGCTGATTATCTTGATCACTACATTTTTAACACTTCTGATATAAGCACTGTTGAACCTGTTCCTGATGATGTTACTGGCTTTAACACTTTTATCATGAATTATAAAAAAATGTTACCTGTTGAAAAAACTGCTGTTACAACCAATATATAAAAATGGTTAATATAAAAAAGATTTTTGTACAGAAATGAGATTTATTATGGAACTTAGCAGAGATGAAATTATTGTTTTATAAATATTCTGTGTTATAATATATATGTTTTTAATACGTGACATAAAACAATAACTATTTTAGCAATATATCGTAACCCTAGTGCAATATTTTTATGGGGCATTTAAAGATTGGAGAATATCTAATGAATACTGCAGATTTATTCTGGAAGGATATGGATTCTTCTTTTCCAGATATTATAAAGGCCATAACCTCACTCTCAAAAAAGTCTTATATCTCTATCACTAACCTGAGAACAGATATAACATGGTGGTCCGGGCGGGCTGTGGATTACTTTCATCTAAAAGAGAATTATACTATAAAAGGAAAAGAAAAAGGAATCCGTTCTATCCATCCTGATGATGTAGATGCTTTCAAAAACGGATTCATGGAACGTCTTGCAGGAAAAAACCTTGATGAGCCATGGGAATACCGTATCAAGGACGGTGAAAAATATCATCGTTTCAGTGCCAAGGCAAGATTAATATACGATAATGAAAATAAACCTTTGTATATTGTAATACGATATGATAACTACGGTATATCAGATGATGTTGACTCTGTAACAGGGCTTAACAACGACTCTCTCCTTAATCAGCATATTACTGATATCACTTCTTATACTGGTAAAAAGACAGTTCTTCTTAAGATTGGTATTAACCAGTTCAGCCACATTAATGTTATGTATGGTGTTACATTTTCAGATAAGATACTTAACAGCGTTGCACAGACTCTTATCAGTACTGTTAAAAATGCTGGAAATATATATCGTTCATCCGGTGCTAACTTTATCATAAGCTTTAAAGATATGTCAAAGGATGAGCTTCATCACGTATATGATGATATCGCCTATGAATTATCTAATCATATTGTTGTAGAGAATATGAAGGTTCCTCTTAAGATATGCGCCGGTGCTGTATATATTGAGCCTCACATGAACGAGATTAACGCTATAAGAAGCCGTCTTACATATGCTATCAACCATTCAAAATCGGCTCATCATGGTGAACTTGTAATATTCAATGATGAAATAAGCGGTAACAGTGAATATCAGTTTAACCTCATCAGTGTTATACATAAAAGTGCCACAACTGATTTTAAAGGCTTCAGACTTTTCTATCAGCCTATAGCCGATACTAAAACAGGTATTATAAAAGGCATGGAAGCTCTTATAAGATGGGAGCTTGAGCCATATGGTGTTGTTTCTCCTGGTATATTCATGGAGTGGCTTGAACAGGATCCTTGTATATTTGACCTTGGAAACTGGATTATAAGAACTGCCCTCTCTGATATAAAAAGACTCCGCAGGAATCATCATGACTTCTTTGTTAATGTCAATATAGCTGCTGCCCAGCTTGAAAGAAAAGAGTTCAGGGATTCTGTGCTGTCTATCATAAAAGAAACCAACTCTACACCAGAGGAGCTATGCCTGGAATTAACAGAAAGATGCCGTGACCTTGATGTTAACTTCCTGAAAAATGAAGTCAATTTCTTCCGCTCACATGGTATTAAAATAGCTCTTGACGATTTTGGCACTGGAAACAGTTCATTAAGTCTTGCCCTGGAGCTTCCTTTCGATGAGCTTAAGGTTGATATGAGTTTCATAAAGGATATAAAGAATAAGCCACAGAATCAGGCTATGGTGCAGTCTATAATTGACTATGCAAAAAGAACTAATACAGAAATCTGTATAGAAGGTATAGAAGATGCCAATGTTGATAATTATATCAGACATTTTGGAGCCACCTGGCATCAGGGATATTATTATTCCCGCCCTGTACCTATTGATGAATTTGAAGCGTTGATGTCTTAGATATCTGCCTGCTGCAGCCAGCTAAGATTCCCAGTCTGTTAAACATTAAAACCGGCATATTGATACATTCATGAATTTTGATGTATTAATATTGCCGGTTCTATTTTTTAGCTTAATGCTCATCACCTGTATTAATAACAGGACATATTATATTAGTTTTTTCTGGGTCAATCTTATCCTTATCCATAATAAGCTCACCTATCTTCTCAGCCTTTATAACACCAGCTGATGGGTTAAACACACTGTCTATTTTTCCATTTATTTCCACATTGACATTGGAATATTCAAATGCAAGTGTTGTGTTTATAAGTGTGCAATTTTTCATAATAAGGTTATCTATATAACACATTCCCTGAAGACTTTCTATTGTACAGTTAATAAATGTAAGATTCTTTGAATTCCAGCCAAGATACTCTCCTGATATACAAGAATCATATACCGTCACATTATTAGTATTCCAGAATGCATCCTTAGATAACATCTTGGCATTGTGTATCTCTACATTCTCAGAACCATCAAACGGGTAATTGCCAGCAAGCTGAAAATCTATTATTTTCATATTCTTACTGTTCATGGCAAAATAATCACCTTTTGCACTTACCTTTTCCATAGTAACACCATCGCAGTTCCACAAAGTTTCAGCTGCATTTGGCATAAATACATTTGACAATGTAAGATTCCTGCACCTTCTGAAATTCTTAGGTGCTTCTATAAGCGTATCCCTGACAAGAAGATTGTCTGTATACCATACACCCGCTCTTGCCATTTCAGCCCATGTGCAGTTATCTGCAACTATATCCTTTGCATACCATAAAGGATATTTCCACTGGAAGCTGCTGTTTTTCAATTCAATATTGTCTGATTCTTTCAAAGGCGACTCACCTTCTCCAAATATTGTGTTATTGATTTGAAGATTACTTTTATTGAATAATGGACGTTCGCCTGTATAATATCTATCATTTATTGTTTCTATTGATTTATCTGACATCGTCTTTTATCCTTCTTTATTTTATTGTAATACTACTTCAAGTATGCCTGCCGCATCTGCTCTTGCAAGAGCATCAAGCTGTGCATCCGTACTAAGATAATTTCTATAATCATTCACATTACTTAAAAAAGCATGTTCAACTATAATAGTTGGAATTCCCGCACACGTTCCTTCATTGATGAGTCCATAATAATCAGCCATAGAACCATCAGGATACAATTCATTTACTGTATTAAGCCTCTGCAGTATGCCATCCTTATATTCATTACCATTCCAGCTGTCGTTAGCTATTGGAATACCTATCCCATTAAGCTTTGCAAGTATAGAATATGCAAGACTTCTCTCTCTGTCATATATACTTGTAAATCTTGCATTCGCCGGCTGATATCTGCTACAGCTCATAAGAACCATGCAGCCATGTGCATCAAGCTCATCAGTACTTTTACTGTTAATATGCATTGATATTACATAATCTGCATTATTAGCTGCTGCATATTCTATACGGCCTGCTAAACTTACTGCTGTGTCAGAGTTACGTGTCATCACTACTCTTATATTATCATTCTGTTCAAGATAGTATTTTAGTTTGCGTGCTATGGTCATAGTAATATTTTTTTCTTTAATAAGAGTGCCATCATAGTTTTCCTTAGTTCCTTCGTTACTGCCTCCATGACCTGGATCTATGCATATCGTTATCCTGTTGTCCACTGTATCACCTGCAGCTTCATCCGAATCCTCATTAGCTCCTTCATCCAGATCATTCCACTCATCATTATCTTCGCTGTCACTCCGGTCTTTATTATCACTATCATCAGATACCTGCTCATCAGTAGTATATTCTGAATCATCAGATACTTTGGCTTCTTCTGTGCTGTTTGTATCTGTTTCCTGCAAAGCCTGTGTATCCATATCTGCTTTTGTTTCAGATGCTGACTGTGTTTCAGCTTTAGCGTTGTTATCTGATGGCTGACTGTTATGTACCATAGCTGTATTACTGCCTGAAGCAACATTTTTATTGTTACCACAGCCCGTCATGCCAGTCATGACCGCAACTGTCAGTATAATAAGAAAAATGCTGCATATCAGTCTGAAAATATTGTTTTTATAATGTTTATTATTATATATTTTTTTCATTATTTTTCTTTTCTGCCACTTTCTTAAGATACTCGCTCTTAAGACTGCTTTCAGCCTTAAGCCTTTTATTTTCTTCCTTAAGATAACAAAAATACTCTTTTGCAAGCTTTACGCCCCCTCTTACAGCAACGTCCTCATGCTTTTCCATATCATCAAGCCACTGCATAAGAGACTTCCTCTTATATCATTGTATGTATTGTCTTCAATATTTCTGAACCCTAACATATTTATCTTCCTTTACGCAAACAATTCTCTTACCATATCCGCATCATATGTAACGCTTTTTACATGTTCTACTTCAATCAGATAAAGTGCATGTGCTGCAAGATGTTCTGCGGCCTGCTCAAGGTCACGGATACCTGTTGTATCTTTGAATATATCAAGTACTGCATCAAGTCCCTCTTCTGTTATCATACATTCATCCTTTAAAAGACCTATCTTTTTAAGGACCTTAGGAAGTGAGAATCTGTTAAATATAGTCTTCTTTTCCTCTCTTGTATAATCCGGAATATCTATTATTGCGAACCTTGAAAGTAAAGGTGCACTTATCTGTTCCTTATAGTTGGCTGTTGCTATAGGATATACACCTGATGTAGGAATCAGACATTCCATATAGTTATCAGTAAAACCAAGATTATCAAGCAGTGTAAGCAGTACATCCGCTGGATTCGCATTGCCATTACTTGAGGTTGCCTTATCAAGCTCATTGATAATAAATACAAGATTGGATTCACCAGCGTTGCTATATGCTTCCATTATAATACCAGGCTTTGCGTTTGAATAGATTCTTGATGAACCTGTGAGCTGTTCTGCATCATTAATAGAACTCATATCAAGTGTTGTCCATGGCATTTTAAGAATCTTTGCAACAAGATATGCTATCTGTGACTTTCCTGTACCAGCTGGTCCTACAAGAAGTATTCCATATGAAGGAAGTGTATGTGTACGGTTAATCTGTATAACTGTTTCTATAATACGCTGCTTGACCGACTCCATTCCAAAAAGCTCCTCATCCAGGATTCTTCTTGCCTCAACAGGATCTATTGATTCAAAGTAGTTACTCTTCCACTTAATATTAAGCATAATAGAAAGTGCTCTCTGGGCATGCCTCTTTTCCTCTGGTGTCACCTCACTTGAACGTGCCACTGCAAGATTACGTCTTGCCCACAGCCTTATGTTTTCAGGAAGTGTCATACCAGCACAGTTAAGAAAATCTGAGATACTTGTTATGCTTGTAAGCTTCATGCTGTCACCCGACTCATCAAAATCCTCATCAGTATTTTCAGCTACTATACTGCTTTCAAGCAGTCTTTCTATCATATACTGAAGAAAACCATCCTCTGATGAAAGCTTCTGGCTGTTGTTGAATGCTATTTCCTGAATACGGTATACTGCATATCCTTCTTCTGTATTCTCACCTGTAAGCTTAACCTTTATACGGTTCTCACCAAGCCATTTGATAAGTGCTGTAAAACGGGCATCCACCCTGAGTATATTGCTTAATATATTCGCATCCTCCATCTGGAATTCAAATGCTGTTTTTTTATAAGGATTGGCAAACATTCCTACTGAGTTGTTCTCCCACTTACGTTGTTCATTATCAAGAACTAATATAGGATGTTCTTTAGTTGCTTTATTATTATCTGAATTAAATGTTGTGTATGTACATTCAAATGCTGATGAATTAGATGCATTCTTAAAATCAAATACTGGCATAATGTATACTCCTGTCTTTTTTTATTATGGTACTGTTAATACTTTCATAAAACTCTTATCTATATGCATATACGCATGCAAAAGCAGCGATTTATAACAAAAACCACTGCTTCATCATATAATAACACATTTTTTAACAGGTGAACACCTTTAGCTGAATATATATCTTATCCTTTTATCAAACTTCTCTCCTGCCCTGCACACTGGACTTACGAAGCTGCTGTGATTGATAGCGTCCGGATAATACTGCGGCTCAAAGCATACACCATCACGCTCTGAATATATGTGTCCATTCTTTCCTGCAACATTTCTTTTCTTATTGCTTATAAAATTACCTGTATACATCTGCATGCCTGGATAATCTGTCTCAATACTCATCTGTATGCCTGATATATCACCCGTAACGTCTACGATTCTATGAAGGCTGCCCGACTCATCAGTTATCCAGTTATGATCATAACCATTTGCATTGTTTAACTGGTCATAATCTGCACCTATATCCTTTCCTATGGTCTTTCCATATCTGAAATCCATAGGTGTGCCTGCTACATCACATATCTTTCCTGTAGGTATGGCATCTGTTCCAGCCGGTGTAAATCTGTCTGCATATATAAAAAGCTTATGATTATATATTTTCCCACTCCCCTCACCATTTAAGTTAAAGTAGCTGTGGTTAGTCATATTAATAATGGTATCTTTATCCGGAACACCTTCATATTCAATCTCAAACTCATTATCAGACAGAAACCTGTATGTAATATACACTATAAGATTACCCGGAAATCCCTGGTCACCATCCCTGCTGTTAAGCACAAATGTCACACTGTCATCATCTGAATCTGCATACTTCCACTTTCTGCGGCAGTATGCAGAAAAACCACTATGTATTGTATTCTCACCATCATTACATTCAAGCTGATACTCTTTGTCGTTGATGATAAAATGTCCTTTGGCTATTCTGTTAACACATCTTCCGATATTACATCCCATATTATTGTCGGAATCATTCTCATATCCATATACACTATCATATCCAAGAACAATATCACGCCACTCTCCGGCTTTATCTTTAACGCACAGACTTACAAGTGTTGTACCATAATCTATTATGCCAAGCTTTATTGCTTCTGTTTCAAGCATATACATAGTTATCTCTTCACCTTGTGTTGTCTTTCCAAATGTTCTTATAGACATATTCATAAATAAAGTCCTTTCGTTTGCCATAGGCTCCCTTTTGCACATTGACAAGATAGGAGGTTACAAACCCATGACCTTTAGGTCATGGGTAGTTGACAAAAGGTCAGATAATCTACTTAGTTCCGAATATTCTGTCTCCTGCATCACCTAGTCCAGGACAGATATATCCATTTTCGTTAAGCTTCTTATCAAGCTGTCCTACATATATCTGTACATCTGGGTGAGCCTTATGAAGTCTTTCAAGTCCTTCCTCAGCAGCCAGAATACACATAAACTTAATCTTCTTACCACCATGCTTCTTTATCTGGTTGATAGCATCTATGGCTGAACCTCCTGTTGCAAGCATAGGATCTGTTACGATTATAAGTCTTTCTTCGATTGGCTTAGGAAGCTTACAGTAATATTCATGTGGCTCAAGTGTTTCTTCATCCCTGTACATGCCTATATGTCCAACCTTTGCTGTTGGAACAAGAGCAAGTATACCTGAAACCATGCCAAGTCCTGCCCTTAATATTGGCACAACAGCAAGCTTTCTTCCTGCTATCATAGGTGTCATACACTTTTCAATAGGTGTTTCAACCTCTACATCACAAAGTACAAGATCGCCCATGGCTTCAAAACCCTCAAGCATAGCTATTTCTTCTACTAACTTTCTGAACTCATTAGTACCTGTATTCTTATCACGAAGAAGTGATATCTTATGCTTGATTAATGGATGTTCAAATATTGTAATATTTTTTTCCTCTTTAAAATTCATAGTAATCTCCATTCTTTTAAATGTTATTTTTATAATATTTCGTATTTTCTGTTTTATTAATAATATATATTAATCATCATCAATATTACTTTTCATCTGTATTGCTTACATATACCCCACGGCTCTGGTCACCCTCCGGATTAACACCAAAGTTATAATTATTGCCTGGTAATACTGCGTTAAGAACTATACCAGCTATTGCAGCTATAGCAAGTGCTGTAAGTGTGATATGTGTTCCTGCTATTGTGAATGTAAGACCATTAGAGAAACCAAGTCCACATACGAATATAACACCAGCTATTATAAGGTTACGCGACTTTGTAAGGTCTACCTTGTTCTCTACAACATTTCTTACACCGATAGCTGATATCATACCATAAAGCATAAATGAAACACCGCCTATAATAGCTGCCGGCATAGTTGATATAACTGCTGAAAACTTAGGTATGAAAGACAGCACAATCGCAAGCCCTGCCGCTATTCTTATAACTCTTGGATCGTATACCTTTGAAAGCTCAAGTACACCTGTGTTTTCTCCATATGTTGTATTAGCAGGTCCACCTATTAAACCAGCAAATGCAGTAGCAAGTCCGTCACCCATAAGTGTACGATGAAGTCCTGGATCGGCAATAAAGTTTTGCTCTACAGTTGCTGATATAGCTGACATATCTCCGACATGCTCCATCATAGTTGCTATAGCTATAGGTGCCATAACAAGTATTGATGTTATATCAAACTTGCATAACTGGAACTGTGGAATACCAATCCAGCTTGAAGATGATATAGAGGCAAAGTTAAGTATAGCTGAGCCATCCGGATTAGTAACTCCGAATGCGTTGAGTATAAGTGCAAATACGTAAGATATTACTACACCCATAAGAATAGGTATAATCTTAAACATGCCTTTTCCCCATATGTTAAACACGATAATAACTGCCAGTGCAACTATGGCAAGAAGCCAGTTAGTTGATGCGTTTGATATGGCTGATGAGGCAAGTGAAAGTCCTATACATATGATGATTGGACCTGTTACTACCGGTGGAAGGAATCTCATAACCCTGTTAACACCTACAAGCTTGAATATAAGTGCTGCCACAAGATACAACACACCTGCAACGACTACGCCTCCACATGCATATGCTGCCTTTTCGTTGACACCCATATCTGCATACATTCCACTGTTTAAGTTAGCTACTGTATAGAAGCCACCTAAAAATGCAAAAGATGAGCCAAGAAATGCCGGCACCTTAAACTTTGAACACACATGGAATATAAGTGTTCCTACCCCTGCACAAAACAGTGTGACAGAGACAGTGAGTCCCCTTGTTAATGGTTCGTTACATGCTGTCTGAAAGTAGCCTGCTACAAGGATAGGCACAAGAATAGTTGCACCAAACATTGCAAACATATGCTGTATACCAAGTATAAGCATCTTAGGAATACCTAACTTTCGTGCATCACGAACAATAGTCTGATTGTTTTCGTTCATTTGTTTACTCCTTTGTTATATAATCTCGTTTTGCTCTTTTAACGCTGGCATCATTATTATAATAACATATAGCCTGCTAACTTAAAAGTTGTGTCTTAATTTTTCTTTTGCCATTTTTTTCTTATACTTTCTTTATTTTATTATGTAAATATGATAAAATATATTGGATTTTTTTAACAGCAATAAATATATTATAAAGAAATGGGGTTTTATTATGGCTAAACCATCACCATCCAGAAGTGATTTAAAATATCTGTTTAAACCAACTGTAAGCCTTTCAAAAGCAGAACGGAAAAAAAAGAAGCGGGGCTTTGCTCTTGCTGCTGGACTTCTGCTGGCTTTAGTACAACTTGTCCTTACAGTACTCTTCCAGATTACAATATTTAAGCTTGACATGCTTCCTGCAAAATATCTTATTGTACTGAATATTATTCTCATACTTGTCTTTTTATATGATTTGACATCACAGTTTTCAAGATCTCACATTCTTGGTAAACTTATATCAATATTGCTTTCAGTTCTGATACTTTTTTCATACCTCTTCACATCAAAGTTTGATTCGGTATTATCTAAGTTTGGCAACGCTGACACCACTGTTGATATTGTCGATGTATGTGTGCTTGCAAGCGACAAAGCAGCCAGTCTGTCAGATACTGTGAACTATAAGTATGCTTATAACTCAGTTGCAGCAAGTGAGAATGTACCAGCTGCCATAGACAGCATCAAGTCAGAAACTGGACACACCTTAGACATTACACAATACAACACATGGAATGAGCTTATAGATGCTTTTTATGCTGGAAAAAAGGTCCAGGCTATAGTTATTAATCATTCGATGATCAACATGATTTCACAGGATTATGAAAACTTTGAAAAGGACATTAAGATTATTAAAACATACCGTTACGAAAAAGAGGTTGAACTTGATACCGCCAATATCAACGTTAAAAAGGATCCTTTTATCATATATGTATCAGGTATATCAAGTGATGATGGTGCTGATACCAAGCTTTTAGACAACGCACTTAGTGATGTTAACATACTTGCAGTAATCAACCCTGAAAGCAAGCAGGTATTACTCGTTACTACTCCAAGGGATTCTTATATACAGATATCCAACAACAAGGGTGTTACCGGATATGATAAGCTGACACATGCCGGCAATTATGGTGTACACCGGTCTATGGAAGCACTTGAGAAGCTATATGGAATTGATATTGACTATTATGTAAAGATTAACTTCCTTGGAAGTAAATCTATCGTTGATGCACTAGGGGGAATAACTATTGATTCCGAAGTAGAATTCACTAACGGACGGGATGCCGCTCCTGTTGCATACCACTTTGTCAAAGGTGAGAATGAATGTGATGGCGATATGACTATAGCATTTGCAAGAGAACGATATGCCTTCCTTGCCGGTGACTTCCAGCGAGGCCGCAACCAGATGGCTGTTATCAAAGGAATTATACAAAAAGCTACATCACCAGCAATACTTACAAAATATTCTGCTGTTATGGATGCTGTAAGTGACCTTTTCCTTACCAACATTCCTAACAAGGCCATAACAGATCTTGTCAAAATGCAGCTGGGAAATAACACTCCATGGAACATACAATCTTACGGAATAAACGGTGATACAGATGAATACAGACATCTTGAGGTTGTTGGTGCATACAACGCATCCATAGTTCTTCCTTATGCCGATGATATTAAAAATGCATCAGCCATGATAAACAAGGTCCTTGCAGGAGACGTATTTGACGTAGAAGAATATGTAAACGAACATGAATCTTCTACAGAAACACTTGATCCATATCCTAATGGTTCATCTAAAAACAGTTCTTCTGCTAAGACTTCAACATCCACAAAAAAGAAACAATAACAGATATATAAAAACGGATATCGTATGTTAAACATCAGTGCCAACTTATGCTTAACATACGATATCCGTGATTTTATTGATTCTTTTCTGCTTCATCAACTATCTGATATACATTTATTTTGAATCTGTCCTCTGGACTTACACCTACAAACCTACAGCCATAGGTGATATATTTGTCCTGTTCGTTTCCTTTCCTTACTATCTCTATGACAGTAGCTATTGATTCTTTATTAGCCAGAGTTATGATTGTATCATAATATGAATTCAGCTTAAATTCATGCTCAGACTTAAATGCAATACCATCCTGCGAAATATCTATCACATGAACTTCAACAGATTCTGGAGAAAACCCTGATACAAAGTTATCTCCAAGCTGTCTTATTGATATCTGCACACTTATATCGGTTCTTTTTGACTTTCTTTTTTCAATAGTCATTCATATATCCTCCTCTTATGTAATGACTGCCTTCATAGCAATAAACTTTTTATCATAAATAATTGTAAATCAAATCATTTATAATTACAAGTATATTTATACAAGATTAAACTAACATATATTTATACAAAATTCAACTAACAAAATCTTTACTCTGTTATACAAGATAAGGAAGCTGGGCTTTTGCTATGCCTTCTGCTAACACTCTTAACTCAAAATGTGTATTTTCTGGAAGTTCTCCATTATACGTTACCTCTTTTAACAGTATTTCTGATACCTCTCCTGGTTCTAAGGCTGATATATAATAATAATATCTGTCATTAATATCTCCTGATAAAGAATCTTTATATATCCATTTTGCCTCAGTTTCCTGTGATGACGCCTCAGCCACAACTCCATCTGCTAATATATAATCAACCTTTCCTCTCATATCAAGTGGTACTGTCTGACCAGCTATATTATCTTTCTTATTCTTCTCGTTATCATCATATACAAGCACCGGAACAAACCTAACTCTCACAACTGTATCTGTAGTCGGATAATCCTGCGAGGTTATATTCTTTACAGCGACCTCTTTAGCCGCCGTTCTCATATTTTCACTTATACGCTCATACACGTTAGAATTATTTTCCATGCTTTCATTATATGTCCCATCTTTACCTGTCCCTGAATCTTCTAATATCATTTCCTTATTTTTATTTTTTTCAACAATTCCTATGTTGACACATGCTCCCTTAAAGACATTATCAACAGCTTTAGTCCTGGTTTTTAACGAAGCATAGGTTACTCCTGTGACTAGAAGCATAACAGCAGCAAGAAGTCCAGCTGATACTGTTATTTTCTTTACTATATTAATCCTTTTCACACCATATTCCCCTTTCTATACTGCAGCACCTTTTTGCAATTCATCTTTTCCATTCTGTTATATAGTATTTCCAGAGCCATCATCACAATAAGCACCCCTATAACAACACATTTTCCATATAACGAACTCATAAATGATGATACATACCCAAGCATCGGAATATCAAACATCACTTTACCAACAACACTATCATATGTTACAAGACCACCATCATTTACCTCGTTAGCATCGCCTTTAGTTATAAATCCTCCACGAATGCTGTCTTTTTCAACAACTCTGTGTGTAACAAGATTACTTTCACTAATGTGGAATGTTATGACATCTCCGGTATTAATAGAATCCACATCAACCTGTTTTACATACACAAGACTACCGACTTGATATTCCGGCTCCATACTGGCTGATAAAACCCTGTAACTTTTAAAGCCAATAACTCCTGGAAGATACGTAACAAGCACTATTCCTGCTAACAGTATAAACATAACATCAGCCAATACCCGTAAGAATTTTCTAAGCCATCTGTTATTTTCACTATCCACATTACTATTTACATTACTATCTACATTACCATACATATTACTATCCATCTTAATATTCATCCTAATATCCATCTTAATATCCTTACTACCGTTATCCATCTATTATTGCTGCTGTTATCCATCTATATATTACTGCTGTTTTTCATTCTTTCCCATAAATCTGTTGACTGCCAAGGCTGCATCGCTAAGCCACTTCCATCCAGAATCTTTTTTATTGGTAAATACTGTCTGTGCCGGTTCTCCATCTGCCCACAATCCATAACGTACACTATCCAAACCATAGAATTGTGGTCTGATATCATTAGCATAATCTGCTTTTATTATTGTCTCACCGATAAATATATCACTCGCTTCTTCAGAACCTGAATTATCATTTTTACTATAATTATCAGTTTTTTCTGAAAGCTTATACTCCAATGTCCAGTCCGTATCCTCAGACACCTTATAAAAGCCCTTTTTCAGCCCGCTTATAACAGCTGTTTTCTGTACTACATCTCCATTAGCATCAAAGGATACAGGTTGATAATACACTGCTATCAAGCCGTCCTTTACATCTTCCTTATATCCAAACTGTTCTATTTTAAACACATATGTCTGGTTAGCTCTTATTATTCTGTTATCTGTATATTGTCTGTCTATACATTTTGTTATATCCAGCTGGCCTTTAACAACATGAATTGTATACAAAGCATGATCATAGCTGTCATTGTTTATATCTTTTTCTTTGTTATAAAGTGTTTCATCAGCTATATAGCCCTTTGTATTTTTTGTGCAGCTGTCATTTTCATCAACCCTGCTCACACCATATTTAACCTTTATTTTGTAAGATGTATCATCATCAGGAGCTATAAATGCTAATTCAGATTCATTTACAGGCTTATCATCCTTATACCATAATACAGTGAAATCCTCACTTGAAAGCTTTGTTCCATCTTCACTTATTGTACAGCCGTTTGTTTCAAGGATTTTATTTAGTATTTCTGATTTATCACCAGCTTCTTCTAAGCTGTCACCATAAAATATTACATCCTCTGTATTCTTAATAAGCGGAAGTGTCCGTACATTAACTGCCGGCTTTGGAAATTCCTTGAATTTACCATCAATTATCACTCCAGATTCCCCACCATTTGTCGTTACATTATTGCCACCTGCATAATGTGGGTCTGCCTTAACCTTGATAACTTTTTTCCAGCCATATTTTTCATCGTCCGCCGCACTGCTGCCTGATGATATATCAGCTTTGTTACTAAGACTTGTTACTGTCTGGTCAGTCCATTCTACATATACCATATTCTTTTCTTCATCATAGCCTATATTTCCACCTGATGCTGTATTCGCACCTGCCTGTGAAATACACACATAGCCACTGTGATTCTTTGCATATTCAGCATCAGTTATCACTATATTTCCTTCATCATCTATGATGTTAAATCTGTTATCTATATAATCCCTTACTGCAACATTAGTTATATCTTTAAGAATAACACCATCTGTATCCTTTAACGATGCTGTAAGTGAAATATCATATGTCCTGTCCTCCCAGTCGTTAAGGTTTACTGTCTTATTCACATCATAATCATCTATGGTGATTATTCTTGCTGTGTCCGGCACTGTAAACTTCATATTGCAGTTTGAAAGATTGCCACCTCTTTCCATATACAAAACTGTAATAATATGTTTTTTGTGCTGGTCAACCCCTGATTTATCATTTTCTGCTTTTACAAGCTCATCTGCCAGCGGACCTGTCTGCCATAGGTCTACATCACCGCCACATTCACTATGGATACCTCCAAGATCTAAAACAAGCTCTCCATCAAGAAACACCCACAAATCATCATCACCTGTGAACTTATACACAAGATCATCATCATAACCATTTAATGCAAACTCAACATCATAACGCATACCGAAATAATAGTTGGTTCCTTTATTTCCATCCGCACTGTTATAACCGCAGTCAGGAACATGCGAGGATGAATCATTTAAAGGAAAAAAACTATCCCCTGCCTGTGTCTTATTACCTTTAGGAGATAATACGTAGTCTAATGTATATGTTGAGCTTCTGTTTCCATTGTCATCCTTTTTAAAAATCAGCTTATAATCTTTTATAACCGTCTTTCCTGTTTTTGCCTCATCAGAAAACAGTCCCGGTTCATCAACATTAAATATGACCCTTCGGTAATCCTCTTTATCAAGCCCCTTTATGATGCCTTGTGAGGCATTGTAGTACTCTTTTTTTGTCCCATCAAATGTTCCCGTGGTTTTATACTTTCCATCGTTATAATATATGCATGTATTAACATCCAGTCCGTTTACATTGCATGAATATCTGTTTTTTTTGTAATTCTGGTTTTTTGTTCCTACAGTCAGCTTATCCCTGCCATCATTTGCATAGTTAGAAGATGTATTTATACTCAGACTGGCAAGCTCCTTAAATCCCGGTTTATATTTTGCTCCTCTATATGGAGCAACAACATAATCATAAAATGTACAATATCCTGCAAGAATATCGTTATCCTTTTCACCATCTTCATCAGCCACATCATTCCCCTCAGTAGCACTGGCACTGACTAATGCCTCACCATTATCAACAACTGCTTTGTTTTCTTTATTAGCTGTTTCTTCCTTTCTTACGTTATATAAAGCTGGTATTTCTGTTAACCCTGTTGTACACATAAGTGTAAGGATAATACCAGAAAACACTACAAACATACTTATACTTACCAGTATAACTGGCAGCTTCTTCTTTATCTTACCTGACATATTCTCTCCTTCCAGATTAATATTTTTATTTTTCCACATCGCAGATAAGCTTCTTAAGCTTATACTCTGGAATTTCTTTCTGTTGTTTTTTACTGCAGTTATCTAATATACGTTTTACAATATCTCTTACATTATCTATACTGCAGTCTGAAAGCAGAATAATATAATGTGTTTTATCACAGGCAGCGACTATATCACTCTCCCTTAACGAATGTTTAAGTGTATATAAAAATGTTTCAGAGCTTTTATTAAAAACTACTGTATATGCACTACTGTTATTTCTACGTATACGGCGTTTTTCTATTTCACAGTTTTTCATGAACTCTTCATAATCACATACTACCGCACCACGTGAATATCTATGAATTATATTATCGTGATTTAAAGTAATTTCTTTGTTAAGGTTACATATTTTTTCAGATGGCTTCACACACAGACGTTCTTTAAATAACTGTTCAAGCTGCTTAAAATGTTTTTCTGCCTCAGCCTGTCTGTTCTGGCTTATAAGAGCCCTCATATAGTAATAATGCACATCCTCTGACAAGTCATCTGTCATAAGTGCCCGGCTGCACACTATTTCCATATTTTTATAATCATTACATGCATACAATGTCTCTGACAGTTTCACAACCTCATTTATATACATGGTATGATAGTAAGCGTTAAGTGTAACAATCCAGTAACAGTCAGTATATTTTTCTAAAAATCTTTTCTTATAATATTTTAGGGCTTTTTTCTGATAATCTGTCTTTTCTGATACTGACTTTATTGTTTTTGCTTTTTCACACATGCATTCAAACTCCCATGCATCCGCATTTACTGATATATCCCTGTTCCAGCTATAATATCCACGTCCGGTTTTTATGAATTCGATCTGTCCAAAATTCTTCTTTAATATGCTTCTTGCCCTATACACAAGATTTTTCAAAGCATTGGCAGGATTATCGCTTTCCTCATCATTCCATAATGCATCTGATAATTCCCCGACTGATATATTACTATTCCAGTGACTTATTATATAAGACAACAGCTTCGTTATTTTATCTGATTTTATTCTGCTATTATCAAGTATTATCCCGTTGTATGTCATACAAAAATCATCCAGAAACGTAACATATACTATTCCCTGCTCCTGCAATATACTTCACCAGCTATAATTCTTTTTTTGTAGTGTTATGCTTTTCTTTTCTTCTGCAATACAGACCGGCTAATGTTCCCAAAACCGCTGTTCCTGCTATAACTGCAAGCACTCCATATAACATAAGTAAAGAGTTATCTCCTGTCATGACACTTGTTTTGGTTACAGCTGCATCACTGTTTGGCTGTGCGCTCACATTAATACGTATCCCTCCTTCTTTATTCATATAAGAATTATCCATAGTTTCTCCATCAAGTGTCACAACGATTCTTATATCCGCACTCTCTCCTCCTGAAAGTGTTGCAATATACTTATCCCCTATAAGAATATTTCCACTTAACGCACTATCTGTTTTCGTATTCCCTGTTGTATCCTGACTACCTATGATTCCGTCATATAGCAAAGAATATTCGTTATCTTTAACACTTTTATATATTTTTATGTTGTATATGCCTGCTTTACTGCCTTCATCTGCAATATTACTGATAAGCTCACTATTTATATAAAAATCCATATTTTTATCTGAATTATTATATAAACTTATCTTTCCTTCTCTTGATTCTCCTGGTTCCATATCTTTAAAATCTGCATCTTTTTCGACTACACCAAACTTTACCGCACTGTTATCAAGAGTTATTGATGTAGCATTTTTTTCTGATGTCTTTACAGATGCATCTGCTGCCAAAGCTTTAGCACCTGGTGTTACCTTAGTTATATCATTTGTAATCTCATATTCTTTTCCAGATTCAGGATACTTTATATCCCGTATCATTCCGTCATCATCTATTTCTGCAAGCATTCCCCACTCATACAACATGGCAGCTTTTGCAGCAACTGTCTGTATAGCATTGGCATCATAAGTAACCCTGGCAGACAAATCCCTGTATATATTAGTGTTACCATTAACTCCAAGAAGTACTGTATATGCATCCATAAAATCACTTGTACTCTCCCCAGGAGCTACTATTTTTTTATAATACAGGTAACCATCAGGGTCATCATCATTACCAGACGGACTTACATATATCCAGTCATTGGTATTTACGTAATTTATTCCAATATAATCCTCATTAAGCTTCTGTCCTTCTCTTTCTGTAACTGCTTCTTTATTATCAAGCCACTCTTTTTTCACCTTCACCCTTACATACTGCGGTCTGGCTCCTGTATTTTTTGCTGACACCTTCTGTATTACGCGCTGGCTAACCATTTCTGTATTTATCGCATTTTCATTGGAATTCCTATCAATATTGTCTTCATTAACATTCAGACTCACCCCTATTGAAGATGTTGATATTGTTTTATCGGTGTGTGCTGCAGCCCTATATATAGCCATAGTCCCACCAGCGATAAAATCCGCTGAAAGAATTATTGCCGCCGCAGTGATTAACAGCTTTTTTCTCATAATAACTCTCCATTCCTGCGCTGCTTCTTTGCGCATCTCAAGTTTGTGCGAAGCACACATTTTTAACAGATGTTTTACATAAACGGGGCAAATTATGTAATTTGCCCCGTTTTCACACACTTTCTATTCTATGACTGACATGTTTTGTTTATGACATATTTTATATAACAGCTTTTTTCCATTTACACCTTACCGCTGTATACAAAATAACATTTTGACACTTACTTTATATCTGCATTACCCCAGCCTGTGATATTTCCATAAGCATCCTTTACCGGTGTAAAATTATCTGCCTGTATGAATTCTGCCCTTGCATCAATATTAAATGTTTTATCGGCCATTTCATTACCCCATTCAGCTGGTATTGTTACTTTAGTAAATACTTTTGATGATGTTTCTCCATCATTCTTGTTAGATAGTATATTTTGATAATAATAATATCCATCGTCTGACTTTACCCATCCTTTTTGGATATCAAGAGCTTCCTCAATATCTGCTGCCTGCTCATCTGTAAGTCCCTTGTAGTCTATTCTTACTCTGACATATGCATCCTCTGAATCAGACTTAAGGTTAACAGTCGGATCCTTTGACAACACATCACCCGGCTTTACGTTACTATAATCCTTACCTGTTGTGTTATCATCTCTTTTATGTTCATCTGTTTCTGTAAGTGTTCCTGTTACATGCCCCAGCGTTACTACGTTAGAACGTATATCCTTATCTGTAAAATATGCTAAAGTTCCACCAACTACCGATGTTATGCATAACGCTGAAGCAGTAAGACCTATTACAAATTTTTTTCTATTCTTAAACATACTGATTCTTTTACACCCTCCTGCATTTTTTATTTCACTATTTGATTTATATATTTACTCTATCTTAATCAGCTGTAAACTGTGAACCGGCTGCCGTCCTGCTGTTAACAAGCTTTACAAGCTCTGGCTGTGCTTCTTCATAATCTGCAAATGTTGATGCCTGGACAGCAAAACCTGTCACCTTGATGTTAAATGATGGAAGTGTACCTGCATCTACTATATTTCCATCCTGGTCCTTGTAAATAACTGTTGGATCATATTCGTCGCTGTCAACATCAATAATCTCAAGCTTGTTACCATCTGCATCACACTTATATACTGTCGTCGTCTTAGCAGCCGATGACCATTCCTCTGTTATTCCTGTGTATACTTCAACATTATTAAACAACGCTTCTGTAGCGGAACCTGCTTCTACTGCACTCTTATATACCCACATTTCACTTCCATCCTGGTTAACTGCTATCTTTTCCCAGTCATCTAAGTCAAAGTCAGTAACTGATGCATATTTTTCAAAAGCTTCTGCACTCATAAGACTGCCCTGTGCATCAGTATAATCAACCTTAATTGCCATATATACTGCCTGATCTGATTCATTCTTCATAACCGGATTCTTTCTTATAACATCACCAGGTGTATAGTTCTTTCCTGAATCAGCTGTCCATTCTGTCTCTGTAAGTGTTGTTGTTATATTCTTTCCTGATGTAAATGTATTTGTCTTAGTTTCTGTTACAGAATTAAGATAAGCAAGCGTTCCTCCAACTGCAAGACCTGCAGAAATAGCCATGGCTGCTGCTGTTGCTGTGATTTTTTTCATCTTATTCATTGATATGATCCCTCCACATATATTTAATAATCAGCTATGCTGTTTATAAAACTCATCATTTCAGTTTTTGCACTATCATATGTGTTTCCATCTGCCTGGATAGCATATGCTGTTATTTTTATATTAAATTCTGGCAGCTTTTTTTTAACTTCATCCTGCTGTATATCTCTGCTAAGATATACTCTTGTAAACAATGGTTCTGTCACATTCTCTTTCTTAACAGTTGATTCAGCATCCTGGCTTAAGATATCCTTATATATATATACCTCGCCTTTATCATCCGCAGCCATCCCTATATATTCCCATGCATAGGAATAATCTATTCCTTCACTGTCAATTCCATCCTGCTTATCTTTGTTAAGATAAAGCCTGCCAAACTCTTCTCCTGTAAGTTCCTGGTTATTGGCACCATAATACTGCACCTTTAATGCCACATAAGAATCAACACTATCAGCCTGTAATGTAACTGTTGGATCCTTGTCAATCTTCTGCCCAGGCACATATCCAAGTGCCTCTGACATGCCATGATCCTCCCACTGTGGTTCATCCAGTTTTATTCTTATATTCTTATCTGACTGAAACACATTTGTTGCCGTAGGTGTAACTGTTTTTAAAACCGCATATGTTATAAATGCTCCTGTGAATATAAGACTTATAGCTGCACATAATATTAATAACATACTGCGCGCCAGGCGCTTATTACCTGATGTCTTACTGATATGAAACCATCCTGGTTTTTCATTCATCCACTAACTCCTTTCCTTTAATATATTCTACGGTAGCTATTATGAATGGGAATGGTCACATGATGGTCACACGGCACAGCTTTTTTATTGTTTATCTGCAAAACAAAAAACACATAAAAAGACCAGCTTATCTGTAACTTTACGTAACAAATAATCTGGTCCTTACATTAATCTTTTATTATATTCTATTGGTGGCTGTCGCCTGTTGCATAGTCTATCACTATTCCTGGCTGTACATTATAGCAGTAAACATTAAATAATATTCCTTCACCATTATCTTCTACTGACTCTGCTTCCATAAGAACGCCGCTGGCAACAAGATTATCTCCTATGAATACTGGCGTAACCCTGTATAAAACATGGTTATTAGTCTCTTTAATATAATCTGCAACCATATTCTCAAAAGGCAGCATACCATTTACATTAAGATATCTTGTTCCTGTTATGAGGTTCTTTTTGTTGGCATTCTCTGCTGTTAACTGATATCCGATAAGATGACATCTGTTATACAGATACTTTCCATCCACATTATCATACTTGGCTGTCTGCCATCCAGTAGGTTTCACCGAACCTATTGAACCTCTTTTTTCTGTTGGCATAAGATCTTTTCCCACATTAGCATAAGCGGTTGTACATCTTCCAAGTGAATCAAGTTCTCCATATTGTTCAAAAGATGCTGTCGTCTTGTCAGCTTCTGTGAAAAATGGTGTATTATCATTTACAACAATGTACGGATTGCCTGAATATTCAGGCAATGTATCTAATGATGAGGCAAATTCTTCATAATCAGACACACCTGAATCATTTTTTATCGTTTCATTGCTGCTTACTGAATTCTGTACTGTATCTTCTGGCTTAAAACATGCTGTAAGTCCTGTTGCACATATCAGCATCAGTACAACAGACAGTATAGCACATCCATGCCACGTCCATTTTTTAATTCTATTTAACATATAACCCTGCACACAATTCTGTTTTTTTATTTCTTTCTTCTGTATATTTCTTCTGTAATCTTATCATGAGAACTTCCCTCAAACTCATCAGAGCTTTCCAGCGTGAACTCATTTAACAGCTTTTCAGGAAATGTAGTATCTGATGGATACTCTCTGTTCCACTTATAAAGATATATCATATCAATATGCTCCTGAACATCTGATACCTTATCATCTTCAATAAAACAATAATCTTCTTTATCAGCCTGTCCAAAGTTCTGGCTAAGAACTATATTATCGTTATGTGGAAACAATGACTTTGTATACATAGATACCCACAGCTTATGTTCCTTTGAAATCTCTATTATTCTGTCTATAAGTACTGAATCCTTACTTTGTCTTCTGTTATTAAACATCATTCCATAGTTATCATCTATAATTGCTATCAGCTTCATAAGTAATCCTCCATTTCTGCATTACTTTTTATTCACATGCATTTTAGCACAATCCTGCCCGTATGTCTTATGAAAAATAGCATTTTTTATTTATATTTTTGATTTTATTTTAATAACCATGCTATTTCTTCTTTATAAGGAGGGACTTTCTTATCACTGCCATCAACTGCTACCCATGGTGTTTCAAGTATTTTAGGCACATTAACAAATCTTTCATCATGGACTAATCTATGGAGTGTCCCATATCCAATATTACCCTTGTCTATGTTAGCATGACGGTCCTTATGTGCTCCCAATGGATTCATGCTATCATTAATATGAAATACTGCAATCTGATCAAGACCTATAACCTTATCGAATTCTTCAAACACTTCGTCATAATGATTGACTATATCATAGCCTGCATCATTCACATGGCATGTATCAAAACATACCCGCAGCCTGTCAGATTTTTCAACGCCATCGTATATTGCTTTTAATTCATCGAAGGTTCTTCCTATCTCACTGCCTTTTCCTGCCATAGTTTCAAGTGCTATATATACATCATCATCATTCTGGTTCAATACTGTATTAAGACCTTTTATTATCTGTGCCGTTCCTTCAAGAACACCTGCATTCACATGGCTTCCTGGATGAAGCACGAGTATATGGCTTCTCATGGCAGCTGTCCGGATAATCTCTTTTTCAAGGAATTCTACTGCAAGCTCATATGTCTCTGGCTTAACTGTGTTAGCCAGGTTGATAATATATGGTGCATGTACAACTATCTCATCTATGCCATGTGCATGCGCATATTCCCACCCTGCATCTATATTCAGTTCTGATATCTCTTTTCTTCGTGTATTCTGTGGTGCTCCTGTGTATAACATAAAAACATTCGCTCCATATGAAGCTGCTTCCTTTGCGGATGCTAAAAACATTTCCTTACCTGCCATACCCACATGGCAGCCCAGCTTTATCTCTGACATACTATTCTTTTCTCCATTCTTACTTTTCTTTTTTTACTTTCCTTTATTTTACTTTTCTTTATATTACTTTTTTTACTTCTGCCTGCAGACATAAGCTATTGGTTTGATTCATTTAATATGTTCTCCATAATCCTTGCATCTGCAGGGTCAAACTTATCTCCCGATAACGTCCTTAACTTACGTATAACTATCTGACTGCTCTCTCCTCTTCTTAAGTGTCTGTCAGTATAATCTGCAACCATGATAATCCTTGCTAAAAGTGGAATCTCACTTTTCTTTAACCCACTTGGATATCCACTTCCATCATAGTTTTCCCTATGATAATGTACTGCTTCTGCTATGCTTTCTGCACTTGATGTTCTAAGCATGCCTACGATTTCATAGCCTTTATCAACATATGTTTTGAATATATCATATTCTTCATCTGAAAGCTTATTCTTATTTATAAGCTCATCTGGTATAGCAGCCATGCCTATCTCATGAAGCAGACCTGCATTATATGCATTCATACACATTTTCTGGTCAAGTCCTTTACGCAACGCTATCTCTCTGGCATATTCTGCAACTTGCTTTAAATGTTCCTCTTCTCCATATATCTTGGCACCAAGTGCATGAACCATGGTATTCATGACCTTCATGGATATATTCTCAAGCCTTATATTCTCTTCATATATTCTGTTTTCCAGCCTATGTTTTATATTCTTTTTCTCAACCCAGTTCTTCTGGATAAAAAACATAAGACAATATATAATAAGCAGCATGCATATGAAAAAATACGGTAACCTTAAAACAATATTTTCATCATAAATATCTATAGTATCAGCATTATTAAACCTGCAGCAATATATAATAGAACCAAGACATACTATATTAATGGGAAGACTATACTTTATTCCGAGTACAAATACTGTAGCACATGAAAAAAGAACCGGATACATTATGCTAAAGGCCTCAATATCAGCCTCAAACAATAAACTATAAACAGGCAAACTCATAATTGCAAACGTAACAAAATCAATCCATATATTATAATTCTTAACTGATATTGCAATATTAACCGCCATGATTAAAACTATCAAGGCTGCCTGTATATCATACTCATATCCAACATCAAGCACTATGCCTACTAACATATTTATAAGCCATACGAATCCGAATACAAGCTTGACACACAGTGCAAGCAGCCTGTCCTCGTATGGACATAAGAATATTTCCCTGTAACTGACATCTTTCCCTGACTTTCTAATCTTCATATTCATACAATATCCCTCTTTTGCTTTTTATCAGGATGGCTCTATGCTTCCGACAACAATTCACCCTTTTCTATAAGACTTATAACGATATGTGCAACTTCATTATCAAACTGTCTGCCAGCACCCTTTTTAAATTCATCTATAATATACTGCTTATCACACTGTTTCCTGTAACATCTGTTAGAACTCATGGCATCAAGTGAATCCGCTGCACTTATTATTCTTACCAAAGCTGGAAGCTCATCTGCCTTAATACCATAAGGATAGCCCTTACCATCTATCCTCTCGTGATGATATATTGCACCTTTATCCGCATCTGGCAGAAACTCAAGATCCTTTAATATCTCGCCACCCCATACAGTGTGCTTCCTCATAATATCATACTCTTCATCAGTCAGTCTTCCTGGCTTGTTAAGAATCATATCAGGAACCGCTATCTTTCCTATATCGTGTAGTAACGCACTCCTGTATATGATTTTATAATCTTTATCGGAAAACTTATTCATGCTCTTAGCTATCATCAACGAATACTCTGCCACCCTCTTTGAGTGCTGCTGAGTATAACCATCCTTTGCATCAAGCATCTGACTTATGGCTGTAACTGCATCTATCATAAGCTTCTTTCTGTCTTCAAGAGCTATAGCTACATCCTTTTCCAGTTCTTTTTCATTTTCCTCCTGATTCATCTGATAACGCTTATAAAATATATCTATAACAACAACTATCACAAAAAATGACCAGTAAAATAATGGATAATAAAAGAGATAATACTTAGGATAATCATATATAAGCAGTTCTTTTAATGGTGTATAAAACATTACTGTAACATATAATCCAAAACCGACACTTACCGGCATTCCAAAAGGCATTCCAAGAAGAATAATAGATATTATAGGTACAAGAAAATACCACATCATTGAAAATCCTTTGTTTGATCCATATAATGAGATTGGAACAGCTAATATAAGAAAAGCAATCACTGCTGCCATGCATATCCGGTATATCTTATCAGAATGGCCTAATGCCAGAATCGCAAATATACTGACCACTGCTACCACAAATGTAATAGCAGCAATAACATACTCACCAAGTTTTAAATTCTGTATATCAATAAGCAGCATCACAACAACAAATATCAGCATGACATTCTGAAGTGTTCCTATATCCACTCTTGATCTTTTCTCATATTGATATACTGATTTTATTTCATTTATTATCATTGAACATAGCTTCATAAACAAATCGTATCCTTTAACAATCTTTCATCACCTGTAACTACATGTAAACACGAATCTATATGCTTAAATAATATCATATTCTGTATTTTTTTTCAATTTACAGTTTATAAATATCTTTCACATTATCTATCCGTACACTCACGAACCCGCACTACGCGCTCTTTCGCCCTGCTTCGCATGGCTGTTCGTTCGTTAATGGCGCAAGAAAAGTAAATGTCTGCTTCGCAGCCGCTTCCTTTTCTTTTGCGCTCATTATATCTTATCAATCTTATTTTCTTTTTATCGGAAATGCATATTGAGATTTTAATATTTTTTTATATAATGATAAGAGTATAAAAGTCAGGGGACTACTATTATGTCAACTGCCCACCACCTAAAGGTAGTGGGTTTTTGCCTATGGCAAACGAAAGGATTTTATTTATGAAACCAAGATCAGAAGTAAGTATGCAGCTATATAAGCTGATGCTTGAAAGAGATTATCCAGAGGAGTTCTGCGATATCATAACAAGAAATCTTAACACAGACTTCACTGCACAAAGAATGATAGGATATCTTTATCACTACGAACATCCTCCTGTTGCTGAGATAGCAGACGAAATGTTATCTATTCTTGCTGACAGAAACAGGATTATGCAAAAGAAAGAACTTGAGGAAGTCAATGCCAAATGGAACGACTTTCTTATGAATGGATTCAACGATGATGATAACTAACAAAATATAAATATGTAGGAAAGGCAGATTAATATATGAAAATACCATTTAACGTTAATCTAACCGGAAAAACAGCAATAGTAACCGGAGGCAGTGGAACCTTATGCTCAGCCATGGCTTATGGGCTCGCCGTAAGCGGTGCCAAAACAGCAATTATTGGAAGAAATAAAGTGAATATGGAAAAGGTTGTTAACGAACTTACATCCAATGCTTTAAAAGAACACAATGCTGCTGTTACCATAAAAGGCTACTGCAGCGATGTTACTGATAAAGAAGAGCTTACTAAAACATATGAAGCAATCAAAGCTGAACTTGGAAGCTGCGATATACTTATCAATGGTGCTGGAGGTAACCAGCCTGGTGCCATAACATCAGTTGAAATGTTAAAAAAAGAGCCTGAAGATGATGATTATTCATTCTGGAATCTTGATGAAACAAAGATTCGTGAGGTTATGGAGCTTAACTTTATGGGAACTCTTCTTCCTATCCAGGTATTCACACGTGATATGGTTAAAAAAAGAAGCGGAAGTATCATAAACATAGCCTCTGTATCATCTATACTTCCTTTAACAAAGGTTGTTACATACAGCAACGCCAAGAGTGCAATACTTAATCTGACACAATGGCTTGCCACACATATGGGTGAAAGCGGAATAAGATGCAATGCTATTGCACCAGGCTTCTATGCTGCTAAACAAAACCACGACCTGTTATTCAACAAAGATGGTTCACTAACACCCAGAGCCAGAAAGATAATTGCCGGCACTCCTATGGGAAGATTCGGCAATCCGGAAGAGCTTATCGGTGCGGCACTATTTCTTGCAAGTGATGATGCTTCCGGATTCGTTAATGGAATAGTGCTTCCTGTTGATGGAGGATACTGTGCTTATAGCGGGGTATAAGGCTTGATTAATATAAAGAAATATTCTACAAATCATTCTAAAAAGGGGCATCGCACTAATTTCTTAGTGCGACAACCCCACTCTTTAATGTTCATCTCTTTACAGATTAACCCCGAAGGTTAATGGAGACCCCGCTATAATTATCTCGTTAATGAATAAGTTCAAGTTATCTTATTCATATATATTATATGTAATTACAATTAAAAAATTAATAATATTTTAATTATTTTTCCCTTATTTCCACTCAGCTTCTCCAACACTCAAAGCCTTCTTACTAAGTGTCGCAAGTCTTCTTATAGCCTCCTTAAGCGTATCATCCTTTTTCGCAAAATGAAATCTTATAAGATGATGTACATCCTCCCTGAAAAAGCTTGAGCCCGGAACTGCTGCAACACCTACATACTGTGCCATCCATTCACAGAATTTCACATCATCCTTAACACCGAATTTGCTTACATCAACAAGAACATAGTAAGCACCCTGTGGATCTGTATATGTAAGTCCAAGCTCCTTAAGTCCGCCTACAAACACTTCTTTCATATGTGCATAATGTGCTGCCAGCTTGTCATAATATTCATCATCAAACTTTAAGCCCGTAACAGCCGCCTCCATAAGTGGTGCTGCTGCCCCAACTGTAAGAAAATCGTGGACTTTCTTTACTCTGTCTATAATCTGCGGATTAGCTATAACATAACCCAGTCTCCAGCCTGTTATAGAATATGTTTTCGACAAAGAATTACATACAATAGTTCTTTCTCTCATGCCGTCAAGTGCCTGCATATAAACATGTTTATTAGGTGCATATATTATGTGTTCATACACTTCATCTGTTACAACATAAGCATCATACTTCTTTGCAAGTTCAGCTATTGTCTGCATCTCTTCCATGGTAAATACTTTTCCGCAGGGATTAGACGGATTGCATAATATAAGTGCTTTGGCTCCACTTGCAAATGCTTCCTCAAGCTTTGCAGCATCAAATGTAAATTCAGGTGGAACAAGTGGAACATACACCGGCTCTGCCCCTGAAAGTATAGTATCTGCGCCATAATTTTCATAAAATGGTGAGAATATAACAACCTTATCACCCGGATTAGTAATACTGAGCATAGTTGCCATCATAGCCTCTGTACTTCCACATGTAACGACTATCTCTGATTCAGGATCAACCTTTAATCCCGAAAAATGTTCGTATTTATCAGCTATGGCATCACGGAAATTCTTAGCACCCCAGGTAAGTGCATACTGATGTGGTCCCTCTTTAGCTACTTCTGCCAACCTGTCTGTTATTTCCTCTGGTGGGTCAAAGTCAGGAAAGCCCTGCGACAGATTAACTGCCCCATATTTATTGGCAACCCTTGTCATTCTTCTTATAACTGAATCTGTAAAGTCAGCTGATCTATTACTTAACTCTTTCATCTTAATCTACATTTACTCCATTTCTAACTATCTGTTACTTACTTCAATAAATTTATCAAGTACTTTATCAGCCTCGCCTGAATCAATAAGCTCTGCTGCTAACTTTATGCCATCCGCAAGACTGTCTGCCTTTCCACCTATATAGAGTGAAGCACCTGCATTCATAAGAACAGCATCTCTCTTAGGTCCTTTTTCACCATTAAGTATGGCTCTTGTTATTCTTGCATTATCTTCTGGGGCGCCTCCCTTAAGGTCATCCTTTGTACAACGCATAAGTCCGAAATCCTCTGGCTTGATAACATATGACTTCATCCAGCCATCACGGATCTCGCATACCTTAGTTGGTGCACTCATAGATATCTCATCTAACTTATCCATGCCATATACTACCATGCCTCTCTTAACTCCAAGACTTACAAGAACCTGCGCTAAAGGTTCTACAAGGTATTCATCATATACACCAAGAAGCTGCATAGATGGTGAACCTGGGTTAGTAAGTGGTCCAAGTATGTTAAATACTGTTCTTACCCCCAGCTCCTTACGGATAGCACCAACATATTTCATTGATGTATGATATTTCTGTGCAAAGAAGAAGCATATTCCAACTTCCTTAAGAAGTTCAATACATTTTTCTGGATCCTGTTGTATATTAACACCAAGTGCCTCAAGACAATCTGCTGTTCCGCACTTAGAAGATGCTGCCCTGTTTCCATGCTTTGCAACCTTCATGCCGCCAGCAGCTGCTACAAGTGCAGATGTAGTAGATATATTAAAGCTCTGCGCATTATCACCACCTGTACCAACTATCTCGAATATATCCATACCTGTTTCAACCTTAACTGCATGCTCTCTCATGGCTGCTGCACATCCGGCTATCTCATCAATAGTCTCTGCCTTGGCACTCTTAGTTGAAAGTGCTGCAAGAAATGCTGCATTCTGTGTAGGAGAGGTTTCTCCATTCATAATCTCATTCATTACAGCATAAGCCTCATCATAACTCAAATCACCTTTGTTTACAATCTTTACAATCGCTTCTTTAATCATATAAATCTCCATTCTTGCGCTGTCTTTTGCGCATCTAAAGTTTGTGCGTAAGCACAAATCTTGCGTGTGAAAAATCTTATTTTTCACACTATCCTCCTTGTTTTGTATCTGTCACAGGATAATTATTAATATGTCTTTCTCATCACTTCTCTCTGTTAGTAACGATTGCATTATATGCTCCTCAGCCTTCATCAATGCATAAAAAAAGTCCCTGACAGAATTATACTTTCTGTCAAGGACGAATAATGTGCTTATATTATATTCACTATCCGCGGTGCCACCTTGAATTCATGATATTAATCATGCTCTTAGCAGGATACTAACATACCCTCGGCATATAACGTCTGCCTGCAACGTCACACTATACTATGCATATATGCATTTCCCTTGTGCCCTCAGCGGTCCATTTGACAACTTGTTTCTTATCTGCATCTCAGCCTAGCAGACTCTCTGTACAGGCATCATTGCCGTTATCTCCGCTTCAACGGTTTAGCTTATTAAATTATTTAGAATAATAGCACTCAGCTTTGCATTAGTCAATATATCATTATTATTTTTTATTATCTTTATTATTTTTTCTACTACTGCACTTCTACAAGCTCTATCTTAAAGTTAAGCTCTTTTCCTGCCATCTCATGGTTAGCATCAAATGTTATCTCATCATCTGTAAGTGCTGCTACTCTTGCCACAAAAGGCTGTCCAAGTGCGTTCTGAAGATATACCTTATCGTCTACCTTAAGGTCTTTTACGCCTGAGCCAAGTTCCTTAACAGGTACTGTTATAAATGCTTCTGGCTCAACCTCACCATATGCTTCTGATGGCATAAGATGTACATCTATGACATCTCCAACATTCATAGCTGCTACTGCCCTGTCAAAACCAAGTATCATCATACCAGCACCACATACGAACTCCAATGGTTCTCCCCTGTCATAAGATGAGTCAAACTGTGTTCCATCGTTGAAGGTTCCCTTATAATGCACCCTGCATGTCTTTCCGACATTAGGACCATCAAAAGGTGGTGTATAACTTCCACCACAGCCAGAACATCCGCCACAACCATGTCCATCATCATCACCACAGCTGCCACAGCCACAATCTTCTTCGTCACTTCCACAGTGTCCACAGCTATGTTCCTCTCCATTATTATGATGATCACAGTTAACACCCTGTGATTCAAGTGAGCCATTAAGATATTCTGCTACTGCCTCGTCTGCATCACCAGATACTCCTGAGCACACCTCTATACCCATCTGAACAAGTGCTTCCATAGCTCCGTTTCCTATGCCACCACATATCAGAGCATCCACATTAATATCATCAAGCATTGTTGCAAGCGCACTATGTCCTGAACCTTGTGCTTCTATAATCTTAGTATCAACAATATTCTGACCATCTATCTCATATATTTTAAACATCTTAGAATGCCCAAAATGCTGGAATATATTACCATCCTCGTATGATACTGCTATTTTCATTAATAAAATCCTCCTTGTTTATGAAACAGAAATAATATTACTTATTGTAATCATTTCATTCTTAAAAAATAATATATCTGCTTCTTAATATTTATTAGTGTAACATATGCTATGTTACCATACTTTCACAAAATATTCATCTATTATTTGTTAAGACAGGCTACTACCGTAAGTTATGATACTCTCCGTCTATCGCAAATGCATGATTCATAGGTCCACTTCCCTTACCAAGGTCAAGCATAGCAGCAAGTGCACCTGATATATAATTCTTTGCACACCTGACTGATGTCTCAAGATCTCTTCCCTTTGCAAGGTTAGAGGCTATTGCTGAAGATAGCGTACAGCCTGTTCCATGCGTATTAGGATTATTTATCCGCTTTCCATAAAACCATACTGGTTCTTTTCCTTTCTGGAATAAAAGATCATTAGCATCGTTTAACTGATGTCCACCCTTTAATAAAACAGAACAGCCTAATGTGTCACATATAAGCTCTGCTGCCTTTTCCATATCTTCTGCTGCTTTGATGTCCACTCCTGAAAGCACCTCTGCTTCAGGAATATTAGGTGTAATAACTGTTGCAAGTGGTAATAATCTGCTCTTTAATGTGCTGATAGCATCCTCACTTATAAGTCTTGCCCCACTTGTCGCCACCATAACGGGATCAACAACAATATTCCCTGCTTTATACTCTGTAAGCTTATCTGCTATTACCTCAATCAGTTCACTTGAAGCAACCATTCCTGTCTTGACAGCATCCGGATATATATCTGTAAATATACTATCAAGCTGCTCTGCTAAAAATTCAGGAGATACCTCCATTATATCTGTTACACCAGTAGTGTTCTGTGCAGTCAGAGCTGTGATTGCACTCATAGCATATACACGATTAGCCGTCATTGTCTTTATATCTGCCTGTATTCCGGCACCTCCGCTAGAATCACTTCCAGCAATAGTTAAAGCTGTATACATATATACCTCCTTGTTTTACGAAGTAAAAATAAAAGTAAAAATGCAGGAACCCAACTAAAGATTCCTGCACATAAAAACGCACCCGCGACTTCTTTATCTCCCTACGTTGGCATTATCCACATCAGGTTACTGGGTTAAAGCTTCTGCTTACTCTCAGCCTGTCATACACAAGCACCCCATTATATTTTCATAGTATTTTACATTCACTGATATATTATACACAGATACCACAAAAATGCAAGTTTTCATCTGTTCCCCAAACTTCCAAGACACCTTACCTGGCACTTCGTCAGCTGAATTCCATCAAACAAATGAACTAAATAAACAGCTTTTTATCACCCCTGCACTATATTATAATATTCTTTAGCAGTCAGCGCATAAACCAATGCATATATGATACAAAATACTATAACCGTGAATAATGTACACCATACAAAAAGCACCATATTGCTTCCAAGTGATAATATTACCATTATCATTTTTATTATTCTGAAAGAAACTATCACATGTATTGCAGCAACTGCGATTGGAACAAAGAACACCATAAGTATCTGACTCTTAATAGTTCTTTTAACCTCTTCGCGGCTCATACCAACCTTCATCATAATCTCAAATCGTCTGCGGTCTTCATACCCTTCTGATATCTGCTTATAATATATTATAAGAACAGTAGCCATAAGGAACAGTATTCCAATATAACAGCCTAAGAATAAGAGACCACCATACATCTGTGTAAGCTCCTCTGCTATATCATATCTGTTATCGCACATAACATAGGCTTCAGGACTTGACTCAGCTTCTATATCCTTACTTAACTGTCTGCTGTCCTGTTCAGAAAGATTGGTATTAACATATATATTATAACTAATACTTTCAAACCTCTTATCAGAGTTACCATATACTAAATTTCTGATATGATTCATTTCATCCATATCCTTAACTATAAGCATATATGCCTTAACTACCGATGTGACAGCACCGGAGAAGTACTTCTCATCATCTGTAAGCACATCTATCAGCTTATACTCTGATACATTATCACTATTATTTATTGTTATGCTGTTTTTGCTATCCAGCTTTTCCTTGGTAACAAGAATAGCACTAGCTTTATCATCTATAACATAGCTATCATCATAAAGCTTATTAAAGTCTTCTAATGTCATAATCTGGCAGACTCCCAGCATACTTTCATCATAACGCGACATATTATCCTTATCGGTATAAAATGTATTATCAGTATTAAGCAGACCCTGAACAGAAATTGTTTTATAGGAATAATCTTTTTTTATAGCAGCATTGTGTGCATCAATACAATCATATATTCTGTTTTTCGTCTCCTCAAGCACATCGGCATCTGTTCCATATATAACTATATTCTGTTCACTAGGGTAAGCCGTATTCAGCGAATCCTGCATTCCAACATAAAGTGATACAGTAGATGCAACCGCAATAAGAACTATTGTTGATAAAACACATATATTTGCAAGGCCTATTGCATTCTGCTTCATCCTGTATAACATTCCTGAAACAGCCGTAAAATGTCCTGTCTTGTAATAAAACCTTTTATTTTTCCTCAGAAGCTTAAGCAGCGCAATGCTCCCAGCCGTAAATAACAGATAGGTTCCTATAACAACAAACAATGCTGCAACAAAGAAATATTGTACAGCTTTAAGGATTGAAGAAACTGTAAGTGCAAAGTAATATCCTCCTCCAAGACATAAAAGTCCAAGAATTGTCATAATAAGCTTTGTCTTTGGCTCCTTCTCACCTATCTCATCGCTATGAAGAAGCTCGATTGGCTTAGACATCTGTACCTTGACAAAATTATATATGAATATTACTGCAAATATGCTTATAAAATATATAATAGTGACAACCACCGCATTTGTTGATATTACAAATGCTGGAACAGAGTCGGCTTTAATCAGCTTCATAAGTACAAGAAACATAAGCCTGCTGAATATAATACCAAACACTATACCTGCTGTTAATGATATTATTGTTATTATTACATTTTCAAAAAGCATCATAAGAGATATATGCTTCTTTTCCATTCCAAGAATATTATATAAGCCTATCTCCTTTGTCCTTCTCTTCATAAGAAAGCTGTTTGTATAAAATAAAAATACTGCTGAGAATATAAATGATACAACAAGTGCAACCTGCAGCAACACCACTACATTCTGTCCGCCTCTCATAGCTGCAACATTCTTATTCTTAACAATAGAAATATTCATAAAAAACATCATTACTGTAAATATGGCAGTTATTATATATGGCACATAAAGCTTCTTATTTTTTCTTATATTAGATACTGCCATCTTAGGAAATAACATTTTACTCAATATTATCACCCCCTGTAGCAAGTGCTGTAAGCGTATCTGATATCTTTGTATACATACTGTCATCAGTCATTGAGCCCTTATATATCTGATGGAACACAACCCCGTCCTTTATAAAAAGCACTCTGTTTGCACGGCTTGCAGCCTTTGTGCTGTGTGTAACCATAAGAATCGTCTGTCCATCACAGTTGATTTCATTAAAAAGAGTAAGAAGCTGCTCTGAGGACTTTGAATCCAGCGCCCCTGTCGGTTCATCAGCAAGTATTATCTGCGGATTAGTTATAAGTGCCCTTGCTACTGCTGCTCTTTGCTTCTGTCCACCAGATACCTCATATGGATATTTATCCAGAAGCTGTTCTATACCAAGTCGTTTAGAAAGTGGCTTTACTCTTTCTTCCATTTCGTTATATTTTTTCCCTGAAAGAACAAGCGGAAGAAATATATTATCCCTTATAGTAAATGTGTCAAGCAGATTGAAATCCTGAAACACAAAACCAAGATTGTCTCTTCTGAAGGCAGAAAGTTCTTTATCCTTTATCTGTACTGTATTTTTTCCATTAAGAAGTATCTCGCCATTCGTCGGCTTATCGAGTGAAGCAAGAATATTAAGGAGCGTTGTTTTTCCTGAGCCTGATTCACCCATAATCGCTACATACTCACCCTTCTCAACACTGAAATTAACATCTGATAAGGCCTTTACCTGATTAGTACCGAATCTTGTTGTATATACCTTTTTTAAATTTTTCACCTCTAATAATGCCATTTTAGCACCAGCCTTTCTTTACATTATATTTTACTCTTTGTTTTTCCTTTACGCTCATTACATTACAGAGTATATAAAAAAATGAAATGCACAGCCATTGATATAGCTTACATTTCATTTTCATTTCTTACAATAATGTAAGGTTTATTCATGCTTTGTATAACGTTGTGTCATATCAAGCAAAACTCTGGTGCCATTCTTATAACTGGCATCATAGGTTATCACAAATCCAAGCCTGTCTGCTGCCTTTCTGCACAGATACAAACCTATTCCTGACGATTTCTTATCAAGCCTGCCATTATATCCTCAATGGCATTAAGTTAAGGGCGATGAAGAGAAGTTAGTATCGTTTTTTGATA
>OGNP01000203.1_pt1 | contig 41566 bp, 24 predicted proteins | sample 1573531 | NCBI WGS metagenome assembly OGNP01 (sample SAMEA2581984, study PRJEB24529) | metagenome | biome: Human gut stool | place: China | collected 2011 | reverse complement strand
CCGACAACTTCAGCGAGCGCATCGAGCAGAAGATTTTCCATTGCGAGATTGTGGTCGATGCCGATAAGGTGAAGCGTGAGGAACAGGCTTACAAGCCTATTCCCGTCATCACGGACTTTACCGATGCCGATGGCAACGACCGCATGAAGGAGATGATTCAGGAAAACTACAACCGCATCCGTGCCGATGTGCGGCAGATTATCGCCGACGAGTTGCAGCGCATCCAGTCCGACCCGGAACTGCAATACCTCTTGCAGAACAAGTAACACGCCACAGGCGAAAAAAGGAAAATCCGTAACACGGTTGAACATTCAGCCGAATTACGGATTTCCCTTTTTATTTATCGTGCGCCATTTTAATTAAATGGTTTGAAAAGCCTTCCATTTTTCAGGTATGTGCAAGTCAAAATCTGCCTTTTCAAGATGCACCACATCAGGCAGGATACATTGTTTGAAACGGCTTTCGTATTGTTTCATTTGGATAGGTTTCCCCATACCCATTGTTGCAAGATTGCTTGAATACTGGTAGGGAGGAAAATAGATGAAAACCTTTTGACGGGCTTCTGTGGCAAGTTCGATAGCGGGTATCATGTCGCTGTCGGCAGATACGACAATGGATATGTCACAGTTCTTCTGATAAGCATCGGCTACAATCTGTGTGGCAATCCGCACGTCTGTTTCTTTTTCCTCATGGGTGTGGATGATATTACCGCATTTGAAACAGGTAATGGATTTTTTCAGGTACTTGCCCAATATCAACTTGAATTTCGGATTTTCCCTGTTGGCTTGAAAAAAAGCGTTCTGGCGCAGGCTTTGGTCAATATCGTCAGGTTTCGCCGAGAAATATTTCACGGCAACAAGCTCTTGGTCGGGACGCATGAACATCTCGAACAGCTTGACAATATCCAGCCAATAATATTTCTTCCACTTTGCATTGCTTTTCAACCCGAAATAGAAATTGAATCCGTCAATATAGACGATGACCCGTTGTTTCTGTCCCATATTTCAATTATATAGATAAAAAATAAGCCACCTTTTTTAGGGGTGGCGAGCCTTAGTATTTTCCACCTAAGGGCGATATTGTATTGCAAAGATACAATTTCCATTTGACAAGTCAAACATCGCAGGAATTTTTTTTCGTTTTTTAGTCAGATTTTGTCCATATTGGCTTTTTTCAGGATGGCACGCATCTTTTCCACCTGCTTCGTGAAGTCTATGGAGCCGCGTCTTTCTCTGGCGTTCCTGTCCGCTTCTTCCACGAAACGCTCCGCCGCCTTGCCGCGAAGCACCGGAATGGGTTTGATTTCTATTGCCATAATCTCTTGTCTTTTAATTATTTCTGCAAAGGTAAGCATTTTTTTGCAGACTACGGTGTCCGTACCTCATTTTCTTGTTATCTTTTCCGCATCCGTTCCCGTTCCTCGTCCTCCAGCATCCGCCGGTTCAGCTTCTCCGCCGCCTTGTCAAAGAAATAGGTGCGGCTCTCATTTTTCCGCCGCTTGATGTCCGCATAGGTGTTATAGCACTGGCTCTCCTTTATTTCCATGCCGAACACCCGGCAGAAGCCCTCCAGCAGTTCCTTGATGCCCGGTTCGCCCTCGTTTACCAGTTTCATGGCATCCAGCCCGTAGATCAACTCCACCAGTTCCGCCGTGCTGCCCGTCCAGCGCATGGACGGGGCATCCGTATCATTTTTCTTTTCACATTTGGAGGGGATGGTGGCGGAGGGCGGCGGCACTGGCGGGCGGTTGGCGCAGATATGCCTTTGCATCTTGCGCACAAACGACAGAGCCTTGCGGACAAACAGGGCGGCATGGCATCCCACACCCTCAATATGCTGCATGTGGTGGAATTGCAACTCGTTCTCGGCATACGCCAGCGCAATCTTCGTCCCGTCTGTATCGCCGTCATGCATCAGTTCCACGACCGCCTTGACAAAGCGGTTGTATGCGGCATTCAGATTGGTTGCTTCATTGTTTCCGTCTATAAGACCGAAAAATTCGGTTTCTGTCAGTATGAGATATTCCATGTTTCTTTCAGTTTTATGTTATTACACCTGGGTTAAAAGTGTGCGCACATAAGACTATTGGACAAATACCGCTCCTGTAGAAGCAATTTTCCCATCAGACAATAATATCTATCTGATATTCAACGAAATAAAGTATAAAAATATTTTCCGGCACAAATTGCCATGCCTCGTTTTTTGTTCAAAATCTGAACGTGTGTTCACATTTTGAACGTTTCAGGCTTTTGAAAACGTTCATTTTTTGAACATGACCACCGGCTGGCGGGGCGTTTTCCGCCCGTAGGTTACCCGCACCATGCCGTCTTTCCACCCTTTGCTCTCCGTGCATGTCCATTCGCTTTCCGGCAGTGAAGACTGGAACAGCCTTCTGCCGTTTCCCGCTATGACGGGAAGCAGGTAGAGAATGATTTCATCCACAAGCCGCATCCGTATCATGCCGTTGATGATGCCCGATGTCCTTTCGGTGGCTTCTATCAGATAGGTCAGGGAACTGTCGGTGTCCTCGCTCCGGTCGGAGAGGAGGGTCAGGGACGTGTTTTCATTCAGGATACAGATGGCGGATTCTTTCAGCGCACTTATCCCATAGCGGTCGGAACCGAGCCATTGCCCGGACAGTCCGGTCGTGTCTGCCGGACAGCCGTCCATTGTCAGGACGGCGAGTAATCGGACTTTTGCCATAGCGGTCGTATTGTTGCGACCGGAAGCCGTATAATAAAAAAGTAGCGTGCAAATTACGCTACTTCTGGTGACGGCTCTGGAAAGCCTGACAGGAATCACGCAAATGCACGCTATGCCAAGGCATAGCATAAGCATCGCGCAATCGTATCCTGTCTTCAAATTTTCCAGATTTTCACCAGAAACGCCTTGCGGTCTTATTCTATACTATATCTTATCGGTACAGGAAACCATGTTTTTCTGTACCGGATTTCTCCTATGTTTATGCAAATATAGGATTTTTGTTCGGGATATTTCTCATTTTCCCTTCTTTTTCTGTATGATACCGTATTCTTTCATTCTGTTATACAGTGTCGTGCGGCTGACACCCAGCAGTCCGGCAGCCGTTTCACGGTTGCCGCCGGTCTGTACCAGCGCACGGATTATGCGTTCTTTTTCCTCATTCCCGTCTTTCAGCAGGAAGGACGGAGTTGTCTGCAAAGACGGGTATTCCTCCAGTTTGTCTGCACCGACTGTTTCCCCCTCCGTGAGCAGCACGGCAGAAGTTACCGCCTGTTTCAGTTCCCTCACGTTTCCTGCCCATGCCCGTGTCAGGAGTATCTTTTCCGCCTTCTTGTCGAAACCTTCCGTATGCCGTCCCAGTTCCTTGTTGGCAAGCTCGCGGAAAAACTCTGCCAGAGCCAGAATGTCCTCCCGACACTCGCGCAGTGGAGGAATTTGTATGACAAACTCCTTCAGGCGGTGGTACAGGTCGCGGCGGAAGCGTCCTTCCTCCACCGCCTTCTCCAGATTCTCGTTGGTAGCCGCCACAATGCGCACGTCCGCCCTGCGCTCGCGGGTGCTGCCCATCGGACGGTAACATTTGGTCTGAAGCGCACGCAACAGTTTCTGTTGTACCTCTGGCGGCAGGTTGCCAACCTCGTCCAGAAACAGCGTGCCGCCGTCCGCCTCCTCCATGCAGCCCGCCTTGTCCGTCACGGCTCCCGTAAACGAGCCTTTCCTGTGTCCGAACAGTTCCGAGGCGGCAAGCTCTCCTGTCAGCATACCGCAGTCCACGGCTACGAACGGTCTATCCGCACGCCGGCTCCTTTCGTGTACCTTCTCCGCTATGTGATCCTTGCCCGTACCGTTCTCACCCAGTATCAGCACACCCATGTCTGTCGGAGCTACCAGCGCGATACGTCGGCTTATTTCCTGAAAGGTCGCACTTCTGCGCTCGAATATGGGGACGGTGCGTCTGATTTTTGACTTTTGAGCCAGTTCCCTTATCATCGGCATCAGTTTTTCCTGCAACAGTTTTTTGGGGATATAGTCCGCTGCACCTTGCTTCATGGAACTGACCGCCGAAACCACCTGTGCGTAGTCGGTCATGATGACAAAGGGATTCCTCATGCCGGAAGCACGCATATATTCCAGCAATGCCGTACATTCCCCGTCGGGCAGACGCAGGTCGGAGAGCACTATATCGTCCGTTTCCAATGCCTCCAGCAACTTGCGGGCCCCGGCGCAGTCGTATGCGGTGCGGGTCGTATAGCCCGCCTTCTCCAGCATACCGCACACATGGTCACGAAATACCAGATTATCCTCTATTACTATTATTCTTCCCATTTCGTTTTCTCTATCTCCTTTTTGGCAAGCCGGATGATTTTCTCTCCCTGTACGAGCACATTCCCGACTTTTGCCTGTATTTCTTCCATTGTCCGATTTTCATGTATTGCCTCATACAGTTCCTGCAATGGCTGTTCTGCCCTTATCAGCATCCATGAACTGCGGATATGATGTATCCAGTCGTCAATTTTATCCTTGTCAACATTATCAATGGCTTCCCTGATGCCGTCCATTTCCTTCTCCGTTTCCCTTATCAGGCATTCCAGCCTGTGCCGTTTGTTTCCATAGGCGAACAGCGGTGTCAGGTCGATGTGTTGTGCCCGGTTCTCTCCGATGCACTGTTCCGCCGCTGTCAGCAGCTCGTCTATGGAGAACGGTTTGAACAGAACACCGGAAAACCCTGCCTGTTTCAGTTCTTTTTCAGTGATGCTTCCCGAAGCGGTTATCGCCAGTACCGGAATGGTACGCGAGTTTCCGATGTCGGACGAACGGAGCAGTTCCAGCACCTCGTAGCCACTGATGTCCGGCATTTTCAGGTCGGTGGTCAGCAGGTCATAGCGGTTATCACGTAGTTTTTCCGTCAGTCCGCCCATGTCCGTGCAGGTTTCACTATATACCCCGCTTTGTTCGAACATATCATGCAGCATACCGAGTATCATCCGATCATTGTCTATGGAAAGCACGGAACAGCCGGAAAGATGGTGTGTTGAGGTATAGGAAGATGGTTGTCTTTCTGTTTCGGTCGCCTTTTCCAGCGGCAGTATGACGGTGAACCGGCTGCCTTTTTCCGGAACGCTTTCCACCGTGATGCTGCCGTCCATCAGTTCCGCAAGGCTTCTTACAATGGCGAGTCCCAACCCAAAGCCGTCCTGCGTGGCGGCATTGCCGAGCCGCTCGAATGGCTTGAATATCCGGTCTTGCTTCTCCTTGTCTATTCCTGTGCCGGTATCGTCCACTGTCAATATGAAATTGCCATCCGAATATCCGGTAATCAGTTTGACAGCACCTTTCTGTGTGAACTTCAACGCATTGGACAGCAGGTTGCTGCCGATGCGGAGTATCAGGCTGCGGTCGCCTATGACAACCTCATCCGCCTCATTAACCGTTTCAAATGCCAGCCGCTTCTTTTCCATTTGTGGCATGAACTCCGTTTCCAATGTGTCCGCTATGCTTTTTAATCGGAACGGCAGGGAGCGGACGGTTTCTTTGCCGCTGTCCAGACGGAAATAGTTCAGCAGCGTGTCTATCATTTCCGCCATCCGTCTGGAAGCATCGCCAATGGTTTTCGCATGGCGGATACGGGAAGAACGTTCTTCATCCGTCACTATCATTTCCGCATATCCGCGTATGGCGGACAGTGGAGAGCGCAGTTCATGGGTGATGGTCTGCATGATGTTCTGTTTCTCCCTCGTCAGTTCCTCGTTCTGCCTGATGCTTTCCTGCAGCTTCTTAATTAATTCTTCCCGTTTCCTTTTCACTCGGATATTACATCGGATTTCTCGGTGTATGGCGAGGTAGGACAATGTCAGCAGTATGATGGCTACAGACAGCGTGGCAGTGAATAGTCGGTAGGAATACTTTTGCGTTTCCGCAATCTTCCGCTCGCGGTAGCTAAAGGAAGTCTGCGCCTGTGTGTCAAGATCGTTTATCAGCCGATTCAGTTGCCTGTTCAGTATTCTGTTGCGTATGCGCAGACTATCAGTATGTACGTCCATTTCGTTTGTCTGTTTCTGCTGCATAGCTATCAGACTGTCGCTGAACTGGTACAGCTCCTCTGCGGATGGCATTATCCGTACCTTCTCTTTTCTGCCGAAGAATCCGGCAATTCCCTTTTTCTTCCGTTCCACTGTGCGAATGCCTGTTACCCGTCGCGCTACTTCAGGCAGTCCCTTTGCCAGCACGCTATCCCGTTCGTTCAGACGCTCGAAGATTTGCATAATGTGCAGTAGATGAACTTCTTTATCCGCCAACAGATAGCGCAGGGTATCTATCTGCTCCGGGCGAACATACCTCGTGCAATGTGGCTTCAGCGTTTGCAACAAGCTATCCGTCCCCATGCGGTACATACGGTATTCCTTGTAGTCGGCAACCTCCCACGCCATGACGCTCTCACCCTGCATGGCAAGCTCCGTAATGCGGCGGTGAGCAGCATTGATGCCAAGACGTATCGAGCGGATTTCTTCCGTTCCTGCCTCAATCTCCCGTATCCGTTGTCGCTCATGCACAAGGATGGCGGCTATACCGATGACGACCGCCACCAGTATGGCATATCCTGCCAGTATCTTCCCTTGTAGGGATAAGTCCATCCGTATGTTCATTCTTGTATTAGTTTTTTTAATAGAAATATTCTCTATAAAAACAATAATTAGAAATCCAATGCTCCTATAGCCCGCAAGTACTGTGTTTCATAAATTTTATACTGCGTTTGTGCCTCTATCAGATTACTTCGTGCTTGTTGCCATTGGCTTTGGGCATCAAGCAAATCAGTCAGAGGAGCCATTTGTTCGGTGTAACGGTTTCGCATCACTCTCAGGTTCTCTTCTGCCTGTTCCAGACCTTTTCTTGCTGTAGAGATAAGATGGAATCCATCCTGTAGGTTACGGATAGCCTGTTGTACCTCAATAGACATCAGGCGTGAGTTCCGTTGCAGTTCCAATTCATAGTTACGGAGTTCCAGACGCGCTTTGCGTATCTTCTTCATATTCGCTCCCCAATGAAAGAGCGGTACCTTGACTGTAAGCATTGCCATCCACATACCATCTCTGTATTCCTGTTTGAATGGTACCATCGTTCCGCTTCCATCGTCTGCCATACCTTTCAGGTTGAGATTGCCGTAATACATATAATTGCCGGTCAATGCTACTGTAGGAAGCATTTCGGAGCGAGCCATCTTAATCTGTTCCTTACCTGCTGAAACCTGTTTTTCAAGCAGGTTCAGTTCGGGACGTTCATAAATGTCTGAAACAAGTTTGTCAGGTTCTGAAGCTGTCAATACTGTATCCACCGCTTCTATCTGCGTGGAGAAATCTACTCCAATGACTTGACAGAGCGACAAGCGGCACAAGTCTGCACCATTTTCCACTTTCTGCATCTGGTAATGGATTTCCGTGCGCTTCGCTTCGATACGGAGCAGGTCGTTTTCTGTTGCCATACCGGTTTCTACCGCTGCACGGGTCTGGTTGTACAGAGTGTCCATTTGCCGGTGGTAGCTTGACATCATTTTTACTTTCTGCCGTACAGCAATGTATGTCCAATAGGCATTGTCCGCTTCCACAAGAACATCCATACGAGTCATTCGATTTTGCTCGGTTGCAGTTTCCTTGGCTATTTCTGCCAGACGTTTTCCTGCAAGCAGTTTACCGCCAGTATAAAGTGGCTGTACGAGGTTAATACCTGCCATATATGTACCACGCATTTGTAGTTTCATAGTTTCGCCAATTTCCGTATCAGGTACACCATATATACCGGTAGCGCTTCCATCGAAAGAGGGAAGAAATGATGTTTTGGCGATTTGACGGTCCAGCTCAGCCTGATGTAAGGCATTGTCAGACTGTTTCAGTTTCTCGTTGTTGGCAAGAGCCATTTCCCGGCATTCGGTCTGTGTCAGCCGAAGTGTCTGTTGTGCGGAAAGTCCCGATGTGCAAAACATTACAGCGCAACACACAATATATTTCCAATGAATCTTTCTCATATTATACATTTATATTATCAGGTTTGCGAATCTGGAACAAGGCGGAATAGAAAAGCGGCAACAGCACCAGCGTAATGATGGTTCCCATGGTCAGCCCGCCCATGATGGTAATAGCCATCGAACTGTACATAGGGTCAGTGACGAGAGGAAGCATGCCGACAATTGTGGTGAGCGATGCCATCAGTACGGGACGTACACGCGAAACGGTTGCCTCTACCACAGCGGTATAGGGATTCGCTTTCTCTTCAGTCTGGAGCCGGTTTATCTCATCCACCAGCACGATGGCGTTCTTCACCATCATGCCTATCAGTCCCATCATGCCGATGATAGCCATGAACGTCATGGGCTGTCCGCTCAGATATAACGAAGGGGTTATACCACAGAACACAAACGGAAAACACAGCAAGATGAGGATGACCTTCCGCCAGCTGTTGAACAGCAGAAGCAAGATGACAAGAATGAGGAAAATGGTGACCGGCACATACTTCATCAGATTGCCGATCGCATCACCCTGCACTTCTCCTTCACCTACCCAGCGCATCGAGTAACCGTCCGGCAGGTATATCGCCTCTATTTCTTTCTGGATGGAACTGATGGCTTTTGTCGGAGTCGCGTCCGGATTGTCGGGATTGGGGTCGCATTCCGCTTCAATGACCCGCTTTCCGTTTAGCCTTATGACAAGGTCCTCATCCCAGCCAAGCTTCAAGTCGCTGGTCACAGTCCCGAGAGGAGTGGCACGGAACACCTTGTCCTGCAATTCACTCATCGCCTTGCCTCCTGAAATTGCATTTTGCAGTTCCTCGTTGGAAAGGTGGGCATTCATCATGCTCCATACCGGTATTTCTTCCAGATTCCTGATGCGTTTGCCGTCTGCGTCCCGCACCTGCATATTGACCGTTACCATGCGTTCCTGGTCGTTCAATACTCCCACAGGCATTCCGTCTGTAGCTGCAAGCAGCGCATTGGCTACATCTCCCCGTTCTATTCCAGACCGGAGTGCGTCTTGCTGCACGTATTCTGCTGTAAGTGCCTTTCCCGAAGGCTTCCAGTTGTTTTGCACAGAATAGGCATCAATATAAGGAGAACGTCGCATGATATTCTCAGCCTGTGCACTTAATTGTCGGAGAACCGTAGGGTCAGGACCACCAAACTCCACTTCAACCGTATGGCTGGTTGTGGTAGAGAAATTATACTTGCGGATACGGATATAGGCATCCGGATATTCCTCCCTCAACTGTTTGCGCACTGTGGGAATTTGCTCAAGCACGGTATCGTAGTCCTTGCAGTCTATTATCAGTTCTCCATAACAGTCGCCACCGGAGGTCATGGGACGAACCAGACAATAAAGTGCGGGCGCACTGCCTTGGCTGATAACCACACGGTCAATAGCCGGGTTCTTTTCCAGTTCATCGCTCATACTGAGCAACTGGTCGCGAACCTTTCCGGCATCCGAAGCCGAAGGGAAAAAACACTCCACTACAAACTGTTTATAGTCAAAATCAGGGAAGAAGAGGTTCTTTACCTTCGTCATACCGAACACACACAAGACCAGCAAAGCGAATGCCACGGATATTGTGGTTTTCTTGTAGCCGATAAAAAAACCGATGATGTTCCGTATAAAACGGTGTACAGGAGAATTCATAACCACACCGTTACCGCTTGCCGTCTGTTTCTCACGCAAAGGCAACCATGATTTGGCGCAAAAAGGTACCTGAACAAGAGCCAACACCCAACTTGCCAACAGACTGATACACAATACAAGGAAAAGGTCGCGGGCGTACTCGCCAGCCGTATCCGGCGAAAGATAGACACACAAAAAAGTCGATGCGGCAATGACGGTAGCACCCAACAACGGCATCGCCGTGTTACGACCGATTCGGTATAAATATGTTTTAGGTCCGAGTCCTCGCTTCTTGTCAATCAGAATACCATCCATAATGACTACGGCATTATCTACCAGCATACCCATCGCCACGATGAATGCCCCCAACGAAATACGCTGCAAGGTTGTACCGCACAGCAACAGAATGGGAAACGAGACGGCAACCGTCAACACCAGTCCGAAACCTATAATTACCCCGCTTCGGAAGCCCATCGTAAAGATAAGTACCAGAATGACGATAGCAACCGATTCTACCAGATTCCACATGAAGGAGGAGATTGCTTCATCCACCTTGTCGGGCTGGAAGAATATCTTCTCCGTGTGAAAGCCTGCCGGAATCCGTTTCATCACTTCCGCCAGCTTTTCATCAACAGCCTTTCCCACATCGGGAACTATGGCGGACTTTTCCATTGCCATACAGATGGCAAGCGCAGGTTTGCCATTCACGAAGAAGCCGTTCCGTTGCGGTTCGGCATATCCACGCTCCACCCGTGCAATGTCACCGATACGAAGCCGTTTCCCGTCCAATGTTTGAATCATCAGGTCGGCAATTTCCTTTTCATCTTTCACTGCGGAATCCACATAAAGTGCAATCCGTTCGTTTCCGCTGGCATATCGTCCCGCATTTACAGTCTTTCCTGCACCCTGCAAGGCGGACATTATCTGTGTGGGAACAATACCGTTACGGGCTATTTGTTCTTTAGAGAGAATGATATTGATGACCTCATCACGGTTGCCGATAATGTTGATTCGTTTCACACCTTTCACCCCGAGTAACTCCCGACGGATATATTTGGCATACTTGTACATCTCCGGATAATCATAGCCGTCGGCAGTCAGGGAATAGAAAATGCCGTACACATCCATCATATCGTCAATGACTACAGGCGAGTAGCAACCTTGTGGCAAACGTGGAGCGAGGTCGTTTACTTTTCGCCGCAAAAGGTCGAAATGCTGCTCTAGATCCTTTTCCAGTACGGTCATCTGAAACTCCACGGTGAACATCGCCTGACTATTACTGCACTCAGTCTTTACTTTTTTAATATCGGGCAACGATTGAAGCTCGTCCTCCACGAGCTGTGCCACCTTCAGTTCCATTTCATGAGCACTGGCTCCCGGCCAGGCTACAGCCACCATAGCCTGTTTTGCACTTACGGCAGGGTCTTCCAGTTTCGGCATCTGTACAAAGGCAAGTATTCCGGCAATCAAAATTGCCGCCATCAACGACCAGAACAATGTGGGTCGTCTCATGAAAAATTGAGCCAGTTTCGTTATCATAACAGTCCTCCTATGTTGGTTTTACTTGCTTTCTTCACTACACCTACACGTTGCCCGTCTTTCAATACGTTCACTCCAGCGCATACCACTTGTTCGCCCGCGGATAATCCTTCCGTGATGACTGCACAACCTTCAGCATCCATTCCGCTCACTGTTACCGGTCGCCTGGAAACTGTGGAATCCTGATTGAACACCCATACACAAGAGCTATTGCCATCACGGAATATGGCCCGCAACGGCACAGCCAGTTTTTCTTTGTAAACAGAATCGGTCATACTGATACAGACTTCCACATTCATCCCGGCAGTTATCTGTCCATCTGGTCGGTTACCAAAAGCCAGACGAAGCCGGTACAGTTGGTTGCCGTCTGCCTTGGGTGTCAAACTGAGAAACTTCATCGGCAATGTTTCTTTAGAACCGATTACCCTACATCCATATTCCAAGAATTGTTTCCGCTGTCGGTAATCGTTTACGGGAATATCAACTTCCACTTCCATGTGGGATACATCCAATAGCGTGAACAGCGAGGTTCCTGCATCCACCATCTCCGCCGGAGAAAAATTTACATTCTGTATATAGCCATCGGTAGGTGCACAAAGTCGGGTATAGTCCAAACGGTTCTTTTCCACTTGAAGTTGTACACCCAATTGCCGCAGACCGGCGGATGCCTTTTCAAAGTCGTTGGCTGATATGCTTTTCTGCTCAAAAAGCCGCTTGGTACGTGCTACCTCATCCTGCAGTTGGTCATATTGGATTTGCAACGCTTCCACTCCCAAACGATAGTCTTCATCATCCAACCGTGCCAATAGTTGTCCTCTTTTAACGTAATCTCCCTCCTTTACAAGGATGTGACTGATTTGTCCGGCAATTTTAAAACCGAGATTGATAGTATGTGTTTCCTTTACAATGCCCGGATAGTTCTTCCGACCAATTTGTTCCAATAGAACGGGAGTGGTCAGAGATACATTCCGTACTGCTGTATCCTTTGGCGTTGGTTCACTGCAAGCATATAGCATCCCTGCAAGGATTACCATAATCATTACTCTTTTCATTGTTTATTGTTTTTAATATTTATTCTTTATGGCAAAATTCCGAATTTATTTGTTATACCATATCATCTATTGGGATAATAAGTTGGTCAAAAGGATAATATATATATTATTTTTAAGCTAAAATGCCTATCTTTGTTGTGCAAAAAGATAAATAAAGAAGCTTAAATGAAACATTATTATTTGGATTTGGACCTGATTCGATTGGCTACTGAAGATGGAGCCGTACATTTGGACAAGCAGTTCATTTTGATAGATACTTTTGATGAAATGACGGAAGGGGTGCAAGCAGGAAGTTTCTTTGTAAATCATCCGGTCAAGCTTTCATTTACTGTTGTTATATTCTGTATTTCTGGATGGATGAAATTTCAGATTAGTTTACAAAACTATGTACTCAATCCGAATGATATTTTAATTGTACAGGAAGGAACAATTGGTGAATACCGGGGAATGAGTGAGGATGCCAAGATTGTAGTTATTGCGTTAGGGAACGAATATTTCCAGATGACCAATCAATTTGGAGCAAACACACCGTTCAAACAATGGTTGTACACTTCTCCGATTTGTCATTTAAAGCCGGAAGATATACAAGAAGCTATGACTGTTTACGGTTTAATGAAACAAAAAATAACAGAAAAAGATAATCCTTTCCGCAAAGAGGCATTAATGGGATACATGCAAGTCTTAACTTACAATACCTATAAATACCTGATTCATCATGAAGAGAACAGTAAAATAGAAAAGGAAAGGAAAAGCAGGCAACAAGAAATTTACGATAGTTTCATAAAAGAAATACAAAAGAACTATACGAAAGAACGCAGTATTTCCTATTATGCCGATTTATTGTGTATAACTCCTAAATATCTGTCACAAGTTGTCCGGAAGGTAAGTGGGCGTTTTGCAGGGGACTGGATTAACGATTTTGTTATACTTGAAGCAAAGGCATTGCTGAAAAGTAGGAAATACACCATACAGCAGGTGGCTGATATGCTTAATTTCGCCAACCAGTCTTTTTTCGGCAAATATTTTTCGGAAAAAATCCTCCCGAATTCAAAAAAAAGCCGTTCCTTTGTAGTACACTATAACTGAGATTATGAAAAAAAGAATCCTGAAATGGGTAATCGGCATTTTACTCACCCCTATCATACTATTCTTCATATCGGCTACACTGCTTTATCTTCCCCCCATACAAGATTTTGCCGTACGCAAGGCCACGGCCTATCTGTCTGAGACCACCGGTATGAAAGTGCATATAGGCCGACTGCGGTTGACCTTCCTTTTCGATATCGACTTGCAGGACGTGCAAATAATAGACGGGCAGGACGACAGTCTGCTGGATGTGGAACGTCTGAGCGTGGATTTGAGTTTCGCATCCCTGCTCCACGGGGAAATTGACGTGGAAGGCATCGAACTGACCCGTGCCGCAGTCAATACCAAATCCATGATTGCCGGGGTGGAAATCAAGGGAAGCATAGGACGTTTCTTCGTAAACTCCCACGGTATAGAAATCCCGCAGGAAATGGTGACGGTGAATACGGCCCTTCTTTCGGATGCCGACGTGGCTATCGCTCTGACCGATTCCACGACGGAAGACACGACCGCCAGTTCGCCGGTGAACTGGAAAATCGCCCTTGGGCAAGTGGATCTGGCACGCACCCGGGTACGGTTCAGCATGCCGGGCGACAGTATGACCGTTTCGGGTGGAATCCTTACGGCAGCCCTGCGGAACGGTCTCATAGACTTAGGACAAGCCTTGTACACGGTGGAAACTTTCGACTTGCACGCCGATTCGCTATTCTACGACCTGCCATACGAGAAAACCGCAGAAGGACTGGATGTCAACCATATCGCACTTCGGGACATCGGCCTGGGCATCGACAGTATCACATTCGACGGAAACGCCTTGGGGCTTTCACTGGCTTTGCGCGAAACGCACATGAAAGAAAAAAGCGGTCTGGAAATCCGTTCGCTGACAGGGCACTTCAATATGGATTCCACTTCTCTGCATGTACCCGAACTGGTACTTCGCACCCCGGATTCTTACATCAGGACACAAGCTGACATGGACCTTTCCGCCGTAGCCGAACAGCCCCAAGGAAAAATGTCCGCCCGGCTTATGGGAGAACTGGGCAAACAGGACGTATTATTGTTTGCCGGAGGATTGCCCACGGCCTTTGTCAAGGCTTATCCCAACTCCCCCGTCATCTTACGGTTGTCGGCCGACGGGAATCTGGATACGCTGAACCTCACGACTGCAGAAGCACGGTTGGCCGGCGCTTTCGAACTGAAAGCCGACGGAAAGATGTTCCGGTTGGCGGACTCCGTACGAAGGTCGGGACACGTGAATTTGGACCTGCGTACACGCAATCTCGATTTTGCGAGGGCATTGGCCGGAGAAGAGGCGCTGAAAGACATAGCCCTGCCCCCGATGCGACTGGACGGGAATGTGGGGCTGAACGGACAAAAATACACTGCCGACCTCCGTTTAAGGGAAGGAAAAGGAAACGTGCAAGTAAAAGGAGGATTCGACGCGGCACGCATGGCCTACCAGGCGAAACTGGCCATAAAGGACCTGCAACTCCATCACTTCTTACCCAAAGATTCCCTGTACGGCCTGTCCCTCACGGCATCTGCCAAGGGCGTCGGGACGGATTTCTTCAGCCGACATACCCGGATGCAGGCCGACATGACATTAGAAAGCCTGCAATACGGACAACTGCATCTCAGTGACATCAAACTGGATGCCGGATTGCAAAAAGGCAACGGCCACGTCGCTCTCGACAGCCATAACCCGCTATTGGATATGCGTTCCAGAATCGACGCGCTGCTGAGCCGACATAATACCGACCTGACTTTCAGTATAGATATGCGCAGCATCGACCTGTATGCCCTGCGACTGACTGACAAACCGTTCAAGGCCGGCATGTGCTTGCACATGGACGGCAGTACGAACCTGAAAAACGCTCATACGGTACACGGAACGGTATCGGATATCTCTCTCATAATGCAGGATTCGGTATTCCTTCCCAAAGATTTATCCCTGAACGTACTGGCTCTTCCGGACACTACGTATGCCGACATTTCGGCCGGTGACTTCAAACTGCATCTTGACGGCCGCGACGGATATGAGACGCTGATGAAAAAAAGCGAAGAATTCATGGCTGTAGCCGACCAGCAACTGCAACGCCGGCATCTGAATCAGGACTCACTCAAGATTTTCCTGCCACGCATGACGCTCAATATGGTGTCGGGAAAAAACAACCCCGTGGCCAACTATCTGACGGCTATGGGCTACTCTCTCAACGAATTGAAGCTGAACCTGAATGCCGACCCCAAAATCGGCCTGAACGGAGGCGGCCATATTTACACGATGAATGCAGGAGGCATCTTACTGGATACGATACAGATGCACATCTTTCAGGATACGACCGGCGTAAAAATGGACGGACGGGTGCGAAACGGCCCCAAGAACAAACAATTCGTATTCGAGTCCCGGCTGAATGCTTATCTGCACTCCACCGGAGCGGGAATCAATCTGATTTATCTGGACGACAAGCGTAAAAAAGGAGTGGATCTGGGGCTGAGAGCCGACGTGCAAGACAATGGCATCAAAATTGTGTTCTCACAAATTCATCCGATTATCGCCTATCGAAAATTCGATATCAACGAGGATAACTACATATTCCTGGGGAACGACAGGCGGGTGGAAGCGGATGTGAATATGCTCGCCGACGACGGAACGGGAGCCAGGATTTACTCGACACCCAATCCGGAAGCTTTGCAAGACCTGTCTGTCAACCTGAATCATGTAAACCTAAAGGAACTGACCGCTGTCATTCCGTACGCTCCCCGCATCTCCGGATTAATGCAAACCGACGCCCACTTGATACAAACGGAGGAAAACCTGTCCGTCGTAGCCGACGTTTCGGTGAAAGACATGGCGTACGAAGATGCACCGCTGGGCAATATCGGCCTGGGAATGGTCTACCTGCCCAACAACGACGGGACGCATTTCGTAGATGCACGTATTTCGCATAACGAAGCAGAAGTCCTGACGCTTTCAGGAGCTTACAAAGACAACGGCAAAAGCGGAACGATAGAGGCGGACTTGGATTTGGCAGACTTCCCGCTGTCGTTGGCCAACGGTTTTGTCCCGGACCAGATGGCGGCTTTAGGCGGTATGGCCGACGGCTGCATGAAGGTGAGCGGCCCGACCGACCGACCCGTCGTAGAAGGATGGCTGGCCACCAAAGCCATGAAAATAACGTCATCCGAGTACAGTTTGAACCTGCGTCTGGAGGATGATACCATCAAGGTAAGGCAAAGCCACCTGAATTTAGACAAGTTAAACGTATATTCCACAGGAAAGAACCCGCTCGTGTTCGACGGAACGGTGGATTTCGCCAACTTCGATAATATCTTGCTCGACCTGAAAATGAATGCATCCAACTTCGAACTCATCAACGCCAAACGCACCCAACAGGCATCGGCCTACGGAAAAGTGTACGTGGATGTCAATGCACGGATGGCCGGGAATCTGAACAATATCAACATTAACGGACGTTTGGGGGTATTGGGAAGCACCGATGTGACGTACGTGCTGAAAGACACTCCGCTTTCATCGGAAGACCGGTTGAGCGGCCTGGTCACGTTCGTAGACTTCAGCGATACTACGACCGTGGCTACCCAGGAAGAAGTACAGCCCATGAACATGAACGTGATGATGCAAATCAGCATAGACCAGGGTACACAGGTACACTGCCTGCTGAGTGCCGACCGCTCCAAATACGTTGATCTGGAAGGGGGCGGCGAGCTGACCATGAACTATACTCCGCAGGGGGAACTGACGCTCACCGGACGTTATACGGTGCTGAACGGAGAAATGAAATACTCACTTCCGGTTATCCCTTTGAAGACATTCACCATCGCCTCGGGCAGTTATGTGGATTTCAACGGGCCTATCCTGAATCCTACTTTGAACATCTCGGCGTCCGAACGTATGCGTGCCACCGTGACGGAAAACGATACCCCACGCACTGTTTCCTTCGAAGTGGGGCTGTCCATCACGCGTACGTTGGAAAACATGGGACTGGAGTTTACCATCGCAGCCCCTGAAGACATGACCGTACAGAACCAACTCGCAGCCATGTCGATAGAGGAGCGCGGGAAAGTGGCCGTCACCATGTTGGCCACCGGCATGTACTTGTTGGGAGATAATGAAAGCGGAGGATTCTCTACGACCAATGCCCTGAACGCCTTGTTACAAAGCGAAATCACCAACATTGCAGGCAAGGCTCTTGAAACCATAGACTTGAGCCTCGGCGTAGACCAGGAAACTACGGCCGAAGGAACGGAGCGCACGGATTACTCATTCCGCTTTGCCAAACGCTTCTGGGGCAACCGGGTGAGCATCATCGTGGGTGGTAAGGTGTCCACGGGCGAGAATGTGGAAAACACCGGCCAGTCGTTGATAGATAATGTATCGTTAGAATATCGCTTGGACAAGAGTGCCACACGTTACGTCACCCTATTCTATGACAAGAGTTATGAGTCTTTGTTGGAAGGCGAAATCACCGAAATGGGAGCCGGTCTCGTACTGAGGCGTAAAATGACACGCTTAGGTGAACTGTTTATCTTCAAGAACAGAAAAAAGAATGAACCTCAACACGAAAAAGAGAAGAAATGATGAAGACAAGACTGAAGATATATTGTGGTGTGATCCTGTGCTGCGGTTTGGCGGCAGGGTGCTCAACGACCAAGAACCTTCCCGAAGAAGAGGTTTTGTACACCGGTATCAAGGAAATAGACTATGGCCAAAAGTCGAAAAAGAAAGCCAAGAAAAAGGCTAAACAAAAGGAGGAAGAGGGAGTCATTACCTCTTTGGCCGATGCTTACAAAGCTGTAGACGACTTACTCACACAAAGAGATTTGTCTGTGCTGAAACGGAAAGAGGAATTGACTCAGGAGCAAAAGGACTCCATCGCCGCCGTGCAACGTATCGAAGAAGAGGCGTATGAAACGGCGAAGGAAGAAGTGGATGCGGCACTGGCTTACGCCCCGAACAACGCTCTGTTCGGAAGTTCGTCCTACCGTATTCCATTCCCCACCGGACTGTGGATATACAACGCTTTAGTGGGCAAGAAGTCACGCTTCGCAAAATGGTTATTCGATACGTTTGCAGGTACTCCGGTCTTCATCAGTACCGTCAATCCGAAAACCCGCGCACTCGTAGCACAAAACACACTCCGGAACTACGGTTATTTCAACGGTACCGTGGATTATGAAATCCTACCGGAAAAGAACCCCAAAAAGGCCAAAATCAGCTATACCGTCAGACCGCGCAATCTGTTTCGTCTGGACTCCATAGCCTACCTGCGCTTTCCGGCTGTGGGCGACAGCCTGATACGGGAAACGTTCCGGCAACGTACCCTTTTCAGCGGTGATCCGTTCAGCGTAATCAATCTCGATGCCGAAAGAACCCGTATTTATAACATGTTCCGCAATTCCGGTTATTTCTACTACAAACCGGAATACATCACCTATCGTGCCGATACCATACAGCGTCCGGGATTCGTACAACTGCAAGTCGTACCGGCCGACGGTATTCCCGCATCGGCCAACAAAAGGTATTACCTCGGACGGACCACCGTCAATCTGTTCAATAATGATTCTTATGAACTGACCGACACGCTACAGTTTCGCGATTACACCTTATATTATGACGGAGGAAAGAAAGGCAAAATCCCTTTGCGCTTCGGTGCCCTCCGGCGTAATCTGTTCTATCGGAAAGGCATGCTCTACCGACAGGACATTATGAGCTTCGTACAACAGCAACTCTCGGAAATGAATGTGTTCAGCACGGTAAACCTGAAATACGTTCCGCGTGATACCACAGCACTCAACGATACGCTCGACATCGAAATCACCGGTATCCTGGACAAACCCTACGACGGGGAGTTCACCACAAAGGTAACCTCTAAAAGCAATGGGCAAATCGGTCCGGGACTCTCGTTCAGCATGTCCAAACGCAATGCTTTCCGAGGAGCGGAAAAGCTGAAATTCGAAGTGCACGGATCATACGAATGGCAAACCAACTCCACCGTACAGGGACGTAGTTCCGTCATCAACTCCTACGAATACGGTACTTCATTGTCGTTGGACTATCCCCGACTGATATTTCCCGGGGCACGTAAGTTCTCCCGACGCGCCAAAACGAGCACCTCGTTTGTACTGGATGCTACATGGATGAACCGGGCCAACTATTTCGGCATGGTGTCTTTGAGCGCACGGGCGGCCTATACTTACCAAGCGCGTCCTACAATCAAACACGAATTCGTCCCGTTCCGCTTGGATTACGACGAACTGTTGAGTACAACCGCCACTTTCGACTCTATCATGAACGTCAACCAGGCACTCTACGTAAGTATGCGCGACCAGTTCGTTCCTTCCATGCGATACACTTTCACTTATTCCAGTCCGCGCAAGGCACGCAATCCGCGAACTTTCATCTTTGAAGTGAAAGAAAGCGGAAACATCACTTCCGGTATTTACGCCGCTTTCGGTAAACCGTTCAACCAAAAAGACAAGAAACTTTTCAACGTGCCTTTTGCACAGTATATCCGTTTTCTGGCTGAGTTCAGAGAAGAATTCCGCCTTACCCCCCGTACAAGTATCGCCACGCGAGTGGGAACCGGCGTGATATTCAGTTACGGAAACTCTACCGCAGCTCCTTACAACGATCTCTTCAGCGTAGGTGGTGCCAACAGTATCCGTGCGTTCACCGTTCGCGGCGTGGGACCGGGTAGCTATATTCCGGGCGCGTCGGCCTATTCCTATATCGACCAAATGGGAGACTTCAAAATCGAAATGAACGCCGAGTATCGCTTCCCCATCGTTTCTATGCTTTCCGGAGCCGTATTCCTGGATGCTGGAAACGTTTGGCTTCTGGATGCAGACGTAAACCGCCCGGGAGGAACGTTCGACATTTCAAGATTCGGCAAAGACTTGGCTTTAGGCACCGGATTGGGTATTCGTTGCGACCTCGATTTCCTCGTATTGCGTTTCGATGTCGGAGTGGGACTTCACGCTCCTTACGACACAGGAAAGAGCGGCTATTACAACATGCCGAAATTCAAAGACAGTCTGGGATACCATTTTGCCGTAGGTTATCCGTTCTAAAACGGGCTGTAGCACGGACGGCCCCTCCTGTTTTCCCAAACAGTTCAAAGGGCTTAAAAAAAGAAGCCGAAAACACGACTTTTTCAAATAAAAAAGCTATTTTTGCAATACAGAACGTAAATATTTAACTTTTTAAACGAACGAATATGAAACCTACACTTTTCTTATTGGCTGCCGGTATGGGTAGCCGTTATGGCGGTTTGAAACAATTGGACGGGCTGGGTCCGAATGGCGAAACCATCATGGACTATTCTATCTATGATGCCATCCGTGCCGGTTTCGGCAAAATTGTCTTCGTCATCCGCAAAGACTTTGAAGAACAATTCCGTACACAAATCCTTTCAAAATACGAAGGAAAGATTCCGGCTGAGTTGGTATTCCAAAGTCTGGACGCACTGCCCGAAGGTTTTACTTGCCCGGAAGGCCGTGTAAAGCCGTGGGGTACGAACCATGCCGTATTGATGGGTAAAGATGTCATCAAAGAACCGTTCTGTGTCATCAACTGTGATGACTTCTACGGCCGCGACGCATTCGCCACCATCGGCAAGTTCCTGAGCGAATTGCCGGAAGGCTGCCAAAACACATACGCCATGGTGGGCTTCCGTTGCTGTAATACGCTCAGCGAAAACGGCTCCGTTGCACGTGGTGTCTGCATGTACGACGACCATCATCACTTGAAAGACGTGGTGGAACGTACGGAAATCATGCGTGTGGACGGTCCTATCTGCTACAAAGACGAAGAAGGTAAATGGATTCCGTTGGAAGAGAACGTACCGGTCAGCATGAACATGTGGGGCTTCACTCCCGACTACTTCCAGCATAGCGAAGAATATTTCAAAGAGTTTCTGAGCAATCCGAAGAACATGGAAAATCCGAAAGCCGAGTTCTTCATCCCGCTGATGGTGAATAAGCTCATCAACGAAGGTACCGCTACGGTAGAAGTGCTCGACACTACCAGCAAATGGTTCGGTGTAACATACGCTGCCGACCGTGAAGCTACAGTAGAAAAGATTGCCTCCTTGGTAGCAGCAGGAGAATACCCGGAAAAGCTGTTTTAAACAAGGCTCTTTTATTTCTTTACCTAAAAAAAGAATCCTTCTTGCATGGAGTTCATCCGGCAAGAAGGATTCTTTTTTATATTGTCCGCCCTCCATCTGACTGTCACCTAAAAGCAGTCTGTTTTTTTCTGCAAGATAAAGTAAAAAACACAGTATTGTCTTACACAAAAAATCGTAAAATGAAGAAATCAACAATCTGTAAAAGCAAGAAAGCCGACTTCTTGTCTTTCATGCAAAATCAAATCCAAGAAAAAAAGATGCGCAACAAAATCAAAACATCTGCGAACTACCAATCATCCCTGCGTTCCTTTACACATTTCCTCCAAACCAAAGGCTACTGTCGCTCTGTAAGCTTCGAATCTATCACCGAAGAATTAATCGCATCTTACGAAACCTACCTACAACACGAACGTGGTATCACCAAAAACAGCAGTTCCTTTTATATCCGCACATTGCATGCGGCCTATAAAAAAGGAATTGCCATGCTCAATCTGAAACTTCGAGACCCCTTCGGCAACGTCTATACGGGAGTAGACAAAACCCGAAAACGGGCTGTAAACATCGATGTCATCATCAAACTCATGCAATATAAGAAGCTCAATAAAAGTATGGAATTCAGTCGCGATACATTTGTATTTTGCTTTTTCGCACAAGGTATGCCTTTCATAGACTTCGCCAAACTAAAAAAGGAAAATCTGCAAAACGGACGCCTCTCCTATTATCGGAGTAAAACCGGACGCCTGCTCTCTGTCAAGGTAGACAGAATCATGAGAACCATCATCAATAAATACGCCTCTCCCCAATCGGACTTTCTTTTCCCTGTAATGAAAACCACAGAATTCCGACAGTCCGTTTACGACTCAGCCTTACGGACATACAATCTCAATTTAAAAAAGCTATCCGAATTGTTAGGAGAGAAAGCCACGCTCACCTCTTACGTCCCGAGGCATTCATGGGCCTCGGAAGCCTTAAAGCTTCATATCCCGATGCACGTCATCAGCGAATCTATGGGGCATTCCAATGAAAAGACCACTTCCATCTATCTCACTTCGCTGGACCACCGCAACATTGATGCTGCAACAAGAAAAATATTTGAAACGGCAAATAGAAGAAGTAAAATAAAGAAACGAATCAGGCAGTCTTCAACAAAAACTTCAACGCTCTCCTATTCAGCAATATATCCTCAATATTATTATTCCATCTCTATGCAAGAGGTGGATAAATCCGATGCAAATGTAGATAAAATACTTAAACCCACAAAATAATCGGTCTTTTTTTCTCGAAAAAACAAATGATTTACTAAAAAAACACGAAAGAACAGATTTGGAAGATGGTTCTAAAGCACTATGACTCACATATAATAGACAGGCCTACATTCCCTTTTTCCACCTCTTGCATAGAGAGAGAAAAGAATATGATTCTAAAAACAGGAAAGTAGAGAACATATATTTTTTAATTAATTTGTTTTATTATGAAGAAGAAGTTTATTAGTGTTGCGATGTTTTGCGCATTGATTGCCAGTTCCCCGGTTTGGGTCGGCTGCTCAGATTACGATGACGACATTGCCAATCTACAATCGCAAGTAGACGCATTGAAACAAACGGTAGATGTTTCAACCGCAGAAGCCCTGAAAGCCTTGCAAGAAGCTCAAGCCGCCCTACAGGAGGACATCAACGCACTGACAGCAGGCAAAGCCGACGCACAGGCCGTGAAGGACTTACAGGAAACCGTGGCTGCACTCCAAACAGCCATCACAGAGAACGACATCACCAAAATCGGCGAATTGAGTTCTCAGGTCAGCGAACTGATCGCACAGGTAAATGGAATAGAAGGCGATTTGGATAAGACCCAAAGCGACCTTCAGCAACAAAAGACTGAGTTGGAAGGCAAGGTCAACAGCCTGCGTACCGATTTGGAGAAAGCCATTGCCGACAAAGCCGACCAAGCTACCGTGGACAGCATCAAGTCTGAATTGGATACGGCCGTAACAAACCTTACAGACGTAGAAAACCGTTTGGTGGAAGTAGAGAAATGGATTAAGAACAACGGGCAGGAATTGGCCAAACTGACTGCAAACGTAAGCCAGATCAACAACCTGATAGCTAAAATCAGCGAAGAAGCGGCTACGACCATTTCCGACCCGGCCATCTTGGCAGCCATCAAGGCATTGCCCACCACGGTAAGTTCACTTACCACCCTGCAACAACAAATCGGCAAGGAAACGGAAGCCGGAAGCATCCTCTACCGTCTGGCCGCCCTCGAAGAATGGAAGAACACTATCGTGACCGAATTACTGACCGGCACGGGATACAGCAGCTTTGCCGACATTTGCCAAGACATCAAAGAGCTGCAAGAAGCATTGACAGGCAGCGGCAGCGAAACTCCGGGCGTAGACCCGAGCGACCCGGGCTTGGTTGAACAATTCAACGCACTGAAAGCCGAAATGGCCAAGTTCGACATGATTCAAAGCGTGGTGTACATCCCGAATGCTACTGAAGCAGAAACGGGCTATTTGTTGAAGTCTTCCGTGCTGAAAGTGTACAATGAAAAGAGCACAAATAAAGACAAATACGATGAAGTGGCACAAGGCATAAAGACCAACACAATCAGTTTCCGCGTGTCTCCGGCCTCTAAAGCCAAAGACTTCGACGGAGATAATCCTAAATATACCTTGACCTTCGACGGCGAGATAATAACCAAGAAAAGTTTCTCACAAGTGAAGACGGTAGGAAAACCAAAAGTTAATGAAGAATCCGGTATTATCACATATTCCGTAGAAACGAAAATACCTGAAAATGAAGTATGGGCTGTTTGCGCTGTCATCAAGGCTGTGGAACAACCTGCCGCAGAAGGAGAAGAAAGTACAGGCGTAAAGGACAACACTGACCTGACCACTACTTACTTCACTGCTACGACAGTGGAATATAAAGTGAAAACCATTGCTGTCACAAATGACAATCAAGACAAAACAACCATGCCTTACATGAATCCGGACGGTAGTGATAGCAAGGTGGACTATACCGTAAACCGCAAAGTCGTAGGTTACGATGAATCTAATGAAGTAATCGTAGAAGACATGGTTGGCGACTTCGGCGTTCCTGCTACAATTTCTTACGAGGTATCCACGTTGACGAACACCGACACGAGCGACGACAATTGGTTCAAGGAAGAAAACGGTGTATTGATTGTACAGAAATCGAACGCTATGATTGGACGTGAAGTCACGGTTACCCCTAAAGTCCAGTTTGGTTCAATCGAAATCAAAGCACCGTCATACAAAAAAATAACCGTTACCCGTCGCGTTGTAGAAGTCGATGTAAATGAGCCCAGTGCTCCTAAAGAACTGACGTGGAACAAGGATATTCAGTTTATTGCTCTGAGCAGCGACGAAATGGACAAAATCATCAAAGCTACCGAACTGTCACGCGGTGACTTCATGGAGCTTATCGATGAAAACGAACCGGCAGACTTGACCAAGCTGTGCCTGATGACCGGTAAAGACATCTTGGAAAAAATACCTGCAGCAACCGACAAGGTAGCAAACGACAACACGCTGTACATCGTCGTTCCTGCCCAAATGAATACCGGTGATGCCAAGAAACTCGATATCACATTGAAGGAAGAAAACAGCAGTACTACGCGGACCGATTCTTACATTATCCATGTAAACGTCAGCAAGATGCAGTATCCTGTCACTGTGATCGAGAAGAACCCGGTACGTTGGAACCAAGACGGACAGACCATCGAATACACTCCGCAGTTTAAATGGGTAGAGGGCACGACCGACAAGGTAGAAAGTGTGGGCAATACGTTCGATGTAAAAGACTTGTTCGCCGACTATGCCGCATTGAGCAAACAGGCTACAGACTTCGGCTTCAAACTCGTCATCAACGTCAAGAACAATACATCTTTAAAGGGTGTTGACTACAATGCTACCAACCAAATACTTACTTACAATAAATCCACGTTTAACGGTGAAGACGTTGAGTTTGAAATCTACTTGGATTACAACGGTACAAAGATCGGCGCAACCAACTGTAAGATCAGCGTACAAAAGCTGAGCGGAACATGGACGAACCCGACTCAGATGGCCATGAGCGTCACCGACTTGTCTAAGACTTATAACGTGGCTGAAGGTGCCAAATGGGTTGACGTTGCCGGACGCACCATATGGGAAAACGGTGCTAAGGTGAAGATCGGTAAAGACGATAAAGGTAACTGGTTGTCCGACTTCAACAAAGATCCATTCTCGACAGACGTATATGGTATGACAGTACCGTCATTCCATGTCATCGACCCGAAGACCGGAAATACCATCAATGACATATATGTCAATGTAAACAGCTCTACAGGTGAAGTTTCGTTCAAGGACCCTGCAAAACAATCACCATTCGAAGCTGCTTACACGGTAACCATCCGTATCAGTGCAGATTCTCCATGGGGTGAAATCACGGGCATGAAGGACGACCACGTAGACATGACGTTCACCATTGCAGAAGGTGCAAAACAATAACAAGGAAGAATGTAATCCCGCAAAAAGCCTTGCCCATCCGTTTTCTCTCCATCTACGGACGAGGTAAGGAAGGTTGGTCAGAGACGGTCTCCGCGAGGAGGCCGTCTCTTGTATTTATAACGTTACGGACAGCCGCGCCAGATAATCATAATGTTCTCCGTCCTGCAACCGTTCCGCACGGAAACCGTTTTCCTGTGCATAGTAGGCCAAAGTGTCGAAGTCCACATAGAGCCACGGGAAAGGTGCACCTTTCACTCGCTTGTACTGCATCCGGAAATCCAACTCACCGTAGTAACCGGCATTCAGGTCAATGTCCAACGCGCCGTCTTCGTCTTCATAAATATAGCGCAAGTCACTGGAATCCACCAACACGCAACCGCTGGGTGCCAACAGTTGCTTCATGCGACGGAAAAACAAGGGCATGCGTTCCAGCCGCCCGATGATGCCGGAACCGTTCATCAACATCAGCACCGTATCGTAACATCCTGCGAAAGCCTCGTCGAAGACATCCGCCTCCCAAGCCTGCCTCACCCCGCGCCGACGCATCACGTCCACCGACAACGGCGAGATGTCCACCGCCGTCACGTCCAACCCGCGCCTTTGCAAGGCCAGGCTGTGGCAGCCCGCCCCGGCACCGACATCCAACACCCGCCCGCGACACAAGTCCAAAGCTTTCCGTTCCAATGGCGGCATATCCTCCTCTTCACGAAACAACGTGCCGACCGGCATCTCGTCTTCGTCAAACTGTGGGGAGAACACCCGCAGGCGACCGACCCGGCCTGTCTCATAATAGTCACGGATGGCCTGCCCCATCGGGTCGCATCCGTCTTCCAACAATCCGTTCTTCATATTTTTATGTCTTGGCAGCGCAAAGATACGACAAATATCCTCGCCGCTACGCTTATTTGCATTATCTTTGTTACCACGAAGACAGGATGCGGCTCGGCATAGCCAAACCGGAAAACTTCGTTTTCATTTGTCTCTGCGCTCGCCTTTCGCTATCTTTGTGCATTATAGGCTTCACGTTTTTATGGAAACAGACCGTAACATATACATCAAAAACATGGTGTGCGACCGTTGCGTCATGGTCGTACGGAGCGTACTGGAACGTCTCGGACTGACACCCTTGTCGGTCGAACTCGGACGGGCCGAACTTTCCGCCCCTCTCGCGGAGACCGCACGCCAGGCCCTGCGCGAGGCCCTCGCCCCCTTGGGATTCGAACTGATAGACGACCCGCGCATCCGTACCGTAGAGCATATCAAACGTCTCATCATCGAACTCGTGCACCAACAGGACAACCGCCTGCGTACAAATCTGTCGCAATACCTCGCCACGGAGTGCCGCCACGATTACGGTACGCTCAGCAAGCTGTTCTCCGAAACGCAAGGCACGACCATCGAAAAATACTTTATCGCCCAGAAAATCGAACGTGCCAAGGAACTGCTGGATTACGGTGAACTGACCCTCAACGAAATAGCCGATCGGCTGAACTATTCAAGCACCGCCCACCTCAGTGCCCAGTTCAAGGCACAGACCGAATGTACTCCACGGCAATACCGGCAACAGAAAGAGCGGGCACGCATTCCGTTGGATAAAATATAACACTCACACCAAAACATATAAAAAGAAGCCATAATTCTGTAAGACAGTTTGCAGACCCCGTACTTATCTTTGTACCCTACAACCATAGATACGATAAACACAATGGATACAATACACATAGAAAAAAGGACGTTCCCCGTATTGGACATGAGTTGCGCCGCCTGCGCTGCACGGGTGGACAAGACCCTCAACGGACAACCGGGGGTGCGCACGGCTTCCGTCAACTACGCGGCGGCCACGGCTACCGTGGAATACGACACGGCACAGTGCAGCCCCGAACAACTGAAAGCGGCCTTGCAGGCTGCGGGTTACGACCTGCTGGTGGGCGACGACCGCAAACAGTTGGAAGACCGGGCGGAACAGGCGCACGACGAGAAGTACCGACGCTTGCGGCAACGCACCGTCTGGGCCATCATCCTCGCCCTGCCCGTGGCCGTCATCGGCATGTTTTTCATGCACATGCCATACGCCGACCTCATCTCATGGGCATTGTCCACCCCCATCGTCCTCTGGTTGGGACGGGATTTCCACCGCAACGCCTGGCGGCAACTGCGGCACGGCACGGCCAACATGGACACTTTGGTGTCGAACAGCACGCTCATTGCCTACGTCTTCAGCCTTTTCAACATGCTCTTTCCGGAGTTCTGGACGGCACGGGGCGTAGAGCCTCACGTCTATTTCGAAGCGGCGAGCGTCATCATCGCCTTTATCCTGTTGGGGCGGCTCTTGGAAGAAAGAGCCAAGGGCAGCACCTCGACGGCCATCCGCAAGCTCATGGGGCTGCAACCCCGTACGGTCAACATCGTGGACGACCGTGGGGAAACACATGAAATCAGCATCGACGACCTGCAACGGGGGCAGACCGTCTCCGTCCGTCCCGGCGAACGGATTGCCGTGGACGGCACCATCGTCTCGGGCAGTTCGTACATCGACGAAAGCATGCTGAGCGGCGAACCGGTGCCCGTGGCCAAGCGCGAAGGGTCACACGTATTCGCCGGCACCATCAACCAACGGGGTTCGTTCCGTTTCTGTGCCGAGAAAGTGGGAGCCGACACCGTACTGGCCCACATCATCCGCATGGTGCAGGACGCGCAAGGCAGCAAAGCCCCCGTGCAACGGTTGGTGGACCGCATCGCGGCCATATTCGTACCGACCATCATCGGCATCGCCCTTCTTTCGTTCGCCTTGTGGTGGGCACTCGCCCCGTCGGACGGTTTCACGCACGGCCTGTTGGCTTTGGTCACCGTCCTCATCATCGCCTGCCCCTGCGCACTCGGACTGGCCACGCCGACAGCCATCATGGTGGGCATCGGCAAGGGAGCCGAACACGGCATCCTCATCAAAGACGCTGAAAGCTTGGAGGCCGCACGGCAAATAGACAGTATCCTGTTGGACAAGACGGGAACGGTCACGGAAGGGCATCCCACGGTGACGGAAATGACGTGGGCGGAAGACAGTCCGGCCGGCCTGCCCGACATTTTCTTCAGTCTGGAAAAACAGTCGGAACATCCCTTGGCCGAAGCCGTCGTCGGCCATATCCAAGGACGGGAACTCCCCGTGCAGGACTTCGAAAGCCTGACGGGAATGGGGGCAAAGGCGGTATGCCAAGGCCAAACGTATTATGCCGGAAACCTTAAGCTGCTGGAACGGAACGGCATCCCGACAGACGAACGCCTGACACGTACGGCCGAACGCATGTCTGCCGCCGGACAAACGGTGATTTACTTTGCCGATACGAAGAAAACATGGGCGGTAGCCGCCATATCCGACCGCATCAAGAAGACTTCGCGCCAAGCCGTGGCCGAACTACAGGCCATGGGCATCGAAGTCTATATGCTCACGGGCGACCAGGCCCCCGCTGCCGCACGGATAGCCGACGACGCAGGCATCCGGGACTACCGCGCCGGGGTGTCGCCGCAAGACAAGGCCGATTTCGTGGCCGCCTTGCAGCGCGAAGGGCATCGCGTGGCCATGGTGGGCGACGGCATCAACGACAGCGCCGCCTTGGCCCGCGCCGACCTGAGCATCGCCATGGGACGGGGCAGCGACATCGCCATGGACGTGGCTCAGATGACGCTCATCTCGTCCGACCTGACTCGGATTCCGGAGGCCATCCGGCTGTCCGCCCGTACCGTACGCACCATCCGGCAGAACCTGTTTTGGGCTTTCATCTATAATATAATAGGTGTACCCGTGGCCGCCGGAGCCCTCTACCCCCTTTGCGGCTTCCTGCTCAACCCGATGATTGCCGGGGCGGCCATGGCCATGAGCAGCGTGAGCGTCGTGACGAACAGCCTGCGGCTGAAACGGGCCGGACTGCGACACGAAGAAACCGACATTTCAAAACCCTATACAGATATGAAGAAAGAATATAAAGTGGAAGGCATGATGTGCAACCATTGCCGCATGCATGTGGAAAAAGCATTGAACAGTATCGAGGGCGTCAACGCCACCGTAACCTTAGACCCTCCCGTGGCCGTCATCGAGTTTTCGGGAGACGCGAAGCCCTTGGAGGACTTGCAAGCCGTACTGGCCGAAGAAGGTTACAAAATCTCGGAAATGTAAAGGAAGGAGGAAACCATGCAGTTAGATAAGCTTTGCGTGGCCTGTTTCTCGCCCACGCACACTTCGATGAAAATCGCACGCGCCATCGCCGACGGCACGCACATCGCACGCCGTGAGGAAATCGACCTGACCACCGACCCCGCCGACACGCCCATTGCGGTACGCAACGCCATCTGCATCGTGGCCGCCCCCGTCTACGGGGGACTTGTGGCCCCGGTAGCCGTCCGGCGCATCGCCCGCCTGCGGGCGGAAAACAGCATCGCCATTCCGGTGGTGGTCTATGGCAACCGCGACTACGAGGATGCCTTGGTACAGCTTCGCGACCTCCTGTACGCCCAAGGGTTCACGCCTCTTTGCGGTGCGGCATTCGTGGGCGAACACTCCTACAGCCGTCCGGGCATGCCCGTAGCCGAAGGTCGTCCCGATGCCGCCGACTTGCAGAAGGCCGCCGCTTTCGGGGCGCAAGCCTATGGCAGCCTGTTGCACCAACTGAACCTGCCCCACCCTCCGGCCACGGATGCACGTGACTTCGCGCTGACCTACGACAGCCCGTTGGAAAGCCTCGTGACTGCGCCCGCGATGAAGGGCAACGTATCCTACAAGACCCTTGGCCCCTCCACACCGCAGGCCCCGGTGGTGAACGGCAACTGCTACGGCTGCGGAGAATGCGTGGACTGGTGCCCCACCGGCGCCATCACCATAGCCGATGGACGCTCTGCCACCCGTGTGGACTTGTGCACCAAATGCTGTGCCTGCGTCAAGTTCTGTCCCGTGGGCGGACGCACTTTCGACACCCCTTATACCGCCATGTTGCACCAGAACTTCAGTGCACGTCGCGAACCGGAATGTTTCGTCTGACAAAATGTCAGGCCAACCTCACGAGAATCGTCTATCCGCCTCTTTATTCGGGCGAGGGGACAAAAAACGTCGGCATTTCAAGCCGGCGTTTTTACATTCCGCAACCACGGGCGAGGTTTCCGCTTACAAAAAGACACCCTCTCCACACCGCCATGTGGCATGCCCCGCGTGCAAACGACATCCGTCAGCCTTTTCCCGTGACAAAAAGCATGAGGATTTGGCGCACGGAAATCCGTCAGATAAATCAAAAAAAGCCCTTCTGACCTCCCTTTTACACCGTTTACCGCCCCCTTTTCCACCGCACGGAAGACCGTTTCCGGCCGACAAGCGGACAACTCCATTTTTTTCTGCTCCAAAACTTTTTCCGCTTTCAGCCAAACGAAATTCCAATCTCAGGAGATTGAAACCCCGAATTCAAAAGAAATGCGTCATAAACACATAAAACGGGCCATATACCGGTTCGGATTTAACATATCCTCTCTATTTGAGCCTTTTACTACCCGGTGCTTATACGTAAAAGGCTGACATATTGTCAGTATTTCACGTCCTGCCTCATCTGCCCTATTTTCCCTTTCCCATCTTTTTTTTCTCAATTCTGTTTGCGTTACCAATAGTTTTATTTAATTTTGCCACACCTAATCATTTACGAATTAATACCAAGAAAATTAGGAATATGGAAGCTGTATTCGGTTACATCATCGGCCTCGGGGCCGCAGTCATGATGCCCATTATCTTTACCATACTGGGCGTTTGTATCAAAATCAAGTTCGGAAAAGCCTTACAAAGCGGCCTTTACGTGGGCGTCGGTTTCGTGGGATTGTCGGTCATTACGGCGTTGCTCACCAGCAGCCTCAGCCCGTCGCTCTCAAAAGTGGTGGAGATTTACGATCTCAACCTCGAAGTGTTCGACATGGGATGGCCTGCGGCAGCCGCCGTGGCTTACAACACATCGGTAGGTGCGTTCATCATTCCCGTATGCCTCGGAGTGAACATCCTGATGCTCCTCACCAAAACGACAAAGACCGTCAACATCGACCTGTGGAACTATTGGCATTTCGCCTTCATCGGTGCGATGGTCTACTACACGATGGACAACATCGCATGGGGTTTCTTCGCTGCCGTCATCTGTTATATCCTGACGCTGATAGCCGCTGACTACACGGCTCCCAAATTCCAGAAATTCTATGATAAGATGGACGGCATCTCCATTCCGCAGCCTTTCTGCCAAGGGTTCATGCCTTTCGCCATCCTCATCAACAAGGCACTCGACCTGATTCCGGGATTCAACAAACTATATATCGACGCGGAGGGCATGAAGAAGAAATTCGGCATCCTGGGCGAACCGCTCTTCCTCGGCGTATTGGTGGGATGCGGCATCGGCGCACTGGCCTGCAAGAACGGGCAGGAACTGGTGGACGGCATTCCGGGCATCCTTGGACTGGGTATCAAGATGGGAGCCGTCATGGAGCTGATTCCCCGCATCACGGGACTGTTCATCGAAGGCCTGCGCCCCATTTCCGACGCCACGCGCCAGATGATTGCCCGCAAATTCGGTGAGAATGCCGGTCTGCACATCGGCATGAGTCCGGCCTTGGTCATCGGCCACCCGACTACGCTCGTCGTATCGTTGCTGCTCATTCCCGTCACGCTGTTCCTCGCCGTCGTCCTGCCGGGCAACCAGTTCCTGCCTTTGGCTTCGCTGGCCGGCATGTTCTACGTGTTCCCCATCATCCTGCCCATCACGAACGGCAATGTGGTGAAGACGTTCATCATCGGCCTCATCATGATGGTCATCGGGCTGTATTTCGTGACGAACCTCGCGCCCTACTTCACCAGTGCGGCACACGATGTATTCAACATCACGAAGGACACGGCCGTAGCCATCCCCGAAGGTTTCGAGGGCGGCGCGCTCGACTTTGCCTCCAGTCCGTTGGCATGGGTCATCTTCCACCTGACACACACGGTGAAATATGTGGGTCCTGCCGTCCTTGTGGTCTGCACGCTCGGACTGGCAGTCCTCAACCGCCGCGCCATCGTCCGCAAAAAGTATTAAGACGCAGACGCATACCACGCATTTGAATCTAACATCACATAATCAAAAACAGAAAGAAAATGAAAAGATTTGCATTGGCTCTTTGCCTCGGGCTCGGCGCACTGGCGACGAACGCCCAGATGAACTACAAAGTACAGACCGCCTGCCATCCGCAGGATGTCAAACACTACGACACCGAACGCCTGCGCAGTGCTTTCATGATGGACAAAGTCATGGCTCCGGATGAAATCAACCTCACGTATACCCTGTATGACCGTCTGATTTACGGTGGAGTGATGCCGGTAAACAAGGTTCTGAAATTGGAGAAGTTCCATGAACTCGGACCGGAAATCACCTACTTTTTGGAACGCCGCGAATTGGGCGTAATCAATGTCGGTGGAGACGGTGTGGTAACTGTAGATGGCAAAGCATACGAAATGAAGTACAAAGAGGCTCTCTACGTAGGTTGCGGCAATAAAGAAGTTACTTTCAAGAGCAACGATCCCGCCAAACCCGCCAAATTCTACATCAACTCGGCTCCCGCATATAAGCAATTCATCACCCAGTTGATTACGACTGATGCAAAGTTACAGAAGGCCAACCCCAAGAAATACGTTTTGGGCATCTCTGACCATTACGGCAAGATGGAAGAAAGCAACGACCGTGTGGTCAACCAGTTAATCGTAAAAGACGTTTTGGAGAAAGTGAAAGGCGGCGGCACGAACCAACTGCAAATGGGACTCACCGAATTGGCTCCGGGTTCCGTATGGAACACAATGCCGGCCCACACACACACACGCCGGATGGAAGCTTACTTCTATTTCAACGTAACCGACGGTAACGCTATCTGCCACTTGATGGGCGAGCCCAAAGAGGAACGCCTCGTATGGTTGCACAACGAGCAAGCCATCACTTCGCCTGAATGGAGCATCCACGCCGCTGCCGGAACCAGCAACTACAGCTTTATTTGGGGAATGGCCGGCGAGAACTTGAAATACAGCGACAAAGACGAAATCAAATATCAAGATATGCGCTAAGCATTGGGCAATCCCGCATATAGCCACATCCCCGTCCTCTACTCCAAAGGACGGGGATATTTCGTTTTACACAGTTTAACATTCTAAACGTTTGTTTTCCCATTTCTTTCCAGAATCAATCCTTTACTTTGTATCATCAAAAAGAAACAAATGTCTAACTTTCAAAAAATGAACATTATGAAAAAGTTATTATTCTTACTGCTGAGTGTATTCACTTTACAAGTAGCGCAGGCCGACAACGACAAACCCATCACTTTCGACAAGCTGCCGGCTAAAGCACAGACTTTCATCAAACAGAACTTCCCCACGGAAAAGGTGGCATTCACCAAAATGGAGAAAGGATTCTTGGACACGAGCTATGATGTCGTGTTTGTCAACGGCAACGGGGTTGAGTTCGACAAGAACGGCGAATGGACAGAATTGGACTGCAAACGCAGTAGCGTACCGACGAAAGCCGTTCCCGCCCAAATCACAAAGTTCGTAAAAGAAAGCCATCCCAATGCTACCATCCTCAAACTGGAGCGCGACCGTTACACCTACGAAGTGAAACTGTCCAACTTCTGGGAAATCAAATTTGACAAGCAATTCAATGTCATCGACATGGATATGGATGACTAAACAGAAAAAACTGTAAATCCGGATCCGGCACATTCCATCCCGAAAAGGGGGAATGTGCCTTTTTCGTACCTCTCCGGTTACCGGCTGCTTTTTTCAGTACGCATATCCCCAAAAACATATCTTTTCATAAAATAGGTTGTATCACGGCAAAATATTCAAGCAAGCTTAAGATTTTGCGTTCGATTTGCATTATCTTTGCGAACATGAACATCCGTAAACTTTTCCTCTTTGCATTTTGGACGGGTTGCTGTCTGACATCGACTTTATACGCCCAAGAACGCGCCAAACCTAAAAACGGAGAAGGCGTATCGACATTTCTTCAACGTTTTGGCTACACTTCCCGTGCTGCCCAAAAGGAGTTTCTGGAAATCAACAAAGGGAAACTGACCCGCGACGGAGGCTTGATACTGGGACGTAGTTACCGGCTTCCCACCGGTAAGAAGTCTGGGAAAAAGGCGCGGGCAGGCAGCCGTAAGACTAGCGTTGTAGAACCGCTTTTCGGCCCGGTATACCAAAACGTATCCGTCCGTTCCCATGAGTTAGAAGGTGCTTGCTTGTATCTGGTCAGCGGGCACGGAGGTCCCGACCCCGGAGCCATCGGAAAAGTAGGAAACCGGGAATTGCACGAAGACGAGTATGCCTACGACATCATCCTGCGGTTGGGACGTGCATTGATGGAAAAAGGTGCCAAGGTACATATCATCATTCAGGATGAGAAAGACGGCATCCGCGATGACCGGTATTTGTCCAACAGCGACCGTGAGACCTGCCTCGGACAAACGATTCCGCTCGACCAGATAGCCCGTCTACAGCAGCGGTGCGATGCCATCAACCGCCTGACGTATAAGGATAAAGAGAAATACAAACGTGCCATCTTCATCCACGTGGACAGCCGGGGAAATAAAGACCAGGTCGATGTATTCTTCTACCACTCTCCCGGCAGCAAATTAGGAAAACGGCTGACGGAAAACATTCATAAAACCTTTGAACGGAAATACGACAAACACCAACCGAACCGGGGATTCCGGGGTACGGTAAGCGAACGTTCGCTCTACGTATTAAAAAAATCCAACCCGGCGGCAGCTTTCCTGGAACTGGGCAACATACAAAACGAACGCGACCGGAAACGCCTCGTCATCCCGTCCAACCGTCAGGCCTTAGCCGACTGGATTTGCCAGGGTATCATAAAGGATTTCAAGGGACAACGGTAAAACCGAAGTCCCTATAAGACAAAAAGAACGCATAGAGGAAATCATTCCCTATGCGTTCTCCTTTTTAGTGCACGTGCTGTCACAGCACACGCAACTACCAACCTATTATTTCATATAAAACTTCTTCACTGTTCCGTCGGAGTACTTGAAGATGTTGACCTGCCCTTTCAGCGGAGCAGCCACACGCTTGCCGCTTACGGCATAGATACCCAGCAATTCAGCACCTTCAGGACCTTTCACTCCGGCAATGCTACTTCCCTCATGGGCTTTTTTAGCATCTGCCAATACCTTCTCGATACCGGCTTCGATAGCCGTCGCGTCAATTTGACTTTCTGCCGTCAGTTTCACTTCATCGTACAAGCCCTTCACCTCGTTACTGATGGAATCGATGTCTTCCTGCAAAGCGGCAATGTCGGCCGTGAACTGTTCTGCCACCTCGGCATAATCCGTTTCTATCGTAGTCTTCGCAGCGTCCAACTTAGCCTGAACGGCGGCAATGTCGGCAGTCAAACGAGTGTAAGCTTCTTCATTGGCAGTAACTTTCTGCTGATAGTCCAACACCATTTCCACCATATCCACGATAGCCGTGTCGATTTCCACCACAGGAGCCAACACCTCATCATAAATAGTCGCGAGCGTTTCATTGGCGTAAGCCTCGTTCACAGACTTCTGCAAATCCTCAATACGGGTAGCCACTTCCTGAACGGCATTCACGACAATCGCACTGTCTTTCACGTTGGCAGCCTCAGTATTGATTTTCTCTACGGCAGCCTCATAACGCGTACGCAGGCCCTGTATGGAGTCATTGGCAGGAGTATAGTAGGCGATGAAAGAATTAATCACCTTCATAACTAACTCACCCTCCATATTAATGCCATGTCCTGCATTATCCGACAAAATAATTTCATCCAATGAAAGCTCAGCAACCTCTTGGAAAGTCTCAGAAGCTTTCACAAAGAAAGAAAATACCACACCCGTATCTCCCTTCAGCGTTTCGCTCGTCAGACCACTCAGTACCAATTTGGTACGACCGTCTTCCAAAATACTGGAAGAGATAGACAAGTTCTGTGGTAAACGTTCACCATATTCAAACTTAGGTGCACCGTTGGCCTCCGTATCCAATGACAGTCCTTCGGGCAACGACAACACAGCCTCCATACCACGGACACTCGTATAGTTACGCAAGCCCAAGCTTACTTTTTTAACACTACCGTCGTTCTTCACGCAAATAGAGTCTTCGGTAAGATAGAAAAAGCCCACGTTCGGACTCACATGTGCGGTATAGGAATCAAGGTGATACCCCTTGATGTTACCGCTCTCTTCAAACTCCGAACTGCTGCCCACAATGTTATCCAACACGATTTCACTGGTTTCTACCATATTCTCATTTGCCCTTACTTTGAAATAAGCCACGGCACCGCGGTCGCCTGCAATATTATAAATCCCATTGGGCTGAATGAGAAGGCGCACCGTCTTGATACCTTTAGCCATATCCTCCATGGAACTTTGCACCTCATTCATATAAATGCTGTGCGAAGAACGGCTCAAGCGCACCTCATCGCGTTGTACACTATTCGGAACGAAATCCAAGCCTTTGGGAAGCTTGAAGTCCATCTGCAAACCCACCATAGGATCGCTATTCTCCAAATAGACAGAAATCGTCTTCTCTTCGTCCACCTTGATATTGAAATTATCAATGGTGACCTTGTTCTCAGCTTCAGCACTTGCCACAAAAGCCATCACCATGCCCCATATCCATAGGCACTTCGCCGCAAACCGTCGCATCGAAGTATTTGTATTCTTTGTCATACGTTCTGTTTTTATTATTCTACATTAAGCTCCTTTAGAAGGAAAGCGCAGCCACCTTACGTGGCAGCCACGCTTCCTACACACAGAGACTTTATTCACTTACTTCTTCAAAACTTTCTTCACTGAACCGTCAGCATTACGGATGATGTTGATACCTCTTGTGAACTTGTCCATGATCTGACCGCCCACAGAGTATATCTTCTCTTTCATGCTTGGGTTGGCCTGCACACCGTTGATACCGGTTACGCCGCCTTCGCCACTGCCACCGATGCTGTAAAGTACGCCATCGACATCTGCTGCAAGCACATTGCCTACGGTCATCTTAGAAGCAGCACGACCCGATACTTCCAAATAAATCAGGGCTTCGCCATTTGCGTTAAGCTCTTTGTTCTGGAGCGAACTTACCACGATGCGGTGCGTCGTCCCATCGGCCAATGTATTGGAATACAACTGGTGGTCGTCTGCACTTCCGCCCAAAGATTCTCCCAACAAAGTTACGCCTGCGGGAAGCGTCACGTCCATCTGGCAAGCTACGTAGGGGTTCACGTTTTTCAGAAGGATGGCTACACGCTTCGTGCCTCCGACTTCTTCCATGTTCATCTCTACGCTTTCTTCGGTCTGCGTCATCGCAAGCTCTGCCAAACGTACACGAGGTGCCACTTGACTGACCTCCATCGTGTTGTAATCCATAATCTTGTTCGTGAGCTTCGTTAGATCGGCCACGTTGATCCGACCGTCGTCGTTCACATCTGCGGCATACCACTTGATCGTACCCGCGATAGCCTCAGCCTTAGACGGGTCGAGCACATACATCATCAATTCCGTATAGTCGAGTACATCGACAACGCCGTCACGCAATACGTCACCCCGTATGAATGATTCGGTTTCTATCGTTTCACGTACGTTTGCCATCCGTTCTTCCTGCTTTGCAAGTGCGGCCTGAATTTGCGGAAGGGCTTCTTTTACGTAGTGAATTGGCGTCGAAGTAACATCATTACCATTGATGTCCACACTGACGTAACCGTCATTGGTATCCTCATTATAGGATTTAATATTGCCTAAATCTTCCCTGACAAGCTCCAACGTATCGTTCAAGGCATCTTCAACTTCGACAACAAACGTATGACTGTTCACAGACTTAACAAGTTCAATCCTGTCACTCAGTGCCTTATCAATCACGCCCGTATATTCTATGAAGGAAGCCCTGCAGTCCAAAGAGTCGATACGCTCCAGCACTTTATCCATAATGGTTTTAAGATCATTTTCGGCGTCTACGTCAGTCAATTCGATATCAGCATAGTATTCATCCATGGCCTTACCGTATTTGCCGATATGGGCCGTAATGTCAGCTATACTTTCTGCATTAGCCTTCTCGTCTACCTTGTAATACTCAAAGCCGGTCAGCTTGTCTACTACAGTGGTGAGCGAGTCATTCAAATGAGCCATATCAGCCTTGCGGGCCTCGTAAGCCTCATCGTTGAGCGTATAACGTTCCTGATCTTTTGCGATGTCGGACAACAACGTCTTCAAATCAGACAAGATAACATCCATCTTGTGATTCAACTTGTCTTGATAGAACAACATGTTCGTCTTGTTCTGCTCTATACCGTCTTTCACGGCAACCACATCACTTTCAAGTCCGGCCATATCGCCCTCGAATTTACCCTGTACGTTGGCATGACAGGCAGCAAGCGTCTCTCGGCCAGCCTTCACATCTCCTTCCACTTCGCCTGCACGGTCCATAAGAGCTGTGTAAGCATTCTCTGTGGCAGCAGCATCCGTGTAAGTTGCCAGTTTCGTACGCATGTCTGCAATCCAAGTCTCATAAGCCAGGAATAACGGCTGTTTGGCTTTAGTTTCTGCGTTGGTGATTGCACCGTCATTAGCGGTATCCTTCGTAAAGGCAGCCATTTTTTCCTTGATAGCTGTAGACAAAGCGTTTACTTCTGCCTCAGCGTCAGCATCGCCTTTCACCTTATTCTGTGCGTCGGCACAAGCAGCCTGCAATACATTGAATTCTGCCAGTATTTGAGCCTGTTCTTTCGTATTGGCCGATTGATAAACGCTTTCGATAGAAGTCGTGATACTCTTGCATTCATTCTCGGCAGTTGTCTTGTAAGCGTTATCCAACCCACCTTTGTAGCGTTTGGTCTCCAAATCGCTAATCAGCCTGTCGATACGAGCTTGCAAAGCATCCACACCGCAAGCGTCTGTCAGGATATAGGCATCGACATACTTCGCAGCCTCATCCAACGGTGCCTGCAAGGCTTCAACCTTCACAATAAGACCGTTATATACGTCATTATTGGTCACATATTCGTTATGTTCCGTCTTTCCGCTGACATAAGCATTATACATTGGAGTACCGAACTGTCCTAACTTCACATGCAACTCAGTCATGACATCACCATAAATATGACCCGTGTTATCAGCATACGTCTTTTCTGCTTCTGTCAACGTAGGCCGGGTTGCCTTGATATCATCAACGAATTTCTTTCCATCGACTCCTTCAAGATAAGCACCATTTTCATACCATTCTTCCAATTCTGCCAAATGGCTGTTGTATTGTTCAAGGGTATCGGTATGCAATGTCTCCCATTCGTACACTGCAGCAGGTTCTTTTCCATCCGCAATCCAAGCCTCAAAATTAGCGAAATCAGAGACGATGCCGTCCACTTTCGTGATATTGAACTGACCCGGAACGAAATCTTTGATAGCTTCTGCTTTTTCGAGAACAGCCTGAACGTTGGCAAACGCCTCATCAGCCGTAACATAATCGGCATCGACCAATTCTTGATAGGCAGCGTCATACAATCCCTGCGCAGTTGCATATTCACCGGCAAAGAACGTCTGCGTAGCACTTTGCACAGTTGCATCCATTGTATTCAATATCTGGTCTATCTTGCCTTCGTATGCCCGTACGTCGGCCTCATATTGTTTATCAGGGTCGAACAACATCTTGTCTGTATTTTGAGCCTCGCTAAAGGCAGCAAAAGCTTCGTTCTCGATGTTGTTGATTTCTTGAAGGTAGTTTTGGATACTTGTATTCGCTGTTTCTACCGCACTCTTAACGACATTAAGCAGTGCCGGAGTCTGTACCTTGCTAACCTGTCCTATCACATTCACAGCTTCGATGTAGCAATTACGCATATCCTCGACGGCACTGTTAAAGCTATTGTAACGGGTCTGGTTATCAGTTTTCACAGCATCCACGTAGCCCTGCTCACGACTTGCGCCGATCGTAACCACCTGCATTTTGATGGTTTGCAATACGCCATGTATGGTTCCATATTGTTCTTCGGATTTACCCTTCTCAAAAGCTGTGGCAATATCCTCCGCAACTTGATTTTCAAGTTTGCTCTTCTCCGCCTCTAATTGTTCGATAAAGGCTTTGGCTGCCGTAGTCGGGTCACCTACAGTCAATATGGTATACAAACTGTCCACGGAATTTTTCACAGTTGCGTATTCTGTATCCAGTGTGTTATCCACTTTGATATTTGTCTCAGCATCCTTAGATACCTGCTTTATCTTTTCACAAATATCAGTGTAGTCCTCTTTGAAGTTGTCTTCTCGCGTCTGGCAGCTTTCGGCACTATTGTCGTTGTAATGGCTCTTCCAAGCCGCATTCACGTTAGCCACCCAATTATCGAACTCTATCACATACGTGCCTTTCGGGTTGGTATTCTCGCCCAACAGGCCATTTACGTAATGGTTTTCACTATTGCCCAATGCCAAATTTGACAGTTCGCCCAATTCCGCTACTATCAAGTTGTGGATATCCGTCTTCTTGGTTTCTACAGCCAATCTTTCGTAAGCCGCCAAGTTCTTCCTGGCCACTTCCAATTCGGTCAATGTCGCTTTCACCTTGCCGTCAAT